>MDSV01081662.1_pt1 | contig 12650 bp, 9 predicted proteins | sample 810851 | NCBI WGS metagenome assembly MDSV01 (sample SAMN05326640, study PRJNA326480) | marine metagenome | isolation source: seawater | place: Atlantic Ocean: North East | collected 2012
ACCTCAATGATGATCAGGAACGGGATCAGCACCTTCGGCGCACCCTGCGGCACAAAGAAGCTGAAGAAATGCAGACCATGCCTGACCAGACCGATCAGCGTCACGCCGACAAAGACAAAGGCCGCCATCGCGAAGGTCACGATGATCTGCGAGGTAAAGGTGTATGAGTAGGGGATCAGTCCCAGCATGTTGCCGAACAGCAGAAATACAAACAGCGTGAAGACAAACGGGAAATAGGCGCGGCCATCATTGCCGACATTGCTGCGCACCATGTCTGCCACAAATTCGTACATCATCTCGGCAGCGCCCTGCATGCGCCCCGGCACCATTTCGCGTTTGCTCATCGCGCTGGCAAGGAACACGCCGCCGACAACCATTGCCAACAACATGAACAGGCTGGAATTGGTGAAAGAGATGTCGTAGCCACCGGCGCTAAGCTCGATGATCGACTTGATCTCGAATTGTTCGACCGGCGAATGCATACCCTGAGAAGCCATGCCTGGATCGTCCCTTCCTACTCGTCCTTGTCCGTTTTTCCAGCGTCCTGCCGGTGTTCTTCAAAATACCCTGTAGCCAGTCCGCGTCCTGACACGATCCGCCACACATTCAACATCCCGGCCGCTGCCCCCAGGAAAAACAACATCACCATAAAAAGCGGCGATGTATCAAGCCAGCGATCCAGAACCCAACCGATGAAGGATCCAACCAGCACACCAGCAACAAGCTCCGTTGCCACGCGCCCGAGGATAGCACCCATTCCGGCGGGAAGTCCGTTATGCCGCGGCGCGTCTTCCGCTTTCTTCGCGCCCTCGATCTGACTGATCCGCCGTTCTATATCCTTCAGGCGGTCTGAACTGCGCTGAGGTTTCGGATCTTTCATGATGTCGCTTTCAGCCGGGGATTCGGATGATACCGGATGTCCCGATCTGCCAGAAATGACGGAGTGCCGCTGCTGTCCCGTAATGGTTGCCGTTCACCTGATTGAGCCGTGTTGTCGCACCGAGAATGCAGGTGCCACAACCCTGCCGAAATCGCCGACAAAATAGGGGTTTGGCTTGGCCATTGTCAAGCTTTCAATCAGGTCAGGTTTTCCCAGCAAATACGGTGATTTGCGGACGCATATTTCAAAGGGGTGCAGGCACAACGCGCGGTCAGGCAACAGCAGCATCACGGATTCGCTCGGCGGTCTGCAAATCAACCGAAACAAGCTTCGAAATACCGCGCTGTTCCATAGTCACACCGAACAGCCGGTCCATCCGCGCCATGGTCATTCTGTGGTGCGTAATCACCATAAAGCGGGTGTCAGTCTTGCCAGCAATATCGCGCAGCAGGTCGCAGAAGCGGGCCACATTCGTGTCATCAAGCGGCGCATCCACCTCATCCAGCACGCAGATTGGTGCCGGATTGGTCAGGAATACAGCAAAGATGATGGCAAGCGCCGTCAATGCCTGCTCACCGCCCGACAGCAAGGACAGCGATTGCAGGCGTTTCCCCGGAGGTTGTGCCAGAATTTCAAGGCCGGCTTCCAGCGGGTCGGCGGATTCGGTCAGTTGCAATTCAGCGGTGCCACCACCAAACAGGACTTTGAACAGATCCTTGAAGTGATTGTTGACGGCGGCAAAGCTGTTCAGCAATTGTTCGCGCCCCTGCCGGTTCAGCCGCGAAATGGCCGCGCGCAGCTTTTCAATTGCAGCGACAAGGTCTTCCTGTTCGGCTTCGATGGATTCGATTCGCGCAGCGACTTCCTCCATTTCGGTTTCGGCGCGCAGGTTCACCGGCCCGATTGTGTCACGCTCGCGGATCAGGCGATGGACGCGATCCTCAAGAACGGTCACCTCTGGCAGGCTGGTAGCATCTTCAATATCGGCGATGCTGGCCAGCCCATCAGGTGAACAATCAAGCTTGTCGCTGATCTGCTCTTCAACAACGCGCCGTGTTTCAGTGGCAAAATCGCGTGTGCCCTCAGCGCGTACAAGCTGTTCGCGGCTTGTGGCAAGAGTGGTATCCGCTTCACGTTGGGCCGTTTCGGCGGCGGCAAGCTCTGTCTCGGCGCGGCGTAAATCATCTGCGGCCTGCTGGCGCACTGTTTCAGCCGTTTGCAAGGTATCGGCAAGCGCATCGCGCTGTTTTGCCAGCGCATCAGGCATGGCTGACAGGCGTTCGATTTCGGCTTCACCTTCGGCCAGCCGTGTTTTCATTTCGCCGACACGGTTTTCTGCCCCGACAAGCCGCTTCTGCCATGCTTCGGTTTCAGTTGCGGCCGAGGCCAGCCGGTCACTGGCCACACGCACGGCCTCGGCAAAACGCGATTCGGCCTGCATGGCCTCTGCCACACGCGTGCGCACCGCCTCTGCCACCTGGCGCGCGTCGGCTTCGCCCTTCTGCAAAGCGGCATCATCGCCAAGCGCGGCAGCCTCGGCCTCGGCACTCGCAAGATCATCACCAAGGGTTGCGGCGGTTGTTTGCAACTCATCGGCGCGCTCTTCTGCTGCTGACAGGCGCAGCTTGGTGCTTTCTTCAGCCCGCCGCGCGGTCGAGAGTGATGTATTGCTCTCGGCCGCATCTGCCCGTGCGCCTGTCTGTGAGGTCCGTGCCTCTGCCAACGCCTGATCAGCCGTGCTGGCACTGGCAGAAAGACGGTTTTGTTCAGTGGCGGCCTTAGCCAGTTCGGCTTCCAGCGTTTCAAGTCGCTGCCGCTGGCGGATGCGCTCGGCGCCGCTGTCCTGTGCGCCGGGGCGCCTGACGAACCCGTCCCAGCGCCACAATCCGCCTTGTGGGGTGGTGACAGACTGACCGGGACGCAGCGAATCCTGCAGGAACTGGGCTTGGCCGGGTGTATCAACAACGCCAATGCCGGCAAGCGTTGACGCCAGTTCGGGTGCCCCGATCACTGAATCGGCAAGTGGACGCGTGCCTTCGGGCGGCTCAAGATCATGCTGGGCACCTGCGCTGCGCCAATAGCTGACGTCGCCCGAACCAGCCGGGGCTGACAACTCTTCAGAAAGGCATGCTGTCAGCGCCTGCTCCATGCTGTCCAAAACGGTCAGGCTGTCGGCAATCGGTACATCCCCGCTGCCATCACCTGCGGCAAGCAGATATCCAAGCGCATCAATCTCTGCCTGCAGACGTGTCGTTCTGGTATCGGATTCGCGGTAAATTGTGGCAGCGCTTTCTGCTGCGTTCTGCGCGTCGGCAAGTGCGGATTCTGCTTGTGTGAGGCGCGCGACATCGGCTGCATTCCTGGCCTCGGCCGCCTCCAGATCCGAATGCGCGGTGCCAGCGGCCTGTTGCAACTCTGCAAGCGAGATCGCATCAAGCGCGGCCCTGGCCGCATCCTGGCGGGACCGCAAATCAGTGATACGGCCTGACAAGGCAGTCCGCGTTGATTCGGCAGCACGGACGCGGCCGGCCGCATCGGCAAGCGCAGAATCGGCAATATCCTGTTCAGCGCGGATGGTGGCCAGTTCACTCGCAGCGCTTTCCTGCTGTGGTGCTGCCTCATCGATCGTGGTCCGCAGCCCGGCTGTTTCCGCCGTCAGCCGGTCAATGGCAGAGCTTGCATCTGTGCGCAGGCTGGCCTCGCGCTCAATATCCTCGGTAATACGGTGCTGCTGGTCTTTGGCGCGTTCCAGCGCGTCGCGGATTCGCGCTTCTTCGCGATCAAGCTCGTCACGGCTGATTGCAAGCCGCTGATATTCTGCGGCGCGGGCGACCTCTGTTTCACGAAGCGGCGGCAGTTTTGCGGCAAGTTCGGCCCGTGTGGTTGCTTGGCTGGCGGCAATCTGGGTGTGCTCGGCCGTTGTCAACTGCAAGGTGCGCAGCGTTTCAGCCGCATCGGCCAGCGCCTGTTCGGCTGCATGCCAGCGCGCCAGAAGCAACTGCGCCTCGGCCTTGCGAATACGGTCTGCTACCGACCGGTAGCGCGCTGCCTGGCGCGCCTGCTTCTTCAACGAGTCGCGTTGTTCGATCAGGCCGGCAACAACATCATCCAGCCTTTCGAGATTGGTTTCTGCACCCTTCAGCCGCAACTCGGCCTCATGACGGCGGGCGTGCAGACCGCGGATATTTGCCGCCTCCTCAAGAAGGGCGCGCCGGTCTGTTGGACGCGCACCCACAATCGCGCCAATCCGCCCCTGCGATACGATGCCTGAAGAGCGCGCGCCGGTGGCACTGTCGGCAAACAGCAGCTGCACATCCTTGGCACGTGCAGGACGCGTGTTTACGAAATAGCTGCTTCCCTTGCCGCGTTCGATCTTGCGGGTGATTTCGAGATCGTCGTCATTATTGAACTCGCTGGGTGCAGACCGGTCGCTGTTGTCCAGCAGCAGTGTGATTTCTGCCAGATTGCGGGCCGGACGCGTGTCCGTGCCGGCAAAGATCACATCATCCATTTCGCCGCCACGCATCTGGCGCGCGTTGCTTTCGCCCATTACCCAGCGCAAGCCTTCGACAATGTTGGATTTGCCGCACCCGTTCGGCCCGACAATGCCTGTCAGGCCTGTTTCGATATCAACCTCTGCGCTTTCCGCAAAGGATTTGAAGCCGGCAATTTTCAGTGAACGAAAAATCAAGACTATAAACCGCTGACACCCGGGACTGGATGGAGGCCGAACATCAAATCATGCCCCGAACGCGCTGAGCGCCTCGGCAAAATCATCATAGTTCTTGTTGCCAGAGATCAGCAGGTCATCATTGACCACGAATGAAGGCGTAGATGATACGCCCCATTTGTCGATGCCGATCTGGCGTTGTGCGACCAGACCCTCCAGCAACGGCCTGTTGCGCATTACCGCGTTGAAGATATCCGCATTAACGCCGGCTAGCCGTGCCATTTTTTGTAATTCGGCGATCGGGTCTTCGGCCCGCACCCATACGGCATGCTTGGCCAGCAACATTTTGACCATTGCAAAAAACTTTGATTCCGGAACAGCCCGGGCAAGCGCATGGGCGCGCAAAGCCAGCCCGTCAAGCGGGAAGGGGCGCATCTCAAAGCGGACAATGCCCTCATCAATCAGACGTGCTTTCACCTTGGGGAAGGTGTTGTTGTGGAAATCAGCACAATGGCCACAGGTCATCGAATAATATTCGGCAACATGAATTGGTGCATCGCTCTGCCCCAGAACGCGCGGCGACAATGCCTCATCCAGCGACAGTTCGTCGGCAAATGCCATCGGACTGGCGACAGCAAGTCCGAAAAAACTGGCGCTGCCCGCCACAAAGGCGCGGCGCGTGGTGCCGGCAGTATCAAAATGGGCAGTATCAAAATGGGCAGTATCAGCGTGGGCAATAGCAAAAGGTCCCGCTGGCTGGCTGACCTCGTTAAAGCTACCGGTGATCGCCTCACCATCGCTCATCGGACCGGCTGAAAATGTAAATTGTTTTTTCATGGCGTCACCATAGACAAAGGGCAGGAAGTCGGCAATCCGAGAATCACATGGTGATAAAAGATTGCGGCGGTATTTTGTGTTCTTTTGCAGCAGCAATTTGTGGCCCGGGATGGACGTTGCGTCAGCGGGATGCGCCGCGCCTCAGTCATCACCTTCTATCGGTGATCCAAGGCGGCGCAATGCGGCGCGCACGTCCGGCGATTTCACTTTTTCCAGCTTGCTGTCCAGCGTCCAGATATCTTGCGGCGCGTCGGGCGCGGATGTGCTGGTGGGTGCGGGTTTTGCTGTCGCTGGCGGTAATGTCTGAACAAAGATAATCTCGCTGACAGCGCGATAGCCGAAAGCAGCATTCACCCGGTCAGTTATGCTGTTGCGCATCTGCAAGGCAAGGGGGCCAAAACCGCTGCGAATGGCAAGGGTGAGCTTGCCGCCACCATCGCGCATCAGGGCAAGGCGTGACGGGCGGCTCCATGTCGCGATGTCACCAGCAATGATCGGCCATTCCGAAACAAGGCGGCTGAGCACGAAACCGCGTTTACGCACACTCGGCGCGACCATGTTATCCAGCATGCTGGACAGGCGGGTCATGCGGTTCTTGCGGGTTTTGTCCATCGACATACCTTGAAAGGCTGTAACCGGGCCATCCGGTGATTATCAGGAGGGCCAGCTTGTTTCGTGGTGGCAGTCTAGCACACCGCCCCCGCACGGCGTAAGCCAGAGATACGACTGCCCCTCGTCAAATGCGCAACCGAACCGAGTTGCAGGTGATCTGCTGCAACAATTCTGCTGCGACCATTCTGCTGCGACCATTCTGCCGGGACGGGTGCGTTGAATGGTGTCCGCTGCTGTGCCAGTCTCGCCAGCATGACGATGACGCCCTTTCCTGCTGCCGCCCTGTTTGACTGGTATGACCGGCACGCCCGCATTTTGCCATGGCGCAGCCGCTGGCCTGATCTGTCGCCAGCCTATCATGTGTGGTTGTCAGAGATCATGCTGCAACAAACCGTTGTGGCAACGGTCATCCCCTATTTTGTGGATTTTGTGCGTCGTTGGCCAAGCGTCTGTGATCTGGCGGCTGCCAACAATGATGATGTGATGGCCGCATGGGCCGGGCTTGGCTATTACGCGCGGGCGCGCAATCTGCACCGTGCCGCAAAGATTGTCTGTGCCGCGCATGGTGGCAATTTTCCGGAAAGTCGTGATGCCTTGCTGGCGCTGCCTGGCATCGGCCCCTATACCGCCGGTGCCATCGCGGCGATTGGTTTTGGCGCGTCGTCGGTTGTGGTTGATGGGAATATTGAGCGTGTCTTTGCCAGATATTATGCGATTTCAACCCCGCTGCCTGCTGCCAAGGCAGACATTTCAGCAGCCTATGCCGCCCAGCATCCGGGCGAGCGGCCGTCAGATTATCCGCAGGCCCTGATGGATTTTGCCAACGCCGTCTGCACGCCAAAAGCGCCCGCATGCAATGCTTGCCCGGTGGCGGCCGGCTGCGCGGCCGCAAAAGCGGGAACGCCGGAAACATGGCCGGTAAAGGCGATCAAGAAACCAAAACCTGAACGGCACGGCATTGCCTTTGTTGCGTATTCTGATACCGGCGCGGCATGTCTTGTGAAGCGCCCCGAAAGCGGGTTGCTTGGCGGTATGCTGGCTTTTCCATCAGCCGGATGGACCCCTGCAGACAGTGACTGGAACGCCGATGCGCCGCTGGCCAGTCCACCATTTCCGGCCAATTGGACGCTGTTGGATGACAGCGTTTCGCATGTCTTCACACATTTCAGCCTGACCATGCGTGTTGCGGTGGCCAGAATGGGTGCTGTTCGGGAAGGTGACAAGCTGGTTGCGGGTGCTGCCTGGCAAAAGGTGCGGCCCGCCAGCCTGCCAACTTTGATGCGCAAGGTCTGGAAGCTGGCCGAACCTGTGCTGACAAATCAGTCAGCAAGGCATGCCCAAGATTGATCAAGGATCCGCAGATATCAGTGATTGCGGATATCAGTGATTGAAGTGGCGCATGCCTGTCATTGCCATGACAATGCCCGCCGCATCCGCCGCTGCGATCACCGTGTCATCAGCCTTTGATCCGCCTGGCTGGATGACAGCTGTCGCACCGGCATCAATCAATGCCTGCAACCCGTCTGCAAACGGGAAAAAGGCATCTGATGCGGCCACTGACCCGCTGGTGCGTGGCACATCCCATCCATGATGGTGCGCCGTATCACGCGCCTTCTGGGCAGCGATCCGGGCCGAATCAACGCGGCTCATCTGGCCGGCACCCACGCCCGCCGTGATGGTGTCTTTCACAAATACAATGGCGTTGGATTTGACATGTTTGACCACCCGCCACGCAAACATCATGTCGGCAAGTTGCGCCGCATCGGGTTTGGCGCTTGTGACGATCTGCAAATCGGCTTCGGTGATAAAGCCGTTGTCACGCGACTGCGCCAGAAAACCGCCACTGACGGACTTCACCTTGATGGCTGAGGCACGCGAATCAGGCATGCTGCCGGTCAATAACAGACGCAGATTTGGCTTTGCGGCAAGGATCTCTTTCGCAGCCTCGCTGGCATCGGGTGCAATCACCACCTCGGTAAAGATACTGGCGATGCCGCTGGCTGTATCGGCATCCAGCGTCTGATTGCTGGCGACAATGCCGCCAAATGCACTGACCGGATCGGCGGCCAGCGCATGTTCCCACGCAGCGGCAAGGGTGTCGGCACTGGCCACACCACACGGGTTCGCATGCTTGATGATGGCAATCGTGGGTGCGGTGAATTCAGCAGCCAGTTCGAAGGCTGCATCTGTGTCGTTCAGATTGTTATAGGATAGAGGCTTGCCTTGAATCTGTGTGGCGCTGGCAACACCGGCGCGTGCCGGACCACCTGCATAAAGGGCAGCCTGCTGGTGCGGGTTTTCGCCGTACCGCAGTGTCTGTTGGCGTTGTGCTGAAATCTGCAGCGTTTCGGCAAAATCGCTGCCGTCCAGCCAGCCGGCAATCGCCGCATCATAGCGAGCGGTGCGGGCAAAGACGCGCGCGGCAAGATCGCGGCGCAACTGCGGGCTGACATCGCCGTTCGAATCCAGCGCGGCAACCACCTCGTCATAATCTGAAGGATCGCAGATAACGGTTACGAACTGATGATTTTTGGCCGACGCCCGCAGCATTGCCGGCCCGCCGATATCAATGGTTTCGATCAGCGTCTCCTGATCATCGGTGCGCGCCAGCTGCTCTTCAAATGGATATAGATTGACCGCAACAAGATCAATACCGGTGATGCCCTGTTCGCGCATGGCGGCAAGGTGATTCTCGTTATCGCGGCGGGCCAGCAACCCTCCATGGATATTGGGATGCAGCGTCTTGACCCGTCCATCCATGATCTCGGGAAAGCCAGTTACCTCGGACACATCTGTGACATCAATGCCGGCATCGCGCAGCATCGTTGCGGTGCCGCCCGTTGAGAGGATTTCGTATTCATGACGCACCAGCGCTGCCGCGAATTCGCCAAGTCCTGTCTTGTCGGAAACGGATAGAAGGGCGCGGCGTCGGGTCATGGGGAGGGGTTCCTGATCATGGGGTTGGGGTGAGCCTGCATGCCGCGTCGTTATGGCAAAGCATCACCCGAAAGGCAATTGGTTGACTGCGCTTTTGAGCCCTATTGGTTGCCGCGGGTGAAAGCCCATCTCACCTCATGGGTGCCGATGGTGCGAATATCGGAGATCACCGCTTTGAGGATGATCTGCTGGCTTGCCTGACGGACACCATCTTCAAAATAGACCGAATTGTCGAGTTCGGTTGTGGCACCGGCCGCCTTCAGCGTCCAGCCGGTCTTGCTGCCGCGAATTTTCATCAGAACGGACCCGTTTGACAGCATCGCGGCGGAAACACGTGGATGAAGATGAAAGCGGATCAGCGCCAGATGGGGAATTTCACCGGGGGCCCCGGAATATTCCAGAATATCGGACCCCCGCAAATTTGATCCGCCAGTTTTCAGATACAGTTTGCGATGATGCAGCAGCCCGTGCGAGGGCTCATAGCCATCATGCGTGGCGACCGCAAGAATGCCACCATCAGCTTCACCGACCTCTACGCCTGAAATGCTGGCCATCCGGCCGGTCTGCGGACTGGATGAATTCTGGTTGTCCAGCCCGAGGGTGGAATGGGCAGCTGTCGAGGACATGATCCGCCGCATCGTCGGGTCTGTCATCATCTGCCCGGGATTGACGATCAGCTGGGTTGGGCCGACGCTCAATTCAAAGCCGAGCGTGCCAAGTCCGGTCACACTGCGCCCGTCTTTCATCACGGCTGGTTCACCAGCATCCATGATGACAATGGTACGCCCGCTGCCAATGCGCAGAAATCCGGTATAGGGTGCCTGCTGCAGCGGTTTGCCGCGCACACCGGATCGCAGCAGTGTTTCTTCCACATGCGCGGCGGGAACCCCGCCACCGCCATTGAAATGGGTCAGCCGCCCGTCGCCATGCCGCCACATGCGGGTTACAGCTCCCATACGGGTGATCATCTCACCAAGATTGGTGCTGTCGACGCCAGTTGCCGCGGCGGCAATGCGCAGTTCGACAAGCTGGCGCATAAGGGTGACGTGCTGGTCAGGCATGCGGCTGGCATGGCCACCATCCGGCACCATCACGGTATCCAGCTTTGATGCCAGAATTTCCAGCAGGGCGGAGAATGTCTCCTTGCTGACCCCGAAAGTTGTTTCGGCAAGAGCAAGACCGCGCAGAGCAGCAATCTGGTCATCGAGTGCGCGCATGCGCTGCCAGTCGCTGGCAAGGCAGTACAGCTGAATATCCAGCGCGGCAGACAGCATGTCCTGAAAGCTTTCAGGCGCAGAATTTCCATACCATCCATAGTTTAATGCCAGAACAGCCAGCCGCCGCCCCATAATATCAGGGCGCCAGCCGGGCAGTTTCCAGCGCTGATTTACGCTGACCCAGCTGGTGATCAGGTCGCGCGCGCGGGACCGTGCCTCGCTGCTACCTTCGACACGCAGATCGCGCACCCATTCGAATGACTGAAAATAGGCAGGATCGCGCGTTGGATCGAGGCGATCTGTGAGGATATCACGGCCATTTTCCAGATTGCCGCGCCACGGGTCCTGCAGGCTGGCCCGAAGCGCCCCGCGATTGCCGCCGCGCAATTGCCATCCAAACAGCGCTGTGCTGCGGATCAATCTGTCCAACGCGGACAGCCGCATCCTGTCCCGGCTCATAGGTGATGCAGGTTTTTGATCAGCAGTGTCAGGCGGCGCGGGCATGCGGTGTTGGCGTATCCACAGGTTTTGGCAAGCGAGATGATCGCCTGCGCTTGTTGGTCATGGTCCGTTCTACCGATCAGCTCCGGATCAGGCATAGACTATATTGATTTATCCGCCAACAGAACGAAACCGTGCAACAAAAAATCCGTCCACGCCGCCTATTTCTGCGAACATGTCGGGCCGCAGGCGCAAGGCACCTGTTGATGTAACGGCGGCGGCAAATGCACCAGCCTCTTCGCTCGTCACAGGATCGGATGTCAGCGCCACGCTTTCGTCAGCCAGAATGCTGTCGGCAATCTGCTCTCCTTCTTCAAACTGAAGCGAGCAGGTGGCGTAGACAAGACAGCCGCCCGGTTTCAGCCAGGTGGCGGCCTGGCGGATCAGGTCAGCCTGCAGAATGGCCAGTGGCTTTATGTCATCAGCCTGACGCCCGCGCAGGATATCGGGGCGGCGGCGCAGCGTGCCTGTGGCTGAACAAGGCGCATCAATCAGCACGGCATCGACGGTGCGGCCGGGATCATAACTGCGCCCGTCAGCGGTAACGCATTGCGCCTTCATGCCAAGCCGGGCCAGATTCCCGCGCAGGGTCTTCAGACGCTTTGCCGAGCTGTCAATGGCGGTAACGGTGGCCCCTTGCGATATCAGCTGCGCAGTCTTGCCACCAGGAGCAGCGCAGAGATCGATCACATCCTTGCCGGCCAGATCGCCAAACAGGGTTGCGGGCAGGGCCGCCGCCGCATCCTGAACCCACCAGGCACCGTCCTTGAAGCCCGGCAATTCGGCCGGGTCACCGTCAAAGGCACGGCGGATGGTGTGATCGTTGATGATTGTCCCGTCGAGGCTGTCTGCCCAGCTGCTGATATCCTGCGCTGGTGTGATATCAAGCGTTGGCGGTTCCATCACCAGATCCATGATGGCGGTGGTCGCCGATTTACCAAACTGACGATGCCAACTGTCGCGTAACCAGTCCGGCAGGTTTTCGTCTGCGGTTGTTTGGGCAAGTCGCTCCGCAGCCTCCCGCGCAAGGCGGCGCATAACCGCATTGGTCAGGCCGGTAAGCCGGTCAAAGCCAGACGAGCGCATCAATTCGACCGTGCTGTTGACCGCTGCATGGGCACCGGTATCCAGAAACAGCAATTGCGCTGCGCCCATGCGCAGGATGATCATTGCATCGCGCTGCTTTCCTGAGGGCTGGCGCGACATCAGATCAGCCAGGATGCTGTCAATCTGGCCGGCGCGCCGCAAACAGGTTGCAGCCAATAGCCGGACGAAACGCCGGTCACGGTCTGGCAGGTGACGCGCCTGACGTAATGCCTCGTCAAGATAGCGCCCGTTATCAACCAGTCGCAGGACCTGAAAGCAGGCGATGCGGCTTTCACCGCCGGCCCCGCCATTTCTTGCGCCGGATGATTTGTCGCTGGCAGGATTGGTGGATTTGCCGCCAGCGGCATCACTCTGGCTGTTCCGGCGATCTTGCACGGCTGGTGGCATGGGGGCTCCGCTTGTTTTTCGGTGGTCATGGGGGCATATAGTGATTTATGGAGACTGACAAGACACGGGCTGAAAACAGCGCCGCGCCAGACACAGATCAGGCGGGGCTGGCAACGGGTGGATCAGCCGGTGAATCTGCCGGTGAATCTGCCGGTGAATCTGGTGCGCCGCAGGATGCCACTGCCAAGCCGCAGAGCCAGGCCAGTGCGCCGCGTGAGGTGAACGGGCCAAAGGGGCCTGAGCCAACGCGCTATGGTGACTGGGAACAAAAAGGTCGTTGCAGTGACTTTTAATCACGGCGATGTCTGATTGTTGCCCGATCCTGCTACATCCCGGCTTGCTGAATGAGGCATTTTGAATGGACAGATTGAAGACCGGCATGCTGGTCAGTGCTGCGGTTCGCGTCGCCAGTGCTGCGCTGATTGATTGTGTGGTCGCCAATCGTGGTGACGCTGATGCCGGGGCGCTTTTTGTGCATATTGATGCGCTGGACGGGCGGCAC
>MDSV01136609.1_pt1 | contig 12649 bp, 16 predicted proteins | sample 810851 | NCBI WGS metagenome assembly MDSV01 (sample SAMN05326640, study PRJNA326480) | marine metagenome | isolation source: seawater | place: Atlantic Ocean: North East | collected 2012
ACTGGTGTCCTGTAGTGGGATCCATCTCTTCTCCATTGTTCGCCCTTGCCTGTCATGATGTCCAACATCCTGTCGATCGTACCGTCTGTCCAATCGGATATTTGACCCATACTAGGGGATGGTTTGCTTAATAAAAGTTCTAGTTTGTCCATGGCATCTTGTTGTGACCAAGGCACATACATTCTTGTGTGGTCATTCGCAAATGTTTCTGGAAATGACCTGTATGCCGGAAACAGCACATTGGCACCAAGTGCATCTGCTTCAGATACTGTGTTTGACACCCAATCCTGTAATGCACAATTAAAAAGTACTCTAGAATCTGCTAGTATTGTGTAGTATTCATTCTTTTTTAAATTTTCATGTATTGTTATCACGCCTTCTTTTGCAAGATGTTTTGCTTCATCAACGTAGTACTGATTGTTTGATCTCAAAGGACCACCTGAACAAATTGCGAATTCCACATCAGGATGTGTTTCTTTGAATTTTGTTGCTAGATCCATAAAGAATTGTGGTTGCTTTTCCTGATCCCATCTTGCACCAAATACCACTCTTTGGCTTCTTTCCATAAAAGGTTTCTGTTCTACTCTGCCTTGGACTTCTTCTTTGCCAAAGCTCAATCCTGAAATATTGTATATGGGTGCCTTCCAGTTTGCTATACGCATATGTGCAACCATTTCTTCATTTGTTGCAAGTATATTAACATTAGGAATTTCATTACACATCTGTTCATACATGCTCATCCATTTGCTCATGCCCCACACATGAACAAAGTCATCAGGGTCGATAGCCTGTGCCAAGCATCTCAGATATATTGTTGGTCTGTGCTTTGCATCCACTTGGTTTAAAATATAAGGCAGTGATTCCATTCCTGGTTGGAACATGTCCTCAAAGAACACAATGTCTTTGTTAGTCACTTCGCCATTTCGCATCATTTGTACAAGATTCATCATCTGACTCATTCCAAAATAACTTCTGCCGTGAGCGTCAAGCACTTGACCAACACTAATTGCTTTTGTGTCGTCTATGGTTGTGCCTGGAACAACCTCATAATTGATTTTTCTTTTTTTGTATGCACGTTCAGTCCAGTCTTGGAGTTGCAAAGTGTATCTGCCTTCGTATGGCTCAAGGCCCATGTAAAAAATTTTCATATCTTTATTATAACAAAATTATTCCCACTTGTCATTAAAATCTTTGTACAAAGTGTAATTTGCCGTTAACTCCTCTCCAGATTTGATTGGCTTGGTTGTGATAAGGTATTTGACTGGTAATTGATGCCAGAAACCTGCAACATTTTTGCAGTTAGGATTTTCGCTATGGTTATAAAAAGCCCCCAGAGCAGTTCTTATCGAACCATGTGGAAAATTTTTATTTAGAATATGCACTATGCCTAGCACAACATCACTATCAAAATCCTTTGTTGCGAATAAACCCAAACCTTGGACCTTCGATTCTTTTATAGTAAGTCCGTCTGGTAAGGGTTTATACATCTATTCGCCTTTCAAATATTTTATCATCGTGTCTGCGTCTGATACTTCAAACGGGTCGTCATCATCACTGGCATTGTTTTTTCCAGGTTCCTCAAATATTTTTACAACTTCACCATTGTCAACTAGCATAGAGTATCTCCATGATCTCATGCCAAATCCTTGTTTCGGTTTGTTGACAAGCATTCCCATTCCTTGTGTGAATACACCTTCACCATCCCCGATCGCTTTAACTTTTTGAACTTTTTCATCTCTGAACCAAGCATTCATTACAAATGCATCGTTCACTGACAAGCAGTATACTTCATCAATGCCTAAGGCTTTGATGTCATCATATTTTTCTTCATAGCCAGGAAGTTGTTGACTGGAACATGTAGGCGTAAATGCTCCTGGAAGTGCAAACACCACAACCTTTTTGCCATCAAAAATTTCCGTTGTGTCGTTGTCTTTCCATTCACCACCTATGAATGTGCAACCACCTACCGCGTCGTTGTCGCCTATTCTTGTTTTAAAGTTTGTGTATGGTACTTTCATTACTTCGTCTCCTTCATTAGAATTATTTCCCCTTTTGTTGTGTGCTTTATTTTATGTTGATTTTTTATTGCAAGTTGTAAAAATGATTCGTATTTTTCTTCCTTTACAATTAAAACTATGGCGTCATTGTCCTGATCGTCCAGATCGGTATGGCTCCATATAAAATCTTTTCCGTATATCATGCCTAGATTTCCTGCCGTCGCACACAAATTGGCAATGGCATCTACCGTGGTATAACTTGCATTAAGCCCACCGCCTTCTATTGGTACATACCCCATTCTAGTTGTAAGTCGATTCTCGGCAATTAATATTTCTTTCCACTTATTCGACATCTCTCGGATCCTTCTTTAACATTTCCGGTGGTTCAATTTTACTGCCAACCGTTTTTGCCACATAGACAATACTTGCTATTAATAGTATAGATGCTAAAATAGTATAGATGGTTGAGTGTATATTTTCAAACAACCACATTTCATAATCTGATTGAGTTCTTACCATTATATTCCATAACACAAATGCAAGTGCTTCGTAGATCAAAATTGTTTTAAATAAGTTATTCATTATTCAAACCACTTTCTTGTCCATACCAAAAATCCAACACTAACAACCATCACTACTATTGCAGTAGGATATGGAAAGTTCCATCCGCCATAAAATAAGGCAATGCCACCAAATGTAATGTAAAGTATTACTTTTAATCCTTGAAATAATTCTTCCGGGAATATGTCCCAATGTGATTTTCTTTTTTTCATATGTTATTGTTTGTTTGCCTCGTAAACAGCATGTGAGCCGTTTTCTCCATCTTCAGAAACATCTATTTCAATTTTTCTTCCTGGATATTTTTTAGTGATTGCTATATACAGATCATCTGACATCATCTCACATGATTTGTAGTCTAATTTTAAAGTGCCTTCACTGTACATGTCTTCGATCCATCTTTTAAATTGTATAAATTCAATGTCTCTGTCATCGTGAAATACTTCTATTGCAACTTTGAAATGGAATATGTGCCTGTGTGGGTATCCTAAAAAACTGACATCCATCCTATCACCTGTTGCCAGTTTAGGATCATCTAGTGCCGCAGGATATTTGTGGATACCTTCCTTACGGAATGTTACCCATATCATTTTTGCCCCTTTTGCCGCTCTTTCTTTTAGTGCTTCTTCACGTTGCTGGTATGTGGGATCCGCATCAGCCATTTGTCCTCCTCTATTGGTTGGTCTTTTTTATAATCTTTCCAGGATGTAAATCCTGATGATTGTTTAAATTCGTTCATGCTCATTGTCCATACACCTGGATTAGTTTTATTAAAATCTATATCATCCACTTTAAAACACAAATTATCATCGTCCTCAGAATTAGCAAAAATAATGGAGCAAAATGGAATAAATTTTTCTCGTTTCCAAATCAATGAGTATCTTTTCTTTACCTCATCATGTAGATTATAAGGATAATCTATAGTGACATAAAAACCTTTATCTAAAAATTTCATCATTTGTGCTATTTGTGTGCCGTGATTATACATGAAGGATCTATTTGCTCCATAATATATTGCTTCAGCGTCTACTTTAACTGCCAATTCGTGTATTTGATCAAATGTTAAATCGTTTCTTGCAAGAAATAATGTTTGTAAACCATAAGCAGGAGTATGCTCAATTTCTTTACCAGAAAAAATACCTACATCCTCACTAACACCTGTTTTATAATCTCTCAACATACCTTATTATAACTTGGTTCTACTTTTTTGTCAACGTCGCTTTGGCCTTTTCCATTGCATCTTTTAATGCTAATTTTGTTTTCTTAAGCCTCATCAAGATAGCCTTACTCTCAACGCCCCTGTCTTTTTTCCTATCTTCGGTCAGCTCAGCTACCTTCCTATTTAGGTAAGCATGATGATCCCGTAATTTTTTAAGTTGTTTGTCTTTACCTGCCATTTTTATCTCCTATCTGTTTAAGTTCTGGTAATACTTCAAATATATTTTGCTTTCTTATCCTATCAAGTATTTCCATTCTTTTTAAAAATTCATCAGCATATTTTACATTTTGCAAATTTTTACTCAAGAAGTTCTTTGTTTGTATTAGACTTTGCTTCAATTCACCAAAAAGAATGTCATTGAATTTTGGATTATTTAAAAATGGTCTATGTAAAAATGCCTCTATGTCATTGATACATTTTTCCTTCATGAATGTAGGTGCGTAAATAGGGTCAAGATAATATGGATCAGTTACCAATTGAAACCATATACCACCAAAATCAATATTACAATTTTCTATGTAATCAAATATTTCATTTAATCTTGTCATGTTTAACCATTGTATAGTTGTGTTGAAAGATACTCCAACTCCGTTTTTACTAATGTTTTGTAAATTATTTTTTATAGTTTTCCAATCGCTAGGATATCTAATATAATTTGCTAAATTACCAACAGCATCAATCGACACATTGAAACTTACACTTTTAAATTCCTTACTGATTTCTATAAATTTCTGATTGATGTTTGTTGCGTTTGTTGTAAAAATAAGTTCAACATTTTTACTGTATCCTGATTTTATAATGTTGTCGATATAATCCAAGTTACGTTTTATAATTGTTGGTTCCCCTCCGGTCATGAACACACGTCTGACAAATGGAATCCACTTATCAAGAAGTTGCCACGAATCATCATCTAATTCTATAATTTTTTGTTTGGGTGTGTCTATCCAGTCTTCGTTAGGATTATCTAGTATCTCTCCTGCAATCTGACTGCTCCATTCACTGATACACATCCTACATTTAAGGTTACATAGATTTCCCAGCCGCAAATCAAGATAGTATGGTTGTTTGTCTATTTTATTACTTTTTACCGATTCGATGTGTTCTTTATAAATTTGATTACTGTGTTGTCTTAGACTGCTGTAACCCCTATCTTCTTTTTTCCAACACACACCACAACCTGCATCGCGTTTGTCGTCTAACATGTTTTGTTGAATTGTTTTGAGCTGTTCCGAAGTCCAATATTGTTGCTTTGTGTTATATTTCAAAGGTGTAGTATAGGCACAACAAGGACTTATGATGTTAGGTGTAACAAATGCGTGTACAAACGGCATTACGCAAAAATTATCTGACATTATCCTCCTTCAAATAACGAACTAAAATTGTTCTTACCTTTCCCTCCACCTGTAGCTCTCTGCCATCTGGTGCCTCTGATATCAGCCAAAAATGCTTTTGCACTATTAATAACTTCCATTGGCTTTTCACTTGTAAACACCTGCTCAACAAGTGTATTGAAATACAATATGTTCCTTGGAACGAATTCACTTGGTTCGTCTGTGTTGTCTGCGTTTTTTGTTTTGATCCATGCTTTTGGATCTGGTTGATATTTTAATCTCTCTATATCATTCATGTCATTTGCAATCTGCACAGCTCTTATATGATTGTATACGTTGTGGGCCATCATTAGTGTATAACTAAAACTATCCCAACTTGTTTTTCCTTCTTTGTTATTTTTATTTAGGTCGCCTTCGCCATACCAACAAATATCTCCCATGTTTAATCTATCTCCAATGGCCGATGGAAAAGGAAACTTGATGTTACTGCCTTTAAGTCGTTTGTCATCGGGAGCCTTTTCCATTATGTAAGACCATCGTTTAGGGGTGAACAAATTGTGTGTGTAAACTAATCCGTTTGCTGTTGATAAAAATGCAGATGCACTATCAAAACTTATTGTAAAATTTTGGTTGATGTGTTTTCTTACTTGCCTTTGCACCTGTGTCAAAAAACAGGCCCAATCCAATTGTGATGTTCCTAGTACGTGCATCCAATCCTTGCCGTCGAGTTTCTTCTCGTCTCTCATTATGATTAATCTTTTTAGCATCACTTCCATGTCGCACATGTTGATGCCACCCATTGCCCAACCTTCAAATTCAAAATCTTTCACAGCATCATACCAAATCTGTGCTGTTTCCCAGTCATCACCTTGCAATACATTTAAAAATTTTGTTTGTCCTAACCTGTTCTTTTGAAAAAACTTGTTGTTGTATATTGTTCCATCTAATGTATCTTGAAAACTATTCAATCCTGTCTTTGGTGAATTAAGGTCATCTGCCGCCCATGTTGGCACGTCGAGTGTCATTGCCCAATCACTTGTTAATTCTAGCCAATTTAGTATATTGCTTCTAACTGTGTTTGCTTTGGTACCCTCAAAGTCCTTCCAATCAAATTTTATTACGCCTTTGCCCAACTGATATCCACCGGAGTCACCAACTATTGTGCTAAACTTTCTATCTCTATTCACACACATGCTGTCTCTTTCGTTGACCTTGTCCATGTCCAGGCAGGCATGTCCTGCCGAGTATAATGCTGTTGGGTATGTGAAGTATCCTTGTTCTGGATTTATAAAGTTAAGTCCTTCGACACCTCTGTCAAATCCTACCGGGATCCTATCTTGTGATATGTGTTTGCCCTCGGTTACTCTTTGTTTTGATATGAATGTGTTGTAGAAATTGGATATAGCAGGCAAGAACACCGCAAAATCTCTGCTGTATTCTCCTAAATGCTCTTGCCTTCTATCTGTCATCACTGCGCCTGTGCTGGAATAATGTATTGATATTTTCCTAAACCAGAGTCAACTGTTACCATCATTGCACCTTCATTTGAAAAATGCAGTGTTACTTTCGCTGAATCTGATAATTTCAATATCTGTAATACTTGACCAACTGGCCAACTCCATCCTTTGTTTAGAGTGCCATCCACTCCGTTAGCAAATACAAATTCACCACCATGTGATGCGGCGTCACCAAAACTGAATATCAGGTTTCCTTCCTCGGTCCTCACCACAAATGAATTGTGTTCTGTGTTTGCTATCGATTGAAAGTTGAATCTTTGTACACTTGCCACAGATGGTTCTATCTCAACGTCCCACTTAACTCCCTTAAACTTGACAGTTTTAAGCTTCTCGTTTATGATCTCAGCATTCATAAATCTGTAATCGTTCTTGAAGTCACCCTTTTCATTTTCAAAGTGTATGCCTGTTGGAACACTGGCTCCATTTCTTTCGCCAGTAAGTACAGATATTTTTGCCTTGTCCTTGTATTCCGGACACTTCAAATGAATATCTAATTTATTCAGTTGAGGCATGCCAAAAGTACCAACCATCTCTGATTGTGGTTTGTGAAAAGATCCTTGGAGTATAACTGACCTGTCTTCGGCCATTGAATCTATCGTGGTTTCATCACTGGTGCCAGCGATCTTCACTAGATCCAAAAATCCCAAGCCATGCGTGTGCTTAACTATGTCTCTCAAGATATCTATCATAATGCTTCAGTATACATTGTATTTAGATTTTAATCAAGTTCTATTTCAGAAACTTTGTACACAACTGGGTTTTGTTTACCAGGCTTACGGAATATGGCATAATTTGCACCCGATCTAAATTGGTTCATTTCCACAACTTCATATCCTGTATCTTTAATCATTTGTTCCATTGTAGTTTTGGTATTATAATTGTAATAACCACGTTTGGCTTCATTTAGGTCAACTTCGTCGTGGCAATTGCTATATTGAATAAAACAATACCCGCCATCAATTAGCGTTTGGTAAATGCTTTCTAAATATTTTTTAATATGGACCTGAGTGAAAAAGACAAACGTGTCCCAACTAAAAACAAAATTGCAAGAATCTTTTGGTATGTTATCGCATGAATGATTATTTGTAGTAAAAAATAATAAATGCTTTTGATGTCCAGGATGGAACCTCCTTCTAATTTTTTCCTCTAGATTGTGTATGTCAAGGAAGAAAATTTTACGCCATGACCGTAGCTCCTTTGAGAACATTCCGTTACCCGGGCCAATTTCAATACAATTATACAGGTTTGTTTTTGAGAACTGAAATATTTTTGTCTGTATCATCCTATATAAAAGATCATCTATGTTAGTTTTTTCTCTTTTTTTCTCAAGATCTTTGTAGAACCAACCGGGAGTCTTGTCCAAACGATCTATCATCTGTTGATTATTGGCATCAACTGCTTCGGACAGATCTTCAAGTATCTTTAAATTGCTATCGATTATTTTTTGAAAATCCTTGTGCTTGAGTCTTCTCAACTTTTCAATCATTAATTGTATTTCTTCTATGCTCAACATAATATTATTTAGAATTCAAAAAGTTTGTTGAATGTGTTTGTGGTTTCAGTGGATTGGATGTCCCAATCCAAAACACCGATCAGGTTATCAAGTTTTTGATCCAATATAGTCTGCTCCATCGCGTCGGAATCAAACGGAAGTTCTTTGAACCAGTCAGGAATACGCAATTCGTCTACTGGATACGCAATGCTTGTATAGTTTAATGGATTGTTTTTCAGCTTACACACAATTACTTTAGCACCATCTGTGATCGGCAGTGAATACTTATCGCCATACATCTGTCTGCAGGTGTTCCAATTGATACTTGCTCTAACGTGTCCAGGCATATTTGCTTTGCCTTGTTTTTTTTCCTTTTCCCAATAGTCTGTTACATTATTTGCACGTTTCGGGGAGCCTTTTTCCCAGCCTGGTCGTGCTTTAAAGTCTGCCCTAAAATCAGATATTGCCTTTAGCACTTTTTCTTCTGTTTCTCCAGTCAGTACTTGATACAACACATCACTTAAAAAATCTTGCACGAACACAGGAGTATCAGATCTTTTAAGATCAAGACCCATTGCTTTGACTTTGCCTTGCTTTCCTGCTGTATCAACCCGTTCACCTTCTTTATCGTAATACAATACAGCATATCTTTTCTTTGTAATAAACAAACCCTTGAGTGCTACAAGTTCTCGCCCTGCTTTGATAACAGAACCTCTTGTAGTTGGGCAATGGAATGCTTTATTCATAAAACTTGAAAACGTTGTGTTAACTTCATTTGCAATTTTATCATAAAGGCCGATCACGTCGTCCTTGCCCCAGGGTATTTTTCCTGACTCTACTTCTTTTTTTAATGTTTTGTGTGCGGAAAAATACACAGAGTCAGTGTCTCCATACACGATACTTTCACCAATATGATCATACTTTCCTGCAACGATTTCATTCACTTTGGCCCCCATGTGTTTTGTAATACATCTTCCTGTCAGTGTTACTGATTGTCCTATACGCATGTCAAAAAATCTGCATCCGGGATTCAGTATTGCACCATACAAACTATTTAGATTAATTTTTTTTACAAGTTGTCTCTTATCCCAATATTCTCTTTCAATATCGTTATCTCCTGCGTCATGCATCTTTCTTTGCATGTCTTGCCTTTCTGAATACCAACGTTTAAGCAAACCTGGAATAATGGCTTCGTACTCGTATGTGAATATTGTTCCATTCGCACTCAACATCCATTTGTTGTTGCCGTCAAACACAACATCATACAGTTGTGCCGCACTCATACGCACACTGGTGTCATCGCTCCAGTCCACAATTAGTTCAGTTCCTTTTTCTTTGGCCATTACTGCCTGGTACTCCCAACTACCAAATTGGTTGTCCCATGCGGCCGCGAATGACTTTTTGGCATGTCTTGCCCTGTTGATCTCCGCCGAAGTGATTACAGGACGTATCTGTCCAACTATTGTTTCTGGACCCATGTTAAGTGCTCTGATCACACTTGGATACAGAGAATTAATGTCGATTGATCCTATCCAGTCATGTATACCTTTTTTTGGAGTTGCCACATATGCTCCGGCCGCCGTAACTGGTTCTGCGTCCTTGTCTCTAAATTTTCTTCCAGGCACTATCATGCCTCTCCTGTGTGCTTCATTTACAATCGCTTGTTCTGTGACCGCAACTGCACCCATTGTTGTCTGTAGTAACACCGTATTTTGGTGTGCAATTTCATTAGCAAGTTCTATAAACTTTAGTTTTTTTTCAAGTTTTGCTAGTAAGTTTGTGTCTTGCCTGTTGTATTCAATAAACAATGCAAAGTCATTGTTGTATAGTGCATCCAATGATCCTTCATACACTGTTTTTCGTTCACCTAATTCGTGTTCACCAATGGCATCTAATCTAAAACTATGCCTTTCCTCATACGTATACTTTCTGTATAATTCTAACAAGTCTAAATGCACTCTACCTATCAAGTCATAACTTAATTGTTCTCTGCCATATTTTTCAAATGTCCTCTTCTTTGGTTTTTCACCCCAGAAACAAAGTCGTCTTGTGTCATCGGAACTGAGTACTTTCTGTATTCTACCCACAGTGTATGGAATATCATATCCTTCAGAGTTCCAACCACTCAATATATCTGCTTCATCTACTACTTGTAAAAAAGCGTCAAGCATATCTTTTTCTTTTTCGAATAAAAGTGTGTTTGGAAAACGTTGTGTTAATATTTCTGCATCTTTCATGCTCAAAGTTTTGGGTGGGACTGCAAATGTGACCAGCTGATCCGTCCAACCCATGTAACAACTTATGGCAGTAATGGGCATGAACGGATCATCTGTAGTGGCATAACCCCTTTCGGGGTCAAAGCCCACCTCAATATCAAAGAACAGCACATTTAGTTTTGGAGTTTCCTTACCTAAGTAATTCTCCTCCAAACATCTGAACACTGGATTGATATCGTTTTCATAAAGTTGCTTGTTTGATCTTATACGTTGCTCCTTGATGAATTCTTTTGATGTTGCACATTGCACTTTTTGTAATGGTTCGCCTGTGATTGATCTGTGTTTGCCTCTTGCATCGGGATAGTAAAATACATATCTTGCATCATACTCAACAAACACTCGACCTTTTTTAGGGTCACGTTCCACAACATAAATTTTGTCTTCGTCTTTTTTGTATAATGCGTCTATGTAACTCATAAAATGAAAACTCTATATAATCCTATGGTGTTCATAATTGTAAACCATGATGTTAGTGTACATAACCATATCTGCCTCCGTCTCACAGCCGCAATCAGCAATGTGCTTGAGCCTAGCCAATATATTGGAAACACTATACTCATTATAGGAGTTGGAGATGTAAATGTCAAGATACAAGATCCTGTTATTGTTAGGGCCACAGACACTAGTTCAAACCAAAAAGCTATCTTGTCTGATTTGTAACTGTTTACCCAAAATTCTTTGAGTAATGTAACCACTAAAGTTTACCGGCTGTATTAAGTATACTTTCTAATGTGTCCATGTCATCGGCAATGTTTTGATAATTGCCTTTATGTGCCACGGAAATTGCTTTGTTAATTAATGCAGGTTTAAGTTCCAGCTCTTCTGCTATTGCTTTTACTGTGTCTCTCAAGCCTGTCTTGAGATCATCGACTTCGCCAAGCACCTGTGATCCTTGCGAAATGATCTGTATTAGTTTTTGTTTTTCTGCGTCATTGAAGTTTCTTACTGCCATATATTTCTCCTGTTATTAATAAACATTATATAACAGATCTAGCAGTAATGCAAATTATTTTTTCTTTTTGTTTCGAACGTTAATTGCTTTTCCACGTCTTTCGGGATTTTTGTCTTTTCTACGTTTCCTGTTGACAGCGGCCGCGATTGCTTTTTTACCACCCGATGCTCTTAGACTGGCCGCCCTTGCCTTCGATAGGCACTTGGGTTTGCCTTCACCTTTTTTTCTGTCTCCGCATTTACCAATCCTTTCACCTTTTGTGTTGTAACGATCCCAACCACCACCGCCGGCACCGCCCTTCTTACCTTTGCCAAACCAAGCCCTTAGGCCGGAATGATGAGCTTCGTGTAAGTCACAAGTGTTTAATGCATCATAGTTTTTACGTATAAAATTAATTGCCAAGGATTCATCTTCGGACTCAAATACTGATTGTTCAAACTTGTCTAACACATGAAATTTATTTTCTCTCTTAACACAATTTGGAACCCTTTTTCCAAACATGGTTTTGAAACCTTTACGCATGTAACCTTTCCAACAACGTGTGCCTTCGAATACTTCAATTATTTTCATTTGTTTTTAGCCTTTGTTTTTTTCTTCATTGAGTTTATATATTTACGATAAATCGCCGCCGGTCCTGCTTTGCCTGCCGCCTTTGCTCTTTGCTCCATTGCCACCGCCGCCTGTATTTTGTGTGCGTGTGATCTGCCCGACTTCCTTATTTTCGATACGCTTGATCTTGCTGTGGCCTCGTCCTTGAATCCTAGTCCGTGTATAGTGCCTTTTGGATCTTCATCGGTGTACAAATCACTATGCTTTTTACTCTTTCTTTTTTGTCCTTTTTTACGTGGTATCCTTTTACCTTCATTTAAATCGTCACTGAAAGCATAATCTGTTTCTCCGCCAACAGCACTTACATCAACTGTGCCCTGCCTAGCCGCTTTGGTTGGATTTGCTCTTTTTAAAATATCAGCCCAAACAGACATGTTGATAGCACAATTTTTAACCTGTTCTACAGTGTCTTCATCTTTTTTTATCTCATCAATACCCTGTGCCTTTGATTCAATGTTGCAGTTTGGCGGAATAGTAAATCCTAGATTTGCCGCAAAGTTGTAACAGTTTGCATGTATGTGTTGAAATCCATCACCACCACCTGATACAAGTGTTCCAAATACTTTATTATAGAAAGGCTGGTATTGATTGTCCTTTGCCCAACTATATATTGGATCTAGTCTTTCAAACATTGATTGAATATAAGAACTTTGCACACCCCACCATATTGGAGTTGCAAACACAATACCGTCCATGTC
>MDSV01243665.1_pt1 | contig 12649 bp, 11 predicted proteins | sample 810851 | NCBI WGS metagenome assembly MDSV01 (sample SAMN05326640, study PRJNA326480) | marine metagenome | isolation source: seawater | place: Atlantic Ocean: North East | collected 2012
GCACTTCCACCTGTAATAATGTTTTTCATTTTACAAAGACAATTTATTCAGGGACTAACATTTGGTGCTGTAAAAGGATAATTTGTTGCAAATAAAGTAGTAAAATATAAAAGATATTTATGTCACTAATCTCATTAAGACAACTTTTAGATCACGCAGCTGAAAACAATTATGGCGTTCCTGCCTTTAATGTTAATAATTTAGAGCAAATAAGAGCTATTATGGAGGGTGCAAAAGAACTGAATAGTCCAGTAATATTACAAGCATCAAAATCAGCAAGAAAATATGCGGGTTCAATATTTTTACAAAAAATGGTTGAAGCAGTATCTGAAGAGTTTTCAGAAATTCCAACTGTTTTACATCAAGATCATGGAGGTTCTCCGTCTGATTGTAAAGATTGTATAGATTTAGGTTTTACTTCAGTTATGATGGATGGTTCTCTTGAAGAGGATCAAAAAACTCCTTCAAATTTTGAGTATAATGTTAAAGTTACTAAGCAAACAGTTGATATTGCGCATTCTTTTGGGGTGTCAGTTGAAGGAGAGTTAGGTTGTTTAGGATCTCTTGAAACTGGGATGGGAGAAAAAGAGGATGGAGTTGGGGCAGAAGGTGTTTTGTCTCAAGAACAACTATTAACTGATCCAGATGAAGCTTCAAACTTTGTAAATCAAACAAATGTAGATGCTTTAGCTATTGCAATTGGTACTAGTCATGGTGCTTACAAATTTTCTAAACCACCCACAGGTGATACTCTTGCTATGGAGAGGATTAGAGAAATACACTCAAGATTGCCAAACACCCATTTAGTTATGCATGGCTCTTCATCAGTACCCAAAGAATTAATTTCTATAATAAATGAATTTGGTGGAGAAATTAAAGAAACATATGGTGTGCCTGTAAGTGAAATAAAAGAAGGTATTAAAAATGGTGTTAGAAAAATAAATGTTGATACAGATTTAAGATTAGCCTCAACAGCTGCAATTAGAAAATTTTTTGTAGAAAATCCAAGTGAATTTGATCCAAGAAAATATTTAACTCTCTCAAAAGAAGCTATGAAAAATGTTGTAAAAAATAGACTATTAGAATTTGGTGCAGCTGGTAATGCATCTAAAATTAAGCCAAATTCACTCTCTTTTATGGCTTCTCAATATCAATCTGGTGAGCTGACATCAATTGTTAACTAAATGAATAAAATACGTTGGGGAATAATTGGACCAGGTTCTATAGCTAATAATTTTGCAGATGGTTTAAGTGGATCATATTCAGGTGAATTAAAAGCCATAGCAAGCTTTAATAATAATAGAAGAAAAACATTTGGAGATAAGTATCAAATAGAAGAAAGCTTAAGATTTAGTAATTATGATGATCTATTAAATTCAGAAGCAGTAGATGCTGTTTATATTTCGACACCCCATACTTTGCATGCAGAATTATCTATTAAAGCAGCAGGAAAAGGTAAGCATATTTTGTGTGAAAAACCTGCTGCAGTAAATTTCAGGGAGGGCCAAAAGGTGATTAAAGCTGTAACAGATGCAGGTGTATTTTACAAAGAAGGTTTTATGTATCGCTGTCATCCACAAATTCCAGCTTTACTTGAATTAATTAAAAATAAAACAATTGGTGATTTAATTAAAATTACATCCTCTTTTGGATTTGATATGACAAAAGTTATACCTGATCATAGACTATTTAATAAGAATTTAGCAGGTGGAGCAATTCTTGATGTTGGTTTATACCCGGTTTCATTTTCTAGAATGATTGCAGGGGCTAATCTAGGAAAGAAATTTATTAATCCTATGTCTTTGGAGGCAAATGCAAAAATAGGAGACACTGGAGTTGATGAAATTTCTTCAGCATTTATGGAATTTGAAAATGGTTTAAAAGCTGAAGCACACACTGCAATAATGAAAAACATGAATAATAATGCAATTATTGAAGGTTCAGATGGTAAAATTATAGTAAATAATCCATGGATGCCTGGTAAAGATGGGGGCCCATATCATTCAACCATAAGTATAATAAAAAATGGTAATGAAGAAATTAAAAATTTTAAAGGTCCAGAACATTTATTTTTCTTTGAAGCTGAACTATCAAGTCAATCAATCATCAAAGAAAAACAACAAGTTCCCCACCCAGGTATGACGTGGGAAGATACACTAAGCAATTTAAAAGTGTTAGATTTATGGAGAAAAAAAATTAACTATAATTTAGAACAAGACCTATGATGCAATATGATAAAATAGAAGGATTAGATAAAGAAATTTCAAAACTTATTATGGGTAATGATAATCAAGTTGATTATGAACAAGCTTCAATTTTATGGGATCATTGGATTGAAGTAGGAGGAAATTCATTTGATAATGCACATATTTATGGTGATGGAAGTATGGAAATTCTTTTAGGGAAATGGCACAAATCACGAAATAATCTTAAAGATCTAGTTATTATTGCTAAAGGAGCCCATACACCAAATTGCAATCCAAAAAGTATTTCATCTCAATTGTCAGAGTCTTTAGATAGATTGCAAACTGAAAGTGCCGATATTTATATTATGCATAGAGACAATAAAGAAATACCAGTTGATGAATTTATTGATGTTCTTAATGAAGAGAAAAATAAAGGGAGAATAAAAATTTTTGGAGGCTCTAATTGGACACTTGACAGATTTAAAGAGGCAAACAATTGGGCTAAAAATAATAACAAAGATGGTTTTAGAATCTTAAATAATAACTTGGCGCTATGTAAAATGATTAATCCACTTTGGGATGGATGCGTCTCATCAAATAATCAGGATATTTTAAATTATTTATATGACTCACAAATTGCTCATCTTTCCTGGTCAAGTCAAGGTAGAGGATATTTTTTACCTGACGAAATAACTAAAAAAATTGAAGAAGATATTACTGCCTCTGAGACTTGGAGAGAACCTGGAGCTCATTCAAGTGGACCTTTAAGTTGTTTTGATAATGAAGATAATAGAGAAAGAAAAAAAAGAGCCAATGAGTTAGCAAATAAAATGCAAACAACTGCTCAAAATATAGCAGGAGCATGGCCATTGAATTTAAATTTTCCATCCTTTGCTCTTATTGGGCCTAGAAATATAAAAGAAATCAATTCGTCTCTAAATAATTTAGATGTTAATTTAAGCAATGATCAAGTAAATTGGTTAAACTTAATCACAAATAATTAAAATGAATATAAATCAAATATCCTTCCAATTATATACAGCAAGAAAATTCACGCCTTATAGAAAAATATTTGAATTTATATCCTCAGCAGGAATTAATAATATTGAACTTTTTGCTCTTTCAGATTTTGATGAAAAAGAAATTAAAGACTTGCTACAGGAATTCAATTTAACCTCTTTATCTGCGCATATAAGTTTTGAAAGTTTAGAACAAATTGAAGTAATATTAAGTAAATTAAAATACTTGAACATAAAGTATGCAATTATTCCTGCTCCAAAAGCAATACCTGGTAAAGAATTTGAAGATTTTTTTAAATTATCTGAAGAAGAATGGATAAATTTTTCAAAAGAAATTTCTGCTAAAATTAAAATATTTAATGATAATGGATTTATACTTGGATATCACAATCATTCATTTGAATTTAATGTACTATCAAATGGAAAATATCCAATGGAATATATAATGGATGAAAATGAAAATTTAAAGTTTGAAATTGATCTTGGATGGACTGTTGCGGGAAGAGCTAATCCAATAGATTGGATTAATAAATATAAACACCAAATAATTGCCTGTCATCTTAAAGATTTTTCTTCATCTAAAAATATGCTTGATCATAACAATCAATGCTCAATTGGAGAGGGGTTTATAAACTGGAAAGAATTATTAACTAAAATATCTGAAACTCCTTGTGAAGTTATCGCGATAGAGCATGATGATCCCAAAGATTACAAAGAATATATAACAAAATCATTAGAATATTTATTGAATATTTAATATGAACATAGGAATAATTGGTTGTGGCAATATTTCAGATACATATTTTAATTCTCAAAAAATATTCAATAATATAAATATCATTTCATGTTCTGATTTAAAAAAAGATATTTCGGATAAAAAAGCATTAGAATATAATGTTAAATCACAAACAGTTGAGGAACTATTAAAAAATAAAGATATAGATATTATTTTAAATCTAACTATACCATCAGCACATAAAGAGATTATAATAAAATCTATTGAAAATGGTAAGCATTGTTTTACTGAAAAACCTCTGGCAATTAATTTTAACGATGGATTGCAAATTCAAAAGATTTCAAACGAGAAAAGCATAACTATTGGTTGTGCCCCAGATACATTTTTAGGAGCTACTGGTCAAAAAGCCCGAACGATAATAGATAATAACGAAATTGGAAAAGTTGTCTTAGGGACATTTAATATTATGTCTCATGGGATGGAGGATTGGCATCCAAATCCAGATTTTTTCTTTAAACCAGGGGCTGGACCCGTGTTTGATCTTGGAGTTTACTATTTAACGCAATTAATAAATCTGAATGGTTCAATAAATAGTGTTTTTGCAACTAGTGGGACAGCATCAAAGGAAAGAATTATAACTAGTCAACCAAGAAAAGGAGAAAAAATTATTGTTGAAACACCAACAACTTTAATAGGGGTTTTAAATTTTAACAATGGATCAAAAATACAATTTTTTTGTTCATGGGATGTTTGGAGTCATACCCACTCAAACATTGAACTGTATGGATTGGAAGGTTCAATGATTTTACCAGATCCAAATTTTTTTAGTGGCGATATAAAGGTTTCAAAAAAAAATAATAACTGGATTAAAATTAATAATGACAAAATGTTGTTAGGTATCCCAAACTTAAGCGATATAGGTGGATCAAAAGTTGCAAATTATAGAGGTATAGGATTATCAGAAATGGTAGATGCAATTACGAATAATAGACAACCTAGATGCTCTTTAGATTTGGCATTACATACCTTGGAAGTTATGGAAGGAATAATTAAATCATCAGAGACTAATAAAATTATAAACATGACTACTAAAACTGAGAAACCTAAAATTTTGGATGAAAATAAAATACGAAGTTTAAAAAAATAGATATTTACTCAATTATTTTTTGATAACTTTCATTATTTTGTTCAAGTAAAATTTTGTTAAATTTTGATAAATTGTAATTTACATTTTTAAGCGTTGAATTAAATTCTGATCGTTTTGTCACTACTAAGGAAATATCAGCTACTATTAAATCTATTATAAAATAACGATTTTTAGATTCCTTTACTCTCCATGTTACTACCACAGATCCAGTTTCAGAAAATATTTCCATATCAATCAAAATAATTTGATTTTTTTGATCAATTTTTGATTTAGATAATTTATAATTTTGATCTGAATAACCTTGCATCATTGAAGCAATATTTAATGCTAAATGTCTTTTAAAGTTTTTAATATATTCTTTCTTTGTGTCATTATTGGCTGCCGCCCATGATTCTCCTGCTACAAATTTTGCTATACCCGTTCCAGCAAAATTATTATTAATTGTTTGCTCAATCATTAAAAATCTATTTTCGTTAGGTAGTTCTTTGTTTTGATATGCCATTAATATTTTATCAACTTCATTTTTTAACCAATTAGACGGTTCGTCTGCAAATAGTTGATTAGGAATTAAAAAAAAAATTATTATTACAAAATAGTAATATAATTTCATTATTCGAATTCAATGCTGATGAGAGGCAATGGGGTTAGCTCATCATCATTTGTATTATTTATTGCTGCTTTTCTATTTTGATAATAAGAGCTTCTTACTGCAGCATAATAATCTACAGAATTATCTCTAAGTGCATTTACCTCATCAATAATCTTTGATCTTTGATCTACAGCGTTTGCAGCTGTTCTCATTGGAACTATCCAAGCCTCACCTTCACCTACAACGTAAGCGTTTATTGGATCAGTCATCATTGTCATGACCATTCCAGTTGTATCTCTTAAATTTGATGGTCCAAAAAGAGGTAGAACAATGTAAAAGCCATCTCCAACACCCCAAGTTGCAAGTGTTTGACCAAAATCTTCTTCTTTTTCATCAAGACCCATCTTATCTGCTACATCAAATAAACCAAACACTCCAACTGTACTATTAACCAAGAATCTCCCTGTAGACTGAACTGCATTCCCGCCTTGTCCTTGAAGAATTTGATTAACTACTACCAAGGGGGCTCTTAAGTTACTCAAAAAATTACTAATACCACTTTGTATAGGAGAGGGTAATTTTTTATATCCTTTTGCAATAGGCTCAAGCACTATTCTATCAGCTGCGTTATTAAAGGTAAAAATTGCTCTATTAATAGGTTCTATTGGATCATAAACTTCATCTTCAACTTTGGTGGTTGCAAAATCATCTGGCTCAGTATTTACTTGGTCAGATGCGGCACCAAATAACACATTTGAATTTAATGAAAATATTATAAAAAAAATTATATAAAATTTATTTTTCATGTTTTGTTATGTAATATAGTAAAACTTAATATAGTTATAAATTACAATATACTTATATTATAGCAAAAAAATGTCAGAAAATTCATTAAAATATCTTGATTTATTAAATAAGGAACAAAGGGTAGCAGTTGAGTCAACAAATGGCCCACTATTAGTTTTAGCTGGGGCAGGAAGTGGCAAAACAAGGGCTATAACATTTAGAATACTACATATTTTATACTGTAAACTTGCTAATCCTTCTCAAATACTAGCAGTAACTTTTACTAATAAGGCCGCTAATGAAATGAAAACACGAATCGCTAAATTAATAAATTTACCTGTTGATAGAATGTGGGTAGGAACTTTTCATTCATTAGCTTTAAGAATTTTGAGGCAACACTATGAAGAGGTTGGATTAAAGAAAAATTTTTTAATTATTGATACTGATGATCAGCTAAAATTAATAAAAAATATTTGTGAAGTAGAAAAAATAGATACGAAAGAAGTTTCAGCTAAATATTATTTAAATACTATCGAGAGTTTTAAAAATAAAGGCATTAATTATGATTCTGTTAAAGAAAATAAATATAGAAAAAATGATTTTGAGCTAAGAAAAATTTACAACATATATCAAAACGAACTTTTGAGATTAAACCTTGTTGATTTTGGAGATATAATTTTACATTGCATTAAAATTTTTAAAAATAAAATAGAAATATTAAAAAAATATCAAAGTTTTTTTAAATATATTCACGTTGATGAATATCAAGATATAAATCCAGTACAACAAACATGGATAAAATACCTTTATTTAGGAAGTAAAAATATATGTTGCGTAGGTGATGATGATCAATCAATATATTCATGGAGGGGTGCAGATGTATCAAATTTACTCAATTTTAAAAAAAATTTTTCAAGTGCAAAAATTGTTAGATTAGAGCAAAATTATAGATCTACAAAAAATATTTTAAACTGTGCTTCTACTTTGATATCAAAAAATAAAGGGAGATATGGAAAAGAATTATGGAGTAATAATGATGACGGTGAAAAAATAACTGTTAGTGGATTTTGGGAAACAAAAGAAGAGTCAATATTTGTTACTGATGAAATTGAAAAACTTTTAAAAAATAAAAGTAATTTAAGCGAAATTTCTATTTTATTTAGAATCGCAGCTCATACAAGAACTTTTGAGGAAAGACTTATTAACTTGGGCCTTCCATATAAAATTATTGGAGGACTTAGATTTTATGAAAGAAAAGAAATAAAAGATATAATTGCTTATCTAAGACTAATAAATAATTTATCTGATGATTTAGCTTTTGAAAGAATTGTAAACGTACCCAAAAGAGGAATAGGAAAATCAACTATAAGTAAAATAAGTTCCTTTTCTCGTTTGAATAAAGTTTCTATGTTTGAAGCAGCCAAACAGATAGTATTCAAGAATAATTCTAAAGCAAAAATTGAATTATATAAATTTATTGAAAATATAATTAAATGGCAAAAAACTCTAAAAAATTTTAATCATATTGAATTAGCAAAAACTGTTATTGAAGATTCAGGGTATTTAGAATTTTTAAAAACTGAAGCAAAAAATTCAAACAACCCAGAAAATTTTTCAAGAATAGAGAATATAAATGAATTTGTTGAAAGTTTAAAAGAATTTGAAAATTTAAATGGTTTTCTTGAACATGTTTCATTAGTAATGGAAAATATTTCAAACACATCTAATGACACAATAACTTTAATGACTATGCATGCTGCCAAAGGTCTGGAATTTGATTATGTTTTTCTTGCTGGTTGGGAGGAAGGTGTTTTTCCAAGTCAAAGATCAATTGAAGAGTCTGGAAATAAGGGGTTAGAGGAAGAGAGGAGACTTGCTTACGTGGCCATAACTAGAGCTAGAAAAAAAGTATATATCACTTACGTGAATCAAAATAGATACTCATATGCTTCACACGATTATAATTTACCATCTAGATTTATCAATGAACTACCTGAGGATATAGTAGAAATAAATGATTCAAAATTTATTCAAGATAATAATTTTATTGATGATTTTGTACAAAAAAATGATTTTTCAAGTGAGCTAACTCCGGGTAGACAAAGATTAATAAATAATTCAAAAAAAAACGAAATTGAGTGGGATATAAATCAAGATCAATTTTATGAAAATGAAATTGCCGAAGGTTCAAAAGTTTTTCACAAAAAATTTGGTAAAGGAATTATTGTCCAAATAGATAATGATAGAGCGCTTGTCGATTTTGAAAATTTTTCATCAAAAAAAATTTATATTAGATTTCTTAAGTTTGTTGATTAATTTTAGATATAAAATCTTCTTCATTTATAATTTTAACTGCCAGTGATTTAGCTTTTTTAACTTTTGATCCAGGCTTTTCTCCTATAATTAGAAAATCTGTATTTTTGGTAACGGAAGATAAAATCTTTGCACCATTGCTTTTAGCCATATATTTTGCCTCATCTCTTGAAAGTGAAGAAAGGGTTCCTGTAAAAACTAAATTTTTATTACTAAAAAAATTATTCTTTAAAATTATATTTTTATTTGAAATATTTAATATTTTTTGGATTTTTTTTATGGATATAATATTATTATCATTAGAAAAATACTCTATAAGAGATGAAATTGCTTTTGGGCCTAAGCCATCTATATTAATCAGGCTATCTTTATTTTTTATAGATAATATTAATGAATCCAGATCTTTAAAGTCACGCGCCAAAATTTCTGAATTAATTTCACCTATATATCTTATTCCAAGTGAATAAATAAATTTTTCAAGTGAAATATTTTTGGAATTGTTAATTGAATCAATTAGATTTGAGTATGATAATTCTCCCCACCCATCTATATTAATAATATCTTTTTTATATTTTTCTAAATTAAAAATATCTTCGCGTTTATTTATAAATTTGTAGTCAAAAAATTGTTTTACTTGTTTTTCACCAAACCCATCAATGTTTAAACTTTTTTTACTAATGAAGTGAATTATTTGTCCTATTATTTGAGACTTACAACCATATTTATTTGAACATCTAAGTACAGCTTCGTCCTTTTCTTTTATAGTTTTGCTATTACAAGTAGGACAATATTTTGGAGGTAAAATATTTTTTTTTGAATTATTATTTTTTTTTATAAGTTTAGTAACATATGGTATTACATCTCCAGCTCTTTCAATTTCCACAGAATCTAATATATTTATATTTTTTTTATTTATTTCATCAAAATTATGTAAAGATACATTTGAGACAACTACCCCACCAATATTTACTGGTTTTAGTCTTGCTACAGGAGTGATTGCACCAGTTCTTCCAACTTGATAATCTATTTCTTCAACTACTGTTATAGCTTTTTCAGCTGAAAACTTAAGAGCTATAGCCCATCTTGGATTTTTACCAACATATCCAAGCCTATTTTGTAAATACATATCATCAATTTTTATTACTAATCCATCTATATCAAATTCAATTTCACTTCTTTTTGCATTAATTTTGTTATAATAATTTACAACTTCATTAATCGAATTACTATAAATAGATAATTTATTTGTAGGTATTTTCCATTTTTTAAGATCTTTATAATAATCTGCAATAGTCTTGTATGACTTTGAGCTTTTTCCAACACCATGTGCAATAAATTTTAATGGCCTTTTATGACTTATGGATGTATCTAACTGTCTTAAACTTCCAGCAGCAGCGTTTCTTGGATTAGCAAATTTTTCTTTTTGATTTGGGTCATCATTAATTTTATTAAAATCTTCTTTATTAATATAAATCTCACCTCTTATTTCGATTAAATCTGGAAAATCTTTTTTTAAATATTTGGGTATATCTTGGATCATTATAATATTTTCTGTTACATTCTCTCCAATAGTACCATCGCCTCTTGTTCCTGCTGATATAAGTTTTCCATTTTTGTATAATAAATTTAACGATAACCCATCTATTTTTGGTTCGCATAAAAATTTATATCTTGAAGTTTCAGGTTGATTTAAAAATCTGTTTATTCTTTTTAAAAATTCTAATAAATCATTCTCATTAAAAGCATTACCAAGAGAGTACATTTGTGAAAGGTGATAAATTTTTTTAAATTTACTTTTTATTTTACTTCCAACAGACTTATTTGGGCTCTCATTTAAAATTAAGTTTGGATATTTTGTCTCTAAATCATTATTTTCTATAATAAGTTTATCGTATTCAGCATCTGTAATAATTGGACTATCTAAATTATGATATAAATTATTATGTTTTTTTATTTCCTTTGAAAGTTTTTTTAACCTATTTAAAATTTTTTTGTCTTTATTATTTTGAATCATTAGTTAAAAAATATTTTTTACTTTTTTAAATAAAGACTCATCATCATTAATTTTTTTTATTAAATTATAACTGTATCTATACCATTTAGAATTTGGATAGTTATGTCCTAACAATGATGCTGTTTTAGTGCTTTCTTCAAACATACCAATTTCATAGTATGCTTCGACCATTCTGTGCAAAGCTTCTGGAGTAAATTTTGTCATTGAATATTCCTCAATAACTATTTTAAATCTATTTAGGGCTGCTGTGTATTTCTTTTCTTTTAAATAAAACCTACCAATTTCCATGTGTTTTGCAGCTTTATTTGAATTTACTAAAATAATTTTCTGTCTACTATCACTCGCATATTTACTTTCTGGGAACCTATTTATTACTTGTTTAAAATTATCATAAGCTAGCTCATTATATGTTCCGTCTAATCCATGATGAGTTATCTGCTCATAATAACACATAGCTCGCATGTAATATACATAATCTAAATTTTTATGAGCGGGATATTTATTTATTATTTTATTAAATTGTAAAGTAGCACTATCATAATCAAGTATTAAATAACTAATAAAACCAAGCATTATTTCGGATTGAATTGCTTCATTTGATAACGGATATAATTTTGTAATTTCAATAAATTGCTCATTTGCTAAAATATAATTACTACTGTCAAATGAATTTTTTGCAATTATATACATTTCCTCTGGTTTCTGACGTTGATTATCTTGATTGTTATTTTTAGAATTTTGCGTTCCTGAACAACTAAATAAAAAAAATATTGTTAGAATAATAAAAAACCTTTTTAACATTATTTATATATATATGTTAAACGTTAAAATTTGAATGAAATTAATAAATAAATATAAATCACCTAATTATAATAGTAGAAAATTTCATAAAATTAAATTTATAATAATTCACTATACAGCCCTAGCCAATTGTAATGAAGCTATTACTCATTTATGTAAAGCTGATAATAAGGTAAGTTGTCATTATCTAATTTCACAAAATGGACAAATCTATTCTTTGGTGGACGAAAAAAAAAGAGCCTGGCATGCAGGATTTTCATACTGGGATAGTATTACGGATATAAATTCTTGCTCAATTGGAATAGAAATAGATTATAGTAACAATAAAAATAATAGAAAATTTACAAATAAAATAATAAATTCATTAAAAAATCTTTTATATTATTTAAAAAAAAAATATAAAATAGATGAAAAAAATATACTTGGTCATTCAGATATTGCCCCTTATCGAAAGATAGATCCAGGAAAAAATTTTCCATGGAAAAATTTACATTTATCAAAATTGGTTTTTATGCCAAAAAATATAAATAAAAACGTATCATCTAATATAATTAATTGGTTTAAATTTCATGGATTTAAATCAAAAAAAACAATATCTATTTTTATATTGATGTATATTGGCTATGATATCTTACCTATACTTTATAATAAAAATTTATATAAGAATTTGATTTTAAGTTATCAGTCACATTTTAATCAAAAAAATATTTCTGGAAAATTAGATATTCATACTTTTAATAAATTAGTCGAGCATTTTTTAAGTTTACTGTTGACGAAAATGAAAAAAAATCTACTAAAGCATTGATGGTGCGATGATCGCTTGAGTATTCAAGAGGAAAGTCCGGGCTCCACTGGAAAAAAAACCAGGTAACACCTGGCGAGCGTGAGCTCAGGGAAAGTGCAGCAGAAAAAATACCGCCTTATAAAAGGTAAGGGTGAAATGGTGAGGTAAGAGCTTACCGCTCTTTTGGTAACAAAAGAGGCATTGCAAACCCTTTTTGGAGCAAGGTCAAATAGGAATAACAATCAGTTCCAGCTGAGTTATTCGGGTAGACTGC
>MDSV01069691.1_pt1 | contig 12646 bp, 9 predicted proteins | sample 810851 | NCBI WGS metagenome assembly MDSV01 (sample SAMN05326640, study PRJNA326480) | marine metagenome | isolation source: seawater | place: Atlantic Ocean: North East | collected 2012
AAATAACAATAATAGGTACTGGCTATGTTGGTTTAGTTAGTGGTGCCGGGATCTCAGACTTTGGTCATTCGGTTACATGTGTTGATATTTCTAGAGATACAATAGAAATGTTAAATCAAGGTAAAACTCCAATTTATGAACCAAGCCTTGATGAACTTGTTCAAAAAAATGTAAAAGCAGGTAGACTAAATTTCTCAACGGATATAGTTCATGCCATACAGCACTCTGAAATAATATTTATTGCTGTTGGGACTCCACAATCAAATGATGGATCAGCAGATTTATCATCTGTTGAAAGTGTTGCAAAAATTATTGGTCAACATATTAATTCATACAAAATTATATGTACAAAAAGTACTGTACCTGTTGGTACTGGGGATTGGATCATTAGTCTAATAAAAAAAAGTAATAAGAATAATATCGAATTTGATTATGTATCCAACCCTGAATTTTTGAGAGAAGGGTCAGCTGTTAAAGACTTTCTATGGCCGGATAGAGTTGTTATTGGTGCAAATAATAATTCCGCTTTTTCTGCTATGCGAGATGTTTATGGGCCACTATATATAAATCAAAAACCTATAATTCACACAAGTGTTACTACTGCAGAAATGATAAAATATGCAGCTAATTCATTTCTTGCTTTAAAAATAAGCTACATCAATGAAGTCGCAAATTTATGTGATGAGCTTGGAGCAGATATTCACCAAGTTGCTCAAGCAATGGGTAAAGATGGAAGAATTAGTCCCAAATTTCTACATCCTGGACCAGGTTTTGGTGGATCATGTTTCCCAAAAGACATTAAAGCTTTTGCAAAATTATCAAGACAAAGTGGATTATTCATGAATACTGTAGAAGCTGCAATCAAGGCAAATGAATTTCAAAAAAAAAGAATGGTAGAAAAGATGAGGGCTTTAGTCGGTGGTGACTTCCAAGGAAAATTTATTACTATTCTTGGACTTGCATTCAAGCCAAATACTGATGATGTTAGAGAATCTCCTGCGATTAACTTAATTAAAAGTATCAATAATGAAGGTGGTTATATTAGGGCTTATGATCCTATATCAAACAATCCTATGAAAAAATTACATCCTGAGGTTGAATATTTTTCTAATTGGCAAGAAGCTTGTAAAAATTCCGATGGTGTTATTATAATGACCGAGTGGAATGAATTTCGATCAATAAACTTGGAGTTGTTAAGCTCATTGTTAAAATCACCAGTAATATTAGATGCAAGAAATATTTTTAATATTGAAAAATTAAAAAAATATAATTTTAAGTATGAAAATTTTGGTCGTAGCAATCTTTAGATGAAATTTTTTAATACCAATATAGATAAAGTTAAAATAATTGAACCTAAAATTTGGTCAGATTCTAGAGGTTATTTTCTTGAAGCATTCCAATCAAATATATTTAATGAAAATGGAATAACTGAAACTTTTGTTCAAGATAATGAAGTACAGTCGAAGCAAGGAGTCCTCAGGGGTTTACATTATCAATTAAAGAAACCACAAGGGAAGCTCGTGCGTGTGATTATGGGTAGTATAATAGATGTTGCGGTTGATATTCGAATAGGATCACCCACATTTAGCCAATATCAACTTGTAAAATTAACTGCTGAGAATAGAAAAATGTTTTATATACCACCTGGTTTTGCTCATGGTTATTTAGTTTTATCAAATAATTCAATTGTGATCTATAAATGTACTAACACTTATGACCCTGATGATGAATATGGGATAAAATGGGATGATAATGAAATTGGGATCAACTGGAAAAATAAAGATCCTATCCTATCTAAAAGAGATGAAAATCTACCATTACTAAAAAACCAAAAGTTTTTACCTAAATTTTAATATGCAGACGATACTTGTGACAGGAGGATGTGGATTTATTGGATCAAACTTTATTCGTTTAACTCTTGAAAAAGATTCGTCAATCAATATTGTTAATTTTGATAAGCTCACTTATTCAGGTAACCTACTTAATCTTGCTGATATTTCATCAAGTCGATATGCTATGATAAAGGGAGATATATGCAATAAGAAGAGTCTTGAATTATTGTTTAGCAAATATAATTTTGATTTTGTGATTCATTTTGCTGCTGAAAGTCATGTAGACCGATCTATTGATAGTGCTAGAAAATTTATTCAAACTAACATCATAGGGACATTCAACTTACTTGAGGTCTCAAGAAAACATTATTTAAAATCAAAAAATAAAAATTTTAAATTTCTCCATATCTCTACAGATGAGGTGTATGGATCTATTGAAAACAATGGGAAGTTTAATGAATCAAGTCCATATGATCCAAGTTCACCATATTCTGCTTCAAAAGCAGGTGCTGATCATCTAGTACGTGCCTGGAATAGAACATATGGTTTACCAATTATGATAACCAATTGTTCAAATAATTATGGACCATACCAATTTCCTGAAAAATTAATACCTTTAACTATTATTAATGCAATAGGTAATAAGTCTTTACCAGTTTATGGTAAGGGAGATAATATTAGAGATTGGTTGTATGTTGATGACCATTGTAATGCTATTTGGACTGTTCTGAGTCATGGCATTATTGGTACAACATATAATATTGGAGGTAATCAAGAGATGAAAAATATTGATACTGTGGTTAATATTTGTAATCAACTTGATAATATTCTTCCAAGAAATAATGGATCATTGTATTCTGATTTAATTACATTTGTTAAGGATCGTCCAGGTCATGATTTTAGGTATGCCATTGATGCTAATAAGATTAGAAGTGAATTAGGATGGGCACCAAAAGAATCTTTTGAAAGTGGGATAAAAAAAACAATTAATTGGTATATTAATAATACTAAATGGTGGCAGGATATCATGAATAATAATTATCAGCAAGAAAGATTAGGATTAATAAAAGAATGAAAGGAATAATTTTAGCAGGGGGAAGTGGTACTCGATTGTACCCAATTACATCTGTGGTTTCAAAACAATTACTTCCTATTTATGATAAACCAATGATTTATTATCCCTTATCAACATTAATGTTAGCTGGTATCAGAGATATATTAATTATTTCGACACCTAAAGATACACCTAGATTTATAGAATTATTTGGTAATGGTGGAGATCTAGGTATTAATATCTCTTATGAGGTCCAATCATCTCCAGATGGACTAGCTCAAGCATTTATTATAGGAGAAAAATTTATTGGTAATGATTCAGTATGTTTGGTTCTAGGAGATAATATTTTTTATGGAGACGGTTTATCTAATTTAGTAGTCAATAGCAAAAATAATGTATTATCAAATAACGATGCCGTAATTTTTGGTTATAATGTTAAAAATCCTAACCAGTATGGCGTCGTGAGTTTTGATAGAAAAGGTAAAGTAAATAGCATAGATGAAAAACCTGAAAATCCTAAATCAAATTATGCTGTAGTAGGTTTATATTTTTATCCAAATGATATTATTAGCATTGCAAAAAGCATCAAACCCTCTGCTAGAGGTGAATTAGAAATTAGTACAGTGAATCAGGAGTTTTTAAATCAAAATAGGTTATTTGTTGAATTAATGGGAAGAGGGTATGCATGGCTAGATACAGGTACAAAAGAGGCAATGATTAATGCATCTAACTTTATAAAAACGATTGAAGATCGTCAAGGATTAAAGGTAGCATGTCTAGAAGAAATAGCGTATGACCAAGGTTTTATTCAACTAGAAAAATTAGAAAAACTCGCAAAAAGATATAAAAATGAATATGGGAATTATTTATGTGAGCTAATTAAAAATAAGATTAGTCATAGCAATTAAACTAAGATTGACTGAAAATTTATTTAAGTTGTTACCTTTAATATTTGAAACGTAAGGATCAAAACCAGCATTTACCCAATTTATCCATTCTGTACCGATTTTAGCTTTGATTTTTTTATTAAAATAATATTTAAAACAATTTACTGATATTAATATTTTCTTTTCATTCGCTCCAGTATATCTAGGTTTTTGTTCAAGGATATTATTGTATTGATTTTCAATCATTTCCTGTGTGAGTTTTCCACGCTTTAGCATAGATAAAGAAAAGATAAATCCCATATCATTATTAAAATTTGAAAAATATCGTGCAAAAAGATATTCAGAATGTGGACCTGCCCAAAATCCTATTGGGTAGTCATAAGTATAAGAAGAATTAATTGGAAATTTATGCCTATAAATGCGATGATCTGTCCATATATATTCAAATTTAAAATTATCAGTTGAAGATAAAATCTCCATTTTTTCCATACCAAGAGAATACCCAAACCAATTTCTGTTTTGCTTTTTGAATGTCCACTCTGGTCGCCATTCATCAATAAATATAGATGAATGAAAACTCAAATTATTTGATTTATTATTCCATATTATTTCACCACACATTTGGACATTGTCAATGTCACCTATATAATGTTGCATTGACCAAAATGGAATAAATGGAAATAAATAATTTTCATCTATTTTTCTATTTCCAAATATTACAATTTCCATGGCTGAAAATTTTAATTGGTCTGAAAAAATATAATCAAATTTATGGCCAGCTACTGATCTTGGGATATATAATTTTCTGCTATCAAAACCATTATAAATATTATTAGTCGTATCCTCTATTTGGCTTGATAAGGATGCAATAAAATAACTTAAATTTATTTTATTAGTTATTTTCCAATCAAATCCTATAAGAGGGAATGATGGACAACTATTTCCGAGAATTAGACTTGATTCTCCATTACTCCAATGTAGGTTACTTTTTCCAAAAAATGATGTAAAAGATTCATTTCTTTCGTTTTTAATTAGAAGAGATGAAGACTCATACCATGTATTTTCAGATTTAATATATTTTCTACTATGCTCAAAATTTAAATCTGGATTTGTATAAGTTGAGATCAAATCAAAATTTGATGCAGTGGTGAATTTAAAACTGCCAAGAATAGACCATTGACTGTGATTTTTTAATGCTTGAACCTCAATATCAGTGATTGTGGTATTATTATAATTTTCAGTATTGTGTATTGAGCCTGAAGAGAAAAATTGCGTAGAGAATATTGGTTTAAGTACTAAAGGCTCGGCTTTACAATAGTATATACTTGTTAAGAACAAACTGATGTAAATATTTTTTTTAAATAAAAACAAAATTATTGTCCTGATCCTTTAAAAATATGTGGAATTGTTTTTAAGATAATTAGTAAATCAAGTTTTAGAGACCATTGATCAATATATTTTAAGTCAAGTTTTACCCAGTCTTCAAAATCAATTATTTCATTTCTACCACTAATCTGCCATAGTCCGGTTATTCCAGGTTTCATATTTAGACGCTTGTGCCATTCAGGTTTATAATTTTTTACCTCAGCTGGTATTGGTGGGCGTGGACCTACTAGGTTCATATCGCCTTTAATAACATTGTATAATTGTGGTAGTTCATCAAGTGAATATTTTCGTAACCATTTTCCTATTCTAGTTATCCTAGGGTCATTTTCTATTTTAAAAACTGGTCCAGATTGTTCATTCATTTCTGCGAGATTATCTAATTTTGATTCTGCATCTATTTCCATGGTTCTGAATTTAAATAATCTAAATTTTCTTCCATGGTATCCTACACGATTTTGGGTAAAGAAAATTGGACCGTTTGATTCTACTTTAATTATTAAAGGCACAATCATAAAGATTGGGATAAATACCAGAACTATTAAAAGACTTAGTATGAATTCTAAATAAGTTTTAATAATTAGTTTAAATAGATTTTTATCTATTGGGTTAAAAGAAATTACAGGTAGATTGTACCAGTCATCCATGAAAGGAGTAACATTCAAATCTTTAATTCCTTTTGAGAACGCGTCAAGATTTACAATAATATGGAAATTAATACCAAGACTATTTAAAAAATCTAATTTTTCAGAAAAGTTATCTATTTTTCTTGGCGGTATAGCAAAAAACACTTCATCAATAGGTTCATCTAATAAGATTTCATTAAAATTATCTATAGATTCAATCCTGATATCATTAAACGTAGATCCTACAATACTTAAATCTGGTTCTAAAATTTTTGTTACAATATACCCATATTCTTCATGGTGTTTAAATTCGTCCATTAATTTTTGTGCACGTTTTTTACTTCCAATGATCATTATGTATCTTGCATTTCTTCCTTTTCTTCTTATGTTTTCTAAATAATATTTCATAATCCATCTTTTTAAGACAAGAAGAAAAAAACTTAGATATGAAAATGCAATTATTGTGGATCTATAAAATAATTCTATCTTTGATAAAAATGAGATGCTAATTAAAAAACTAAAACCAATAAGAGTGACGATTAATTGATTAAATAAAAAAGTTTGATAAGGTGTCCTCCTATATAGAAACTCTTTATCATATTTACTAAAAAGGAAGTGCCAGAAAACTAAAATTACTGGTATCATTATTGGATGAAAGGATTTATCATCAATTATACCGATTGGTCTGGTATGATAAATTTGCTCAATTACTATAGAAAGTATAATTGAGGCAACTAATAATAAATAATCAACTAACCTATTTAGTAATGCAAATAACTTTGCTTGTTCTTTAAGCATAGACCTTTAATTATATTTATTTATAACTAATATTATATATAATTATCCTAATGTATTATAGGATGATTATTATTTTTGCAAATATATTAATGTTATGTAAAAGATGTTAGTTATCTATTCAACAATTATTCTTATTTGATGTTCAATAACAAATCATTTATGCTTAATATTTTTCATCCGCACATTCAATAAAGAGTTCTAAATATTGTTTTGTAATTTTTTCCCAAGTGTATTTTTTTTTAATTCGTTGGATAGCTTTTTTTTGATAGTGGGTTCTTTCTTCAGGATTTTCTAATATTACTTTTAATTTATCACTGAGTTGCTTTGGGTCTTTATCAAAAATTATACCACAATCATCTAGTACTTCGGTATTAAACACATTGTTACTTGCAAAAATCATATTGCCATATCCCATCGCTTTTAAAAGAGCGGGATTAGTTCCTCCAACTTCATTGCCATGTATATATGCAAAGCAATTACAATGCAATTCTTTAATATGGCCATTAGCATATACGGGACCAAGAAATATTATTCTATTATCTTCTATTCTATTAAGGGATTTAATATATTGACTTTTGTAGTTTGCTCCACCTGCTATAACAAGTTTTTTTTTTGTGTCTAGATATTGCATTGCATTCACTGCAATATCAGCATTGTTTTCTGGTTCAAGTCTACTAGCTATAAATAAATATTCATCTGGCTCTAAATTATATTTTGATAATATACTTTTATCTAAGGATTTTTCAATTTTTGCACCATAAGCAATGAATGTAGAATTAGTTTTATACTTTTTTAAGTAATAATCTTTAATTCCAAGCGCATCTGAAACAATCCTGGTCGCAATTTTTGAAGATACCCATTCTGAAAATAAGTAGTAACTTTTTCCAATAATACCCCATTTTTTCCTACGCCATTCAAGTCCATCAACATTAATTATTACTTTCTTCCTAAAAAATTTTAATAATATACAGAGTGGCGCATTTGCCGCATTCATAATAAGATATACATCAGGTTTTAAAAATAGAGAATGAACTAGTGATATGAAGGTATGGAAGAATGTTTCTGTTAGTTTGCCTTTGATTGTGGGTAAATGTACTAGTTTAACGCCTTTATAATTTTTTAGTGAGTCATCATAGTTTCCATTTCTACAATAGACTGTGACTTTATGCCCCATTGAAGAAATTCTAGTAGAAATTTCTTCAGCACATGTTTCAAACCCTCCGTATTTTGCTGGGACTCCACGGGTTCCAATTAAGGCAATATGCATTAAAAAAGTTTATTTTTCCAAGTTTCAGGTGTTATTTCACTTATTATTTCTAAATCTAAATGGTACTTAAATGGCTTTGTTCCACGTTTTTTTATATAGTCTATCATAGTTTGTAAACCATCTTTTAATTTTACTTTGCTTTCGTATCCAAATAGTTTCCTTGCTTTATCTGCTGAGCAATTAGCAAGTAATACCTCTTGTGGCCTTCCTTCTTTATAAATTGGATCAAGTTCAAAATCTAGAAGATTAGCGATTGTGATAGCAAGTTCATTAATGCTGACAAATTCATCATCTGGTCCAATGTTAATGGTTTGACCTGAAGCTCTTTCATCAATAGCTAGCATTTTTAGAATATCGATATCATCCTGTACAAAACTAAAACACCTTTTTTGTTCACCATCACCATATATAATTGGTTGTCTACCCTGCAGCATTAAATTAATCATTATACTTGCTACATTCCTGTATGGGTCATCGTATTTTTGTCTTGGTCCTATAATATTGTGGGGCACTGCATTTACATAATCCATACCATGAATTTGTGCTAGGTTTTCTAATAATAGTTCTACTGAAAGTTTACCGATACCATAAGGATCTTGAGGCTTTGGAACCATAGACTCTTTGAATGGAACCTCATCTTGGGTACCATATCTTGCCATACTAGAGCAATTTATAAAACGATCTACATGATTCACCACAGAAGCAGTGATTAGTGAAGTACTTGCTTGTACTATATTCTTAGTTACAAGATATGGACTAAATACGCTTAATCCTTCGTACGCGGTTGCAGCACAATGATACACCACATCACAGCCTTTTGTTATTTTTACCATAAAATTATAGTGATTTAAATCATATTGGTGAAATTCAACATCTTTAGGTACATTGTCTAGATATCCACCAATCAAATTATCACACCCAACAACTTGATGACCATCTTTAATAAATTCATCTGCCAAATGGCTTCCTAAAAAGCCTGCAACACCGCTAATAAATACTTTCATTTTGTTCCTTTAACAACTTCTATTAAATCTATATTATTTGTGAAAATCATAAAACTTTTTAAATAGGAATTAAATCATTATAATAAAAAAAACTGTATAATAGTTTTATAAATTAGTGACGGTTTAATTACCCTTAAAGACAAAAACTATTCCTCTTTAAAAAATACTACATTTTTTTTATTCAATTTTTGATACATTATTAAAATAATCATCATTGCGGTTGCAAATATCTGATGTTTGAGAGTATTGGAATTTGTTAAACCGCTTATTAGTAATGTAAATGGTATTAATCCGAAAAAATAAATTGAATCCTCTGGTTTACTTAAAAATTGTAAAGCTGGCTTTAGCAAAACAAAAAATATCATGGCTGAGCCAATAAATAACCCATATTGTGATATATATGATAAATAGTCATTATGAGGATCCATTAAAGTATCGACTAAAAGGGTCCCAATATTTTGATAATCATAATTATATTTTAGATAATTCCACCTACCAGGGCCTATACCTAATAGCCAGTTTTCATCAGTCATGTTCAATGATACCTTATATAGATGCAAACGTGCAAATAGTGAGGCGGTGCTTTCATTTAATTTTATATTGAAATTAAATAAATCAATAAGTATGGTTATGGCTCCACTAAATCTTTCAAATTGTAAAGCTATTGTCAAAAATATTAGGAAAAATAATCCATAATAAATCATTTTAACAAAAAATTGAAAAAATGTTTCTACTTTAAAAGAGGTCCTTATATAAAAAACTAAAGCAGAAATAAAGAATGAGAACATTGCCATTCTTGTACCATTAAGAATAAGAATTAAAAACCCAATGATTATTGTTGATATCCTAATATGATAATAGAATATTTTTGGTAGGTTAAATGTTTTTTGTTTTAAAAATAAGAAAAAAATAGTAATTGCTGCGGTAATATTTGCAAAAACATTTGCAGCTAATGTACCACTCCCTAGTGTCGGTCTTCCTGTTGATATTGTAAAAATTGAGGATTCAATAAATAAAAAAATAATAGATATTGAAAGACCGTAAATGATTAATCTTATGTGACTATTATTTAATTTTACTGTACTAAGGAATAAGATAAATAAAAGGATATATCTTATTTGATAATTACCTATTGCAAATAAAGATAATGATTCTATGGAGCTGCTATTAACAATGGTTAATAAGAAAAAAATACTTAATAAAAATGTAAATATAGTCAAAAATCTGAAATTTTGATTTTCTAATATCTTATGATTGTAATTTTTATTTAAATACAATCCAAAAAGAAGATATATATCAATATGAGTGATAAATGAAAAAGATGCCACGCGATATTCTGTGGGCGGACCCATCAAAAAAGAAGGAAAAAAATCATTTATTACATTTGGAAATGCTAAAATAACAAAAGGCAAAAAAAAGAAAAATTGATCTTTTTTTAGTGTTGATATTATAATGATGATTGAAAATAAGATAATGGACAGTAATCCTAAGTAAGAGAAGCCAGGATAATTAAACATTGGTGAACCAATAGAAAAAAGCATGCAGCATATATTGAAAACATATATTATGATAAGAGTAATTGATGAAAATACCTTTAGAAAAAAACTACTCATAATTTTCAATTAATGGTCTTATTGAGAGTTTTTGAAAAACTCTTTGGTAATATGGTGAATATTGTGGTAGGACATAGTCATTAAGTCCAAAATAATAACACGAAATTTGTTTTCTATATTTTAGTTTTAAATTGATCATTGACGTACTTACGCTTGCTATTATTTTAGATGCACCTATTGATTCAACTAGTTGTTCTACTGGTTCTTCATTGATACAAAGTACAATTTCTATTCCAGGAATTTTTAGAATCGATTTGTAAAAAATATCTTTGCTAATTTCATTTATTCTTGGGTGTGGTTTATAATAAATTTTATCATCCTTTGTTTTTGCTAAAAACCCAGATATCATATGATTAATTTTTTTCAAATATATTTTGTCAAATTTTGATTGCTTATAATGTCCTAGTATTAAAGTATTTTTACCTATTAGTTTTTTTTCACTGAAATGAATTTTAATAATTTCATTGCTAGTGTATGGGATAGTTATACTTGGTATATAAGTATATATTTTTTCTATACATTTATATGGGTCAGCAATCGGACCTTTAAATATTTCATACTTCATTCCAGTAAATAATCCACCTATCCATCTCAAAACTGATTCATATTCAAACCTGTTTTTTATTTCATAAGGTTGATAAGAGAGCATTCCATCAGGATATAGAGATATTATAATATTTTTTGATTTTAAATAATTTTTACAATGATTTACAAAGTAGTTACATAAAATATTTTGGAAATGTGGAATTATGATTTCAATCTGGTCATGGTCTGGTATAGATGCTAAAAATCTTAGAAGATCTTTCTTATTTTTTTTAAATAAAATTTGACTCATTCCGTCATTCCAACTTGTAATTTTTGTTAGTTGAAGCTGATTATATTTTTTAATATGTTTTAAGGAAGATTTAGTATTACTAATAAAATAAAATTCATCCACCTTTTTGTTATTGTATTTAAAATAATTGATACAATTTTGAATTGATTGATTCTGAGAAGCTGTAAAAGATAGAAATATAATTGCTTTATGCATGCTCTAAAGATTTCTCTAGTGCTTTTTCCCCCAATTTCCTGATAAAAACCACATAGCATACCATTGAAATAAAAGAAGCAGTTGCTATACCGTTTATACCAAAACCTAATAAAATAAAAATTGAAGAGATTATTATATTCATTAATATTCCAAATAATTGAGCTAAAAGATAGAATTTCTGTTGTCCTATTGTATTTAAAATATTTGGGTAAAAACTAAAAGGTAAAAGTGATGCAACACCCATTAGGATAAAATTTGAAAAAATGGAATTTTTATATTCAGGAAAAAAATCAGGGATAAGATTATAAGACAATATCCCAATAATTAATGATGCAGATGCCATTAATATGAATGAGTACCATTGTTGTATTTTAGCATATTTTAGCATATTGCTATATTCTTTTATAGCATATGATTTAACAATTAATGGAAGTATCAACATGCTGATTGCGATACCTATCACTCTTATTCCTTTGAATAAATTTGCACTAAAACCATAGTACCCTAATTGAATGTCATCAAAAACAATGGAAATTAAAATTCTGTCAACACTTAATAATAGCTCACCTACAATTCCTGCCATCATAATAGGGAAGCCAATTTTTATAAGGACAATTGTAGATTTTAGGTTGAATTTTATTGATGGTTTTTCCGGCAATTTTATCCATATGAAAAGAGAGGCTATTAAATTTCCTATGCTAGTAATAATTAAATAATGATACCCTTTTATTAAGCCTAAGATACCAATTGATATGCTTAATGTCTGGAAAATATAGGCTACTGAAAAAAGTCCAAAATATTCATATGATCTGAGTTGGACTTTTAGATATGTTAATATCTGAAAACTAAATGTGTAACTGAATAATATTAACCAAATACTAATTGGTTTATTCCAAAAATAGGTAAAAATAAATTGAGCAAATCCAATAGGTAATAATGTTAAAAATAATGTTGTAAATCCAATCGATTGAATTTCTAATGCATTTAAATATTTCTTTTGTCCTAAAACAAGAGGGAGTTTTATGCCTAAACCATTATTTATACCAAGTGTAAATAAACTTGAATAAGTTGATAATAATAGGAGGAGTGTTATTATACCCCATTCTTTTGGTCCAGAAATTTTTGCAGCAATAATAGATATGATAAAAAGAA
>MDSV01005642.1_pt1 | contig 12645 bp, 15 predicted proteins | sample 810851 | NCBI WGS metagenome assembly MDSV01 (sample SAMN05326640, study PRJNA326480) | marine metagenome | isolation source: seawater | place: Atlantic Ocean: North East | collected 2012
ACTTCTTCAGCTTCTGATTCTTCTGTTTTTTCTTCAGCCATTGGCTTTTTGGCCTTAAGTTCTTCTTCTTCTTCGTCTTTTTTGACTTTGACTGTACCAACTTTCTTGCCCATCTTCGTTGCTGCGACGATGGCTTCAAAAGTAGCGTCATCAAAATCTTCATAAGAAGCAACTGATTCTTCAGCTTCTTCTTCTTCAAGACCAATATCAAGAAGTGCAGCTTTACGAGTTGCCATCTTCTTTTCTTTCTGCATCTTGCGAAGTTCTTCCATTTTTTCCTTCATGTCAGCTTCAACCTTTTCGGCTTCTGCTTGAAGTTCTTCAATGGTAACATCTTTAGCAGCAACGGACTCTTCAAGAGCCTTGATTGCTTCAGCTTGCGCTGCAACTTCGCCTTCTAGCGAAGAAACTGCTTCTGCGCTCTCTTTAGCATTTGATGCTTCAAGAGCTTCTTTAGCAGATGCAAGCTCGACTTTGAGATCTGCAATCTGCTGTTCTAAAAGATTTTCATTGGACATATCCACTACTCCTTGTTTAAGATCTTGTAAAACGATTTGGTGATCAAAAGCCTTGCTAGCATTAAGAATTACACTTCGCGGATTTGCCGGTCGTGCTACCAAGCCCTTTCCAGAAAAAGAAATTTGTTTGAGAGAACGACCAACTTTGTAACCTTGATATTCTCCTGTCCCACCGTAGGACTTTAAATGTTTAGTTAGAAATGATGTTTCTTCGTCTCTAGCTAAAGTCTTGTTAGTACCATCTTCCATTGTAATGGCATAATCAAATCCAGCAAACAAACATTCCATAGAAACGAACCATTTGCCCTCTTTGATTTCAGCGATGATGTTACTCATGCGCTCTCTATTATCAGGATCTGTCCAGCTATTATAAAGGACTGCCTCTGCGATAATATCGAATTGTGCGGGAGCTTCTTCAGCTTCTACCTTGTTGCCCTCTTTATCAACAACATAACTTCCAGTAATATGACCAATGATATCATTCTCATTGTGCATAAAGTTAAATTGTTTATCTTCAGGGGTGTTTCGTGCTGCCCACGTTTCTGCTGGAGCAAAGACATCATCATTCTTATTCCAACCAGTGGATACCAAAACAGACTTTATATAATAAAGATCAATTTGATCAGGATTAGAGTCTGCTTTTATTTTATTTAAAAGCTTATCAATATCAAACTGTGAATCTTCAGAAATACTAGCAACGGACTCACAAGCTACACTAGTGCTACTAGCGATAGCTTCGCTCAAACCATCATTGATTTCATGTTGATATATATTCATATAAACCTCTCAAATCATTATACACAAAAAACAGTTTTTTTGATAAACTAGTGCATTTTTGATTCAATATATAAGCCTATGATGTTCTTTCTGAATAATTCAAGCCCAATGTCTACAGAAAGATTATTATGCTTAATTGATTGAGCAAAGGATTTTGGCATTCTTTCCTTTGACTTTAACTTGTTTAAAACCACTGTGTTATCAACTTTTTGCATAGATTCAAGATTTGTAAATATGTCTACTTTTAAGTGTTCCAAAGTATTGGCTTCAGACTTTGTAAGTTGTCTTAAATTCTTCTTTCCAGAAGAAGATAGAAATGCATCGTTTACAGAATTACTAATGGTATCAAAAGCTGACTCTGCCCAAACCATCATTTCAGCAACTCCGGGTGTAGATTTAGGTTTTGCAACCCTTTGTTTTCTAGGACCATCATCCTGTTTAAACAGAGGTCTTCCATTATCTTTAGGAGTTTCTTTCTTTTGTTTATTTTCGTTTACTTTAGCTTGTTTCTCTATTTTTTCCATTTCTTGCTCATGATTAGGATTATGAAAAGGTCCAGCTTTTTGAGGACCAACAGCCTCTCTTTTCTTAAGCTCTCTTTTCATTCTAATGTTTTCAACCTGTGGAATTTCCTTAAATCTTTCAAGTAATGTTTCATGACTGATAATGTCTCTATCAGCAAGTTGAATGAGAAGATTCTTGGTAGCGGCTTCATCGGATAGAGCCATTTGGTCAAATTGAATATGAGCCTTATATCTAAAACCCATTGCTTGACGTACAATTTCTATTTCCTTTTCCCAGAACTTCTTTAAAAGATCTCTACCATATTGTAATCTTTCAAGTAAAGTTTTAAGAGATATAAAGTTATTTGTAAATCCACCGCCATTACTAGCCATTCCTGTTAAAGTGGGAGGAACACCGAGGCCAGCATATATAGCATTAAGAACGGAATTGTATTTTTCCGAACCCAAGAATTTATGAACATCCGTGCTAGACTCTTGGAACGATAATTCTGGACCCCAAACTAATTCCATAGTGCCACCGCCAACATTGCTGGCTAGGATGTCACGAAGTTTATTAATGGCTGCTTTATTTGGTAGGATCTTATGCTCAAGACTACCTATGGTCCATAATCTAATATTAGAAATAGCTCCATCCAAAGCGGACATATCTGCTAGTCTCATTTTTTCCAACATGATAATATCATCAAGGATGGCATATATCATAGGGTTTGCCCACTGTCTCCAATCGTCTTTTTTGTAATAAAATATACTTAATCTATCTTGGTCTAAAGGTATATCTTTTACTCCGTCTTGTACGCTTTTTTTGATTTTAGGAGGTAGGGTATCCAGTACGTGATGAGGAATGTCACCACTAGTAAACTTATCAAAGAAAGAATTAGTTGTAATGGTATGATTTTTCAAGCCCATAAAGAGAGAAAGATTTCCATCTTTGTTCTTTATTGTGAGAGGGTTAAAGAAATTATATCTCCAAGGGATAACGTTCTTGGTCATGTTTGGAACTTCTACCCTTATATCGCTAGACAGTGCTTTCATGTAATCCTTTAGTTGAGGAGTAACGTTTGCATAACTGCGATATAAAATAACATTTCCAGTTTTATAAAGATTATTCAAAAATCTTTCAGAACGCTCTTTACCATTAACATAATTAAACCACTGCTGATAAAACTTTTCAACACTTTGATCTCTGTGTACAATTTGGATACCCTGACTCCCGAAATCACCCATCAAGTCGATGACGTTCCTTATTATTCCAACCTTGTCATATGCGTCCATGCACATCTTGATAATTCTGCGTTGCTGATTTGGAACAGCTTCACCGGGACGAAATGCATAATAATCACTAGCATTAAATCCGGGTCTTACGCTTCTGTTAGGCTCAACATCAATAAAATGACGATAAGTGCTACCAGTTGTTTTCCCCAATCCAGTGTAGGCATCTACACTATCAGAAAATTGAGAAAGAGCATTTTCTTTACTGGAAGAGTCTTGATCTGACCAAGTTAAAAAGTTATTATCGTTCATTTTGTCCTCAATGCAAATGTAATTGAACTGTATATGTATTAATACACATCTTTCATATTATCAGCGAACCAACTGGGTCCAGTGTATAATTGTTCGTTTTTCTTTGGTTTGTGACCGCCAGTTGCAAACCCTCCATAAAATGTATATTCTACTTGTGTTGGAGCGCGAGCTATTTTTCGAGCTGCCATATTAGCCATCAATAATGAAGAGTATCTGTCTTTTCTCATCTTGCTTTTTCTACCAGTACCTACAATTACTTGTGGTGTGTCCCAGCGATCTCTACCAGATGTTGTCTGTGTCATCTGTATCATAGATAGTTCGTCTTTGAGTTCCTCTATGTCTAGGACGCATTCTTCCAGAGTGTCAAAAATACGACCTTTGGTGTCGTCTTCATGTTCAGAAATAGCTAGACTAACTGGATCGAAAAATGGAAATAAAAGAACCTTGTCTTCAAAATCTTTTCGCATACCGTGGTTGGCCTCTGCAAGCCAATCGTATTTAGCAAACTGACACATCTCTAGTATGTGCAAGCCTCTTTCTCCGTCTGTATCTTTTTCTTTATTTTCATCAATAGTGGGCCAAATTGCTACTTCGTCTGGTTTTATTTTATCTTGATCGTGTAGGGACTCCATGACAGCAACACCGCCACCCTGTGCATCCATAGCTATATGAACACACGGAAATAATCTCATTAAATCTCTTATTTTCCTCGCACAATAAGCGTAAAAGTCTCCTTCTGTGGAATATCCCTTTTTTACTTTTTCTTTATGTTCTGATCTATTAGTGGTCCAACAGTGTACAATTCTTCTATGATTAGGATGTAGCTCTAATACCACAATGCTAAAATTATCAACTTCAGAAGCGGGGTCAACGCCAAATACATATTTTCTATTTTCCTGACCTATAAGCCCTGCTTCAAAATGTATAACTTCTCCTGATTTATCATTTATTGGATTTTGATCAGAAACCACGCAGGACTCAACTAAAGATCTTTTAAAGAATCCTTGGCTGTCTCTGGTAAAGCAGGCTCCATATTCCATTTGATAAATACCAGTATGAACAGTAGCCTTTGATCTAGCTACCTGATCTGCATCCATAAAACCTTTTGGTAATAATTCATATGGAACACGTATGATTGAATATTGTGTCCAATCAAAATCTTCTGGTGGATCTTCTCCACCAAAAACTTCTCTTAATTTAGACAGCTCTCCACGACTGTTTATAATTGATTTCCATTTTTTCCAATATGTAGCAAAATGGTTGAAGTCATAATACGCCGTTCCAGATAAAACAATTTGATTATCTTTCTGTTGTGCTATTTCTTCTTCGTATAGTTCTACTCCTAATTCTTCAGCCTTCTTTTTAGCAGCCATCTTCTTTACGTTTTCTACGGGATCAGAACTAACGGCGGCAAAACCAGCTACAACGTTTTCAAATATTTCTCTAGGTATAGATGCAAATTCATCAGCTATAATGTCATTTGCTCTTTGGCCTCTAATTTTTTGACCATCACCAAGTGGTAGGCACGTAACCGTACTATCATTTAAACGTAGTGTACACCTATCCGTATCTCTACGTGGGCCGCTATCATTGTCACATATATCTCTTAACATTGGTGAATTACGCCATATAGTCTCCATGTATTCAAACAATACTTTTGACTGTCTAAAAGCAGCACCTACTACAACTATTTTTCTTCTTGGTAAAACTAAAGCTCTGATAATTGCATACAAAGATAGCATAAATGATTTACCAAAACCTCGACTAGCTATAAGCATTGGAAACTTTCTAGTCCATAGCTCTTGTAGTACCAAAGCTTGAGATGGTAGCAATTGAACATTTAATATTTCACTACACATAAACGAGAGATATTCTGGTTGGGTCATTATCCAAGATAATTTTAGATTGAAGTCATCTTCACTAGCTTTAAGAATTGACATAGGATTAAAAAAGACAGAATCTATTTCATCTAATCCAAGCCAAGCTTCGTCAATTTTTTTTAAATTTTTTACTGCCATTTAGTAATAATCCCGTCTGCAAAACCATAATACACAGCGTCTTTTGGTGTCATATACCAATCACCACTTTTAAGTTTTCTGTATAAGAATTTTTTTACTTTGTCTTTGTCATTTTCTTGTTCTTTAAAATACTTACCTCTGACACACCTTTTGGCATAAATATCAATCATTATTTCGCAAATGTATTTTTCGTACTTAACCCAATTCTGGACATTCAAATATTGACCTCCAGCGTCTGTACTTCCGTAATGACACATAAAGTAAGAGTATGGTGTCATCAGTCTCCTATCAGCCGCCTGAAGTATTATACTACTCATAGACTCTGCTTGACCATACACAATCATATTAACTTTACTTCTACACATAGTAATAGCATCAAAAATAGCCATACCATCTGACCACTCTCCACCAACGCTTTGCATATGAATGAGTACCTCGTTATTATTTTCTTGATCTAACGATCTTAAATTTTTAATAAAGGTATTGGACATCTTGTACTCAACACCCGGATTCTCTTCATCGTTGCTGCCATAGTGGTTATGTAAAAATATTTCTCTAGTACGAATATTACAACCGTAGTTATGATAGTCATATAACTTGTCTTTGTCTTGTATCATTTATGATTTTCTCCCAATAGTATGCATTTCGTTAATCCTTTTGAAAATGCTGCTAACGGCTAAAAATGCAGTATGCTTGTCTCCGCAAAATAGAACATGAACGTCATTATATAATTCAAACTCTATTAAGCATTTTAACATATACCTACCAGTAATTTTAACAGATGCTTTATTTTTAATTGGTATTCTTGTTTCTTTAGGAAATTTTAATAATTCCTCCAAAGAGAATTCTAAAACTAAAAACTTATGAGGGAAAGACTCCATTCTTTCTATCTCTTTTAAAAATGTGGTTTTCTTTGATCCAAGGTTCTGTGCTAATTCCTCCACGCATCCTTTTCTTTCTACACATATCTTATCCTCCATTCCTTGAATAGAATAATCTCCAGTGTCTAATTTTTCTTCTATCATTCCAGCACAAGTATTAAATTTGCCAAAATAATATCCTTCTTGCTCTCTAGTGTCTTTAATAACAGTAAAGTCTGGAGCTTGTTTGTATTTAGCCATCTATGATCTCTCTAAATAAATTTTCGTAGTGGGATTCTTTTCCAGTTATAGATTTATGACAATTACTACATAGTGTGATTCCATTTGAAGCTTCATACCTTAAGGAAGAAGCATTAGCCCATGTTTTTATATGATGGACATTCAAATTTCTCCTACTCTTACATCCGGGCATTCTGCATTTTCTTTTGTCTCTTTTTAAAACTTCTGATCTAAATTTCTTATACGCTGGATCGTCATAATTTCTTCTCATAGCGATTCAATCTTGTCTATTCTAATTAATTTTTTTATTTTCTCACATAACACTCTATTCTCTATAGAGTTTCCATTTTTCATAATTTCTTGTACTATTCTTTTTGTTATAGATCTACATGCGTCATCTGGATTGTCTGCTTCTACAAAAGTAGTCATAAAAGGTACTGTGTATTGATCCAAGTTTAAATGTTGTAATTCTATGTATACATCTGATAGATCTATAGAAATTTTAAAGTTTCTCATTTAGCATAAGTTTAACCAACTCCTCCAGATTATATTTTGGTTTCCAGCCAAGTTCTTTTCTAGCTTTGGAGAAATCACCTTTTAAATATTCTACTTCACAAGGTCTGTAAAATTTTGGGTCTATTACTACATAGTCTTCCCAGTTGTCTATATTGATATGTTTAAATGCTATTCTTAAAAAATCTCGGATAGTATGCGTTTTGCCTGTACATACTACATAGTCGTCAGGTTTTTCCTGTTGAAGCATCATCCACATGGCTTCTACGTAATCTCCAGCATATCCCCAATCTCTAGAAGCGTTTAAGTTTCCAAGTCGTAATTTTGGGAAAGACTCACGACTGTCAGAATATATATAGTCTGTTTCAAACGTTTCTTTTTTATTTTTAACTCGCCATGCTTGAAAATCTTTTATCCACTTTACTATTTTCTGCGTGACAAAATTCTCACCCCTTCGCGGTCCTTCGTGATTAAAAAGAATACCAGCACTAGCATGAATGTCAAAAGCATCCCTGTATATACGAACGCAATGATGAGCAGCGCATTTAGCAATTGCATATGGGGAATTAGGCATAAGTTTAGTTTTTTCATCTTGATATTTAACTCCATTTTTAATATCATAATTACTGCCAAACATTTCACTAGAAGAAGCTTGATAAAATTTAACTTGCTTCATATCTAGATCTACTAGAGCTTGTAGCAAATTCAAGCATCCTTTACCTGTAACATCCCAAGTGAGTGCTGGTTGTTTGAAAGAAGTTGCTACATGCGACTGTGCCGCTAGATTATAGACTTCATCTACATTATCGTTATCTTTGAATATATTTACAACACTGCTAACATCTGTAATGTCTCCCTCGATTACTTTGAATTTATTATTAGAAGATAGATGTTTTATTCTCTCTGTTGTGTCTACGCTGCATCTTCTAGATACGCCTACGACTTCATAATTCTTTTCAAGAAGTAAATCTGCCAGATGGCTTCCGTCCTGCCCAGTAACCCCAGTTATAATAGCTTTCATTTTTTAGTCCTATCTAGCTGTCCTTCTGCGCCCCATTTTTTAATAAAAGTTTGAAAATCTGTTCTCCACTTCAATCCTTTTTGTGGATCATGACGAGACAATCCGAAATGATCTATAGAGGATTTATTGTGTTGATATATTTTAAGACCACTGTTCATGATCCTTCTAATCATGTCCCAATCCGCATACGCTACAAAAAAATCCTCATCCCAACCGCCTAGTTTCTCAAATGTACTTTTCCTGAACATCATGAAGTTGCAAGATAGATACTCTTTAAGCTGCCACTCAACGTTTCTATTGACTGAAGAGAATCTAGTCGTAACTGGAGCAACAAGAGCGACTTCATCTGCTACGAGTAACTTTTGACACAAAGAGTACCAGCATATATTATTAAACGATATGTCAAAGTCCATGAAGCAAACTATGGATTGATGACACTCATCGAGCATTTTGTTTCTTGCTGCTGGTAGTCCAATATTATCTTTAGTGTTGTCGTGAATATGTAAATTTACATGACTCATGGAAAGTAGACTATCCACCGTCTTGTTGAATGTTTCTTCAACGTGATCCGCGCCAAACCATTTTACTAGACATACATCAATTCTCTGCATAGCAAAATTCCTTTGTCATAGGAAAAATTTCAGAACTACGTGCAAAATGTCGAAGCATATTTGCGTATTTATCTTGCGACATTTTCTTACTGTAACAATATTTGTAAATCAAAAAATCAGCCAGCTTGTGAGCATCTTTTACAGGTTTAATTTTTTTAGGTAGTTTATAGCCAGTAAAGTTGACACCGAAGGCGTTCCAAAAAGTACCCATTGCATATTGATAATAAGGAACGTCCATAAGGACGCAATCTATAGCAATAGTTGAATTAAAAGAAATAACAAACTCTGCATTCTTCAAAAGCCCCATATGACACTTATTAATTGAGCAATTATATTTTTTAGCTGTATACAAATAGAAGTCTGCATTTTCATTTGTATTCCAAGGATGTAGTTTAACGAATAAATCTTTCCCATAATACTTACAACAAGATTCTATAAACTCGTAATACTTATCTTGATTATGTGGATATCCTATCGAACGATCTTTATGGTTCTGACAGGCCAAAACAATTTTTTGGCTAAACTGTTCAGGTGTTCCGTGAACAGCGTTATATTTAGATTGTTGGTTAATAGGTTTACTGAAAATAATTTCTTTAGCAGATTTCCTGCTACCAAGTTTAAAGTTCTTTACAGCATCATATCCCATCTTTGTGTTTAGCGAAGAATTCTGATAAGAACCCACTGTATCTATAAACATACCATCCCAAAAGAAGCCTGACTCCATAACGCCAAACTTTTTGTGCATATGTAGTTTGGTAGTAGGCAAGCCCCAGTATATAGAATAATCCGCATCCACATCGTGAACAAAAGAAAAATTATATTTATAAGCATCCTCCTGTGTCTTTATAGGAGAAAGCCCATAGTGTTGTGTATATGAAGGTAAATTTATTTTCACTTCTTATTCCTAGTTATATTAATAATGATTCCCGTAACTAACAATTCTATTCCAATAGCTAACATCCAACATGGCAATATTACTGATAGTGATTCTGGGTCCATAGTTAATCCTTTACTGTGTCCGGTGTTAAAAATGGTTGATCAATAGTACCATCTTCATATTTATGTAAATGAGATAGTCTATCCTTTTCATTCTCCATTGAAAGTCTCATCTTTTCCATTTGTATTCCATAGTCTTTTGCTAACTGCGGGTTCAGCATTAGTTGAGCTACCCAAGAGACAAAACTCTGCTTACTCTCTTCAAGCCTCTTAATTCGCTGCTCACGGGTTCCTTTCATTTCGCGTAGCATAGAAGACTTTTTAGCCTGTAACTCCCTGTAGTCTTTATTTAAGCTTTCCTGTGATGCTCTCAAGGATGCTACCTGTCTTTCAAGATTCAAAATATAATCAATGTCTTGTTGGTCTTTATCTTGGGCGCGTTCATCTTTAATCATACTATCATATAAATTAATTTGTTCGATATTCTCTTTATTACCTTTAAGACATCTATTCATAAGTATTTCTAATTTAATAACATCAACTACTTGTATTTCTTCTGTAGGAAATACGTCATCCTTAAACTGGGAAATAATTTTAGCCCAGTGATATTTAAAAAGTTCTAATTCTTCATCTGTAAATTGAGCTTTAAGTTCTCTCCAATAGGGGCGATCCTGTAGAGAGTATGCTGCAACTTGTTCGTTAGTTAGGCCAATCTTCATCTCTCGCTTAATAAAGTCTTCAACAGAGTCAACTGCTCTGTCTAGCTTACTAGCTATGTCTTCAACAGTCATGCTGTCAACAAGACGGGCTATAATTCTTTTTTCGTCTTTAGATATCCTGCCACGTTTCATCGTAACCGTTCTCCGTTAGTATTTTATATACCATTTCCATTATTTCAAGCCTTCTCTTCTTATTAATAGAAATACCAGACATAATCCTTAAGTAATCAGATCTTAAGTGGGATGGTAACTCTTTATCAATAATCGAAGAAATCTCTTTAAGAAAAATAACTTTGTCCATAGGATCAGATGAATCAATATGATCGTATGCAAGGGGGCTTGGACTCATTATCTTCTTTTTTTGTTCATCGTCCTTTTTATAGTGGTTATCTCTAATAAAGTTTTTAAGTCTGTTAGATAAATTAATAGAAAGGAAGTTTTCAAGAGGTCCAACTTTGGGGTCATATCTTTCAAGGGCATTATAACATATAATAAAAGCTTCTTGTTTAATATCGTCTACATCATAACTAGCAAATGTATATCGGGGCGAGATCCTTTGTACTACAAGATTAATTTTATCTATAGTATCCTTTTCTGAAAGTCCTTTGGGTATTTTCATGATAAGCTAATCCACTCCGTTCCATTGTAGAATTTCAACACCTTATCATCTTTGTCGTAATAACAGATACCCTCTTTGGCTGTTGGCGACTTTACAGGCTTGAACTCTAAATGGGGAGGGCGTAGCTTTTTAACTTCTAGAAAGGAACAACTTAACTTAATCATACGTGTTATCTTTGTAAGAGTAGAAAGTATTCTTTTGGGGCTAAATAAAGAATCAATTGGAATAGAATCTACATCGTCTTCCAATCTACCTAAAAGAGAATCATTGTCTATAATTACAGCTGAAGGTACGTGCGGGTATTCACAAGACACAACAGAATGTGGGGCATAAAGAACTTCTCTAATATCTTTAGGTATATAAGATTGTATAACGCATTTATCACGATCATCATTACAGAAGAATTGTAATAATCTATGCGGGTGAGTTTCATTGCCTTCTTCGTCTAGGCAATATAAAGCATGTCTTCTTTGAATGAAGCATTTATCATCTTCAACGTTAAAAATACCCAAGCCTATCTCTTGAAAATGCGTCTGACCATCACTGACCAGAGATGCTTCGTATAAAATATAATCTCCAGCATCGTAGTGGTTGGAAAACAACCCTTCTTGCATTTCCTTAATATAGGGAATAATGCTATCTAAATTATTATGACCGTGAAGAAGGAATTTACCATTTCCTACGTCTTCAGCAAGTTCAATCGACAGGCTTGGATTTATCTTCAAGCTCATTTTCTTCTTTGTCCTTAAGTAGTCCTTTGAGATCTCCGTCCTCTTTTAACAAATCATCCGATATAGAATTAAGCGCAGCGGCAGTTGCCTTACATTTCAATTCGCAATCTACTATCTTTTCGTTTTTATGTTTCATGTCGTTTCTCCTACTGTAATTATACACAGAATGTTTAAAAACTGCAAGAAAAAGACAACAAATAGCAAAAAAATAAGCTAGTTGCGTCTATCGTTGCAATCGGGATAGATTGGCTAATACATATACATTTGTAATTTTTATTGTTTATAGACCACCCCAGCATTTTCTGTGCCACAAATCGCAAGTCTGATTGAAGATAAAACTACCCCTGCGGCAAACCCCCTGTATGGGGGGTATTGCTTTTAAGCTGCGCACGTTTGGCATGATATTTGCAGTAATAAAAAAAATATATTATTTCTAAATTTTGTGCTTGACAATTCCGATATAGTATATATAATGGTAGTATAACAAGTAACAATAATAGAAAGAAAGAAAAATGAAAATTCAAGTATCACAATCTACTGTAAAAACAACTGATCTTCGCGTTATCGACATCCACAGTCGTCAAGTTGTTGTAAGATGGTCAACTCAAAAGGTTATCGGTTTTGCAGACAATGGTGGATTCTCACAAGATCCGCTTCGCGTGCGATACTTTCAAAACCTGCTTGATATGTACAATATCGACGGCGTGTGGCACGCCTAAAATTTTGTGCTTGATTGTCTTAAGTTTATATTGTAGAATGTCGATATACTAATAAGGAGGAAAGTTATTATGGGATTTTACGAAGAACTTGACCAGTACGAAGCACGGGCTGAATATGAGGCTTGGCTTGACGAGCAAGAAGATTTTATGGTACGATGTCACGAACAGGAAATTTCACCAGAGGTAGTAGAATGAACGAATACAAACAAACATCTTTATACGCACATATGTATATTATACTTGACAAGTTTACCACAGATAAGCTACAATGCTATTTGTTGGCCTGTCAAGAACAGAAAGAGTTTGACGGTGTTCGTG
>MDSV01108625.1_pt1 | contig 12645 bp, 11 predicted proteins | sample 810851 | NCBI WGS metagenome assembly MDSV01 (sample SAMN05326640, study PRJNA326480) | marine metagenome | isolation source: seawater | place: Atlantic Ocean: North East | collected 2012
GCAACTATCGTATTCATTGGAAACCAAGATTATCGATGGCTTGTTTTTTGCGGGTCAAATTAACGGCACAACGGGTTATGAAGAAGCGGCCTCTCAAGGGTTGATGGCAGGCATAAATGCCAGCCTTTCCGTCAACAACAAGGATCCTTTTGTACTTCGAAGAGACGAGGCTTATATTGGGGTCTTAATTGACGATCTTATTACCAAAGGAACAGAAGAGCCCTACAGAATGTTTACTTCAAGGGCTGAGTACAGAACATTATTAAGACAAGACAACGCTGACATTCGCCTTACGCAAAAAGGATTCGATTTAGGAATCGCCAGCGAAAAGCGACTAACTCGTATGCGGCAAAAACAACAAAAATCAGAAACACTGGTTTCTTTTTTTAGAAAACAAAGCGTGAAGCCTGAAGTGGCCAACCCCGTCTTAGAACAGAAGGAATCAGCTGCAATTCGGCAATCCAATAAAGTATTTAAAATTTTCTCTAGACCCAATATCACCATGGAAGATGTTTTACAGTTCCCAGAGGTGAAGAATTTTATAGAAAGGGAGCAATTCGACGACGAAACAATTGAACAGGCTGAAATACAAATCAAGTATGCGGGCTATATCAATAAAGAAAAAAATAACGCAGACAAGCTTACACGATTGGAATACGTAAAAATCCCCCAAGACTTTAACTATTCACAAATTAAATCTATGAGCTTTGAAGCCAGAGAGAAGCTGAATACCGTACAACCTAAAACAGTTGCCCAGGCGTCTAGAATCAGCGGTGTGTCACCAAATGATATATCCGTTTTGTTGGTGTATATGGGGCGTTAAATTCAGATCTTTTTTTACATTTGTTCCACGTGGAACAAAAAATTAACCAAAACAAAATTTTCCTTAAATCAAAAGACTATGCGGTTACAGGCCAAGCTTTTGATTTGTGCTACAGTAGTAAAACCGAAATGCTTGTTACTTCACCGCAACCAAGCTTAGACGCTCTGTCAACTTATTACAAAAGCGAAAATTATATTTCACATGTGAAGGCCAAAAAAACACTGCTTCAAACCATTTATTTTTCAGTACGAGCGATAACATTACGGCAAAAGCTCAAATGGGTTTCAGGCCATAAAAACAAAGGCAATAGAATTTTGGATTATGGAGCAGGCGTTGGAGATTTCGTTAGGGCGGCTCAAAATGACGGATGGGATTGCGTCGGGATTGAGCCACACATCAAAGCGCGTACTATAGCCAATGAGAAAAAACAATACACAGTCTACCCCGCAGAACACCTCAAGACGCTTCAACCTAACAGTCAAGCCGTAATAACCTTGTGGCATGTATTAGAGCATTTGCCCAATCTAGAACAACACATAAGGACATTCAAGCAACTTTTAAAACCTTCAGGCCGCCTAGTCGTTGCCGTTCCAAACTTTAAAAGTTATGATGCACAGTATTTTAAAAGTTATTGGGCTGCTTATGACCTCCCAAGGCATCTATGGCATTTTTCTAAGGAATCTATCTCGACCTTATTTGAAGATTTTGATATGGAGATCGAAAGCATACACCCAATGATTTTTGATTCATTTTACGCGAGCCTAGTTTCTACTAAATACCAAATGGGCCGCATGAATATTTTAAAAGGTCTAACTATAGGCTTGCTATCAAACCTCAAAGCTTATTTTAGCGGAGAGTACTCTTCTTTGGTTTTTGTTATAAAACACAAAAACACTTAATATTAAGCGTTTTAAAGCCTTTTAGGGCGCCTATCCCCACCGCGCCATCGCGACACTGACGCGCAGCCGCAAAAAGCCGCTATAAAAGCCTAAAACAATAACTTTTAATTATTACTCAACTTTTTTTGATAGATATTAATTATTCTTTTTTGTGCAGCAGCCGTGTCAGCTTTATTGAGAGGTCGATTAGTATGATTTTCCCGTTCCCGTTTCTTTCAATGTGGTATATGGCGTTTTCAAATTCCCGGCTTATGCCTTCAATGTTTGCTGAGCCAACAAATAAAGAAAATTTTTTCAATGAAAACGAGGCGTCGCGAATTTTTAGTGAGACCATTTTGTTGGCGCCATAATTTAGAAGCATCGCCTGCCTAAAAGCATTTAGGCTGTAATGTAGAAACTGTTTTTCTAATTCTCTACCAAGTTTTGCCACGCGCTCACTCCAAGTCATAAGTTGGTTGATGCTTTTTTTGTCTGTTTTGGCCTTAAACGCCGTGCGCACCCACTCAATAAAAAGTTCCTCAAACGCCAGGCTGTTTTTGTCTTCATCAGATAAGGCCAATGCTTTACCATAGTCTCCGTCCGAAGTCTCAGAGATTTGTTTAGCTTTAGACGGGTCAACTCCTTTTTCAACCAATGCCTCATAAATATCCTCAGCGCTTAATGGCATGACGTGAACCGTCTGGCAACGCGATTGAATCGTTTTAAGAAGGCTGTTTGCGGATTCTGTAAGCAATAATATAGAGGTGTTTGTATTTGGCTCCTCAATCCATTTCAAAAGTTTGTTTGCACAAGCGGAATTCATCTTATCAGCATGCCAAATTATAAGCACTTTATGGCCACCAGAATAAGCCTTTAAAGACAGTGTTTTAATAATATCGTGTGCTTCATCAACGGCAATAGCCCCTTGTTTGTTTCCAGCGTCAATATGGGCATACCAATCATTTAAATTGCCATATGTTGAGTCCTCGAGAAAGGCCCTCCACTCCGAAAGATAGTCCTTTGAGGTTCTTGTTGTTGTTCCACTCCCCTTTTTCACAATTGGATAATAAAAGTGAATATCGGGGTGATTTAATACCTTTACCTTCTCTTTTGAGGGCGATTCAAATGCCACAAGATGCTGCGCATAGGCCATCGCCAGAGCGAGATTGCCGTAGCCGTTTTTTCCGACAAACAATTGTGCGTGTGGCGTGCGCCTAGCCTCAACGTTGCGAGCCAAATGCGCGACTAAATTTTTTTGTCCTATGATGTTCTCAAATGTCATTAAACAAATATAAAGGTTTCCTTTTGATACGCTTTTGAATTGATGGAAATAATGATTTAACTAATTTTCAAACTTCCTGGCAAGCAATTTTATCAACCTAAATAAATACTTACCTTTGGTGCAATTATTTTACAAAGCACAATTAAAATTATAACGATGCGTTCAATTCAAGATATAAATTTTAAAAGTAAAAAAGCGCTGATACGCGTTGATTTTAACGTACCCCTTGATGCAGGGTTTAATGTCGCAGATGACACAAGAATTCGTGCTGCAAAACCAACAATTATAAAAGTTTTAGAGGACGGCGGGAGCTGTATATTGATGTCTCATCTTGGCCGCCCCACCTTTAATGACCCCCAATTTTCGCTTCGGCACATCGTTAACAAGCTACAAGATATTTTAGGAGTAAGCGTTTTATTTTCTACAGACTGTGTTGGTGAAAAGGCAGACCAGCTGGCCAAAGAATTAGAACCAGGGCAAGTCCTTCTACTGGAAAATCTCAGATACCATAAAGCGGAAACCTCTGGAGACTTAAAATTTGCAGAAAAATTATCGAGACTGGCTGATTTTTATATCAATGATGCTTTTGGAACCGCACATAGAGCTCACGCCTCTACTACCATCGTCGCACAGTTTTTTTCAAACGCAAAGTGTTTCGGGTTTCTTTTGGCAAAGGAAATAGAGAGCATTGAGAAGGTGATGAGCTCTGGGAAAAAGCCAGTTTTAGCCATACTGGGCGGTGCCAAAGTGTCATCAAAGATTACAATTATCGAAAATATATTAGATAAAATTGATCATCTTATTATTGGTGGCGGCATGTCTTTTACTTTTGTAAAAGCACAAGGTGGAAATATTGGAGATTCTATTTGTGAGGACGACAAACAGGCATTAGCCCTTGACATATTAAAAATAGCGGCTGAGAAAAATGTAAAGGTTCACCTACCGGTTGATGTTTTGGCCGCCGATGACTTCAATAATACAGCAAACACCCAAATAGTGGACATTCACGCCATTCCATCAAATTGGCAAGGCTTAGATTGTGGGCCCAAAAGCAAAGCCATATTTCATCAAGTAGTTCAAGAGTGCCAGACCATTCTTTGGAATGGTCCGCTCGGAGTTTTCGAAATGGAAACTTTTTCTACAGGGACCATTGCTTTAGGTGACGCCATAGCCGAAGCCACTAAAAACGGAGCCTTCTCATTGGTGGGTGGAGGCGATTCTGTTGCAGCAGTTAAACAGTTTGGATTTGACACCAAAGTCAGTTATGTGAGCACTGGCGGTGGTGCCATGTTGGAAAGCTTAGAAGGTAAAACACTTCCCGGCATTGCTGCTATGCAAAATCATTAAGATGTTTTTAGAGATGAGACCAATTGTCGTGCTCTTTCTGGCTTTTGGAGCTAACCTAATAGCTGCCCAAAGTCCCATAAAAAAAAGGGACTCTATAACTTTTGAAACCGAGGCCTTTTTGTACGCATCTCAAGTTGATTCTATTTTCCAAAGCGCTTTTGTTCTTATTGAATCCAAAGCACAACAAGACTCAGTTCCAGCAAAATTTATTTCAGAGATTCATACTGACACTTTAAAAAGACGCCTTGAGTTGCTGAACGATAAAACACCATTAAGTATTGTATATAGCCCTATTGTGGAGCAATACATCCGGGCTTATCTTAAAAGCCGAAGCACATCGCTTGAAACAGTCATGTCACGAAGTAGGTATTATTTTCCACTATTTGAAGAAGTTTTTGATCGGGAAGACGTCCCCTTAGAAATAAAATATTTAGCGGTTGTAGAATCAGCGCTAAGACCAACAGCCAAATCAGCTGCCGGAGCAAAAGGACTTTGGCAATTTATGTTTTCAACGGCCAAGCACTACAATCTTGAAGTTAGTAGCTACGTAGACGAGCGCTTTGACCCGCAGCGCTCCACAACGGCAGCGGCAAAATACTTGAAAAAACTATACTCGATTTTTAAAGATTGGGATCTAGCACTGGCCGCATATAATGCAGGTCCAGGGAATGTCACTAAGGCCATAAGGCGGTCAGGTGGCCATAGAAGCTATTGGAACATAAGACCATTTTTACCAAAAGAAACGGCCAATTATATTCCAGCATTTATTGCGAATTTATATCTATTCGAATATGCTAGTGCACACGGTTTTCAGTCTCCTAAAACCCAATTGCTAATGGCGCAAACTGATACGATTCGAATACAAAACACCATTCATTTTGAGCATATTAGTGAATTCCTGAACATTGATATGCAACTCTTAAAGGGTTTAAACCCCGCATATAAACTTTATATAATTCCCGCAATTAATGAAAGAAATTATGTTTTGCGACTGCCGATTGATGCGATCGGAAAATTTGTTTCAAAAGAAGCGGAGATTTATGCATTTGCTCAAAAGAAATTTCAAGCAGAGCAACCGCCACTTCCAAAGTTTTACAAGATGGATTCAAAAGTCCGATACAAGGTCCAGCCCGGTGATTATTTGGGAAAAATTGCCAATAAATTTAAGGTTCGCATTAGTGAGATCAAGCGTTGGAATGGTTTAAAAAACGACCAATTGAAGGCAGGAGACCGGTTGACGGTATACACTAGAAATTTAGCGCTTCAACCCGAATCAAGCACCAACACGACGCCTCATAAAAAAGCGGAAGGACAAACCTATGTGGTAGAACAAGGAGACTCATTGTGGAGCATTTCCAAAAAGTTTTCTGGCATTTCTGTTCAAAATTTACAAGATTGGAACGGTATTAGCGGTAAGAATCTAAAACCCGGAACCAAATTGATGATATTAAAATAAAATTAATAATGATAAAACGCCTAATGCATCTAGCGTTATTCTGTCTTCTGTTTTGTTGCAAAGACACCAACCAGAAAATGACCTATAAATCGGCCTCTTCCGGTAACATCAACAGCCTTTTGGTGGTCATAGATAATACGCTTTGGACAGGCCGTGTCGGGGACGCACTCAGGGAAAATTTAGGGGGAGAAATTTACGGTCTACCACAAATTGAACCACAGTTTGATTTGCGTCAAGTGCCACCGCCGGTTTTTTCTGATTTTGTTCGTTTGAACAGGACAGTACTCAAAATAAAGATCTCTGATGAGACCGGGGTTAAGTATTATAAAGACCCGTATGCTACACCACAAAAAATGGTCATTATTAGTGGGCCAGACCATCAAGCGCTAATTGATTTAATTCAAGTAAATGCTGCTACCCTGATTACAAGTTTTAAAGAAATTGAATTTAAAGAAAAACAACGTCGCATTGATAAGGCCCTATTCAATACCAGCCGCATTGAAGCCGCATTGAATATAAAACTTAAGTTTTCATCAGTATATAGAATTGCAAAAGCAAAAGAAGATTTTTTTTGGATTCGTAGAGACACCAAAACAGGGAGCCTAAATTTACTTTTATACAATCTCCCGATCCAAAATTTTGAAACTACGGAGGCCTTTTCTGATTACGTCATTCGTAAAAGAGACTCTATTGCCAAGCAGTTTGTCCCAGGGCCCTTAGCCGGAAATTATATGACAACAGAAAGGGCATATACACCATTCTTTATTTTACGAGATATGCCGAATGTTAAAGTGCTCGAAACGAGAAGCTTGTGGAAAATTGAAGACGCATTTATGTCAGGGCCTTTTGTAAATTATTGTTTCTTAGACAAGACAAATAACCGCCTTTTTGTGGCTGAAGGCTTTGTATATGCACCCTCTGAAGCTAAACGAGATTATATGTTTGAGTTAGAGACGATGATACGCTCAATTTCTATACAATAAAAAATCCCGGAAATTCCCGGGAAGTGATTTATTTGTCTTCAATTTCTTTTTGCGAATCATCGTCTTCGCGACTGGCTTTTTTAAACTCTTTGATGCCACCGCCTAAGCCCTTCATTAGTTCTGGAATTTTTTTCCCGCCCCAGAGTAAAAGAATTGCCAAAACAATCAACACAATTTGCCAGGGCCCTATTGCTAAAGGTAAAATATATAAACTCATCTGTTCTTAGTTTTGAAAAACAAAGTTAAGAATATTCCGCTTAATATTAGGTAAAAACAAATTTAAGTGTTTAATATATCAAGCATTCGCCCAAAATTTATTTAATTTTGTTCGAAATGGCAGTTAAAAAACAAAACAAAAAAAAACTTAAAAAAAAGTGGCTTCACAAATACCGCTTGGTGGTTCTAAACGAAGATACTTTTGAAGAACAGTTTGCGATGAAATTGACGCGGCTCAATGTATTTATCTTTGGCACAACGTCTGCGATTATCTTGATTTTTTTGACGACAGTGTTTATCGCTTTCACGCCCATAAGAGAATATATTCCTGGCTATAGCGCTCCAAGCCTTCAGAAACAGGCCATTTTACTAGAAAAAAAGACAGATTCTCTATATCAAATTATGAGAATGAACGACCGCTATATTGCTTCTATAAAAAAGGTTTTAAATGGAGAAGCTGGGCTCGAATCGATTGACAAAGATTCTATAATTGAGTCAATAAATCCCAATATAGACCTCACAGCGCTGAACACTTCTAAAGCAGACTCATTATTAAGGGCGCAAGTGGAAAATGAAGACAAATACAACTTGTTTCAATCCGCGACATCTGTCAAAAATTTTGTGTTTTTCCCACCTCTCAAGGGAACAGTAAGCTCAGAATATGATTCAAAATTGCAGCACTACGCTGTAGATATTGTCGTTTCAGAAAACACCCCAGTTAAAGCTGTAGCCGAAGGACGCGTTGTCTTAGCATCATGGACCTCTGACTCAGGGTATGTTATTATTATTGATCACGGCAATCAAATTTTATCTGTTTATAAACACAATTCCGCTTTAATAAAAAAACAAGGTGATTTTGTAAAAGCCCAAGAGGTTATTGCTAGCTCGGGCTCCTCCGGACAACTGAGTACCGGGCCCCATTTGCATTTCGAGTTGTGGAATGATGGCAACCCTATTGACCCTACAACATTTATAGATTTTTAGCTTATGGCCTCTATCAAATCATATTTTTCAAAAATATTTGCAGCTTACATTGCCAATAAAATCCAAGGCTGGTCTAAGAATCCAATAAAAACACAAGACCGTGTTTTTAAAGCCTTGATTAAGACGGCGCGCAACACTCAGTTTGGGAAAGATCATAATTTCAGTCAGATACAAGACCATAAAGACTTTATTAAATGTGTTCCAGTAAGGGATTACGAGGCCTTAAAACCTTATGTGGAAAAAGTAGTGCGAGGCGAGCAAGACATTCTATGGAAGGGAAAGCCGCTCTATTTTGCCAAAACCTCAGGAACAACCTCTGGCGCAAAATATATTCCAATTACTGCAGTGTCCATAAAAGCCCAAGTTGAGGCCTCCAGAAACGCGATGCTAATGTATATTCATGAGACAGGAAAAGCAGCGTTTTTAGACGGAAAATGGATTTTCCTCCAAGGGAGTCCAAATCTCAATGAAAAGAATGGCATCAAAACAGGCCGTCTTTCAGGAATTTCGGCGCATTATGTCCCCTCTTACCTTTTAAAAAATAGAATGCCAAGCTGGGATGTCAATTGTATTGAAGATTGGGAAACTAAAGTAGATGCCATTGTAGAGGAAACCTTACACGAAGACATGACCGCTATTGCGGGAATTCCGTCATGGGTTCAAATGTATTTTGAAAAGTTGATTGAAAAAAAACAACAAAAGGTGGGCGAGATTTTCAAGAACTTTAATTTATTCATTTTCGGGGGCGTGAATTATGAGCCCTATCGCACTAAATTTGAAAATTTGATTGGAAGGAAAATAGACAGCATAGAGCTTTATCCTGCTAGTGAAGGATTTTTTGCCTTCCAAGACCGTCAAAACAAACAAGGGATGCTCCTTCAATTGGACTCAGGCATTTTCTATGAATTTATAGAAGCAGACAATTTTTTTAAAGACAATCCAACACGACTTACCCTCAAAGATGTAGCTCTGGGCGTAAACTATGTGATCATCATTTCCACAAACGCTGGACTGTGGGCCTACAATATTGGTGACACCGTCCAATTTACTTCACTTTTGCCATATCGTGTTATCGTAAGCGGTCGCATCAAACATTTTATATCTGCATTTGGAGAGCATGTCATTGCAAAGGAAGTAGACCAGGCTTTAATTATTGCCTTGAAAGGAACCGAGGCACGGGTTACAGAATTTACGGTGGCGCCAGAAATTAACCCAAAAGAAGGGCTCCCCCACCACGAATGGCTCATCGAATTTGAAGCCACCCCACAAGACTTAAAGGATTTTGAAAAGGCCATTGATGTTGAGATGCAAAAACAAAACAGCTACTATTTAGATTTGATCAAAGGAAAGGTGCTTCAGCCTTTGAAAATTTCTCAGGTTAAATCAAGCGGCTTTAAAAGTTATATGAAAACTGCAGGAAAACTTGGGGGTCAGAATAAATTACCGCGACTTTCTAACGATCGAAAGATTGCTTCTTATCTGCACTTCAACAATTTTATTAAATAATGTATATTTACACAATTTTTGTATAAACAGTTAAAAATATGAATGTTATCAGAACAATAAATAATATTTTCAGCAGTTTAAATTATCGTAAAACCAAGCTTAAAAACAAATATTATGAGTAAAACAAAGCAAAACCAACAGACTGAAGAAGTAGACTTAGTTCAATTATTCAGAATGATAGGAAACGGGTTCAAACGCCTGTTTAATTTTATTGGCACTATTTTCAATGAAATTTTTAAAGGGTTTATATGGTTTGTTTTGTTTATTGAAAAACGTATAAAAATTCTAGGAACAGTAGCTTTTATTGGACTTGCTCTTGGCTTCTTAATAGAAGCTGTTTCTCCCCCTGTCTACAAGTCATCTATAGCAATAAAGCAAAATTATGACACAGGGAAACCACTATATGATATGGTCGATTACTACAATGGGTTATTAGTTGACATGGATTATAAAACACTGGGAAACCTGTTGGGCGTTAATGAATTGGTCTCAAAGGAAATAATGGAGTTCTCTGTAGATCCAATTGTTACAGAAAACGACTTAATCGTGCTTTTTGACAAATATGTTCTGTCGTTAGATTCCTTAGCAGCTTCGATGGTCGATTATGATGAATATACGGAGAATTTAAAGCTTTATAAACACACTAATCAGCAGCTTAGCATTAAGTCAAAAACACGTACAAACTTCAAAAATGTTTTTACCAGCATTCTTTACAATATGGAAACAAACCCCTTTTTTGTAAACGAACAAACCAAAGACTTGTCTCAGTTAGAAGATGCTAAATTGGTTTTGATTAAATCTCTTAGTGAGTCTGAGGCACTACAAAAGACCTACAAAGGGGTTTTGGAGCAAGAATTTGCTTCAACAACGACCTCAGAAATAGGGATTACATTTGAAGGCAGTAATGACCAGAAAAAGACCCGAGAATTTGAGTTATTTAAAAGCGACATTGACTTGCGTCAAGAAATTGTAAAAATAGACAGGGCGATCAAAGACAAAGAGCATATAATTGATTTAATATCGAACAAAAACGATAACGGGTTTATAGACAACACAAAAAAACTTTTTGATTCCGATGTTCCGGTTAAATACTATTATTTAATTTTAATTTTTCCATTAACGTTTATTGTGCTTTTGGGGATTGAGTTTTTAAACTTCGTTAAAAGAGTGAAATCGCAAAACCCGAAGGTGCAGTAAAAGACAAAATGAAGATAACACGCACACCTTTAAAGGGATGTATTGTGATTGAGCCTGACGTATACTTAGATAATAGAGGCTATTTTATGGAGGCCTATAAAAAAAAGACGCTAGATGCGGCACTAGGATATGAAGTTCATTTTACACAAGACAACCAGACGTCATCCTCAAGAGGGGTGCTCAGAGGGTTACATTTTCAAAAAGGAGCTTATGCCCAAGCCAAATTAGTTCGTGTTATACAGGGCGCTGTTTTGGATGTCGCTGTCGATTTGCGATTAGAATCACCAACTTATGGTCAATATTTTTCTATAGAACTGTCTTCAGAAAATAAAAAGCAATTATTTATCCCTAGGGGATTTGCTCATGGATTTGTGGTTATCACTGCCACCGCTGTTTTTTCTTATAAATGTGATAATTATTATAATAAAGCATCAGAAAGTGGGATTATTTATAACGACCCCACACTAAATATTGATTGGGAATTGCCAGCTGAGCAATTACTGCTTTCAAAAAAGGATTTACAGCTACCTCAATTCAAATCTTTGAAGGCATGATTAAAATTTTGGTAACAGGCGGCCGTGGCCAGTTAGCCCAATGTTTGAACCATGTTATTAGAAAACATGCCGGCCTAGACGTAGATTTTCAAGATCTTCCTGCTTTAGACATTACAAATGTCCAGCAATTAACGGCATATTTTTCTAAAAACAAACTTGACTATTGCATCAATTGTGCCGCATTTACTGCCGTAGATTTGGCAGAAGAGCAAAGCGAATTGGCCTATACTGTAAATGCAGAAGGACCAAAAAACATCGCAATGCTTTGTCTGAAGCACAATGTCAAACTCATTCATCTCTCCACAGATTTCGTGTTTGATGGTAAAAAAGACACACCATATTTAGAAACAGACGCACCGAACCCTTTAAGTGTTTATGGGGCGAGTAAATTACAAGGCGAACAAAACATTCAGCACAACATGGATAATTATTTTATTATCCGTACGTCGTGGCTGTACTCTGAATATGGTAATAATTTCTTGAAAACCATGCTCAAATTATCAGAAACACATAAACAGCTAAACGTGGTTTCTGATCAAATAGGGTCTCCAACAAATGCAGGAGACTTAGCTGAGTTTTTGATTAAAATTGTTTTATCTTCGTCCACTAATTATGGGGTTTATCATTATAGTAATTTAGGCGCTATTTCGTGGTACAACTTTGCCTGTGGTATTTTTGCTCAATTTAAAAGGAATGTGGAGGTAAGGCCTATAAAAACGAAAGAATACCCAACAGCAGCAAAACGCCCCATGTATAGCGTTTTAGACACAAAAAAAAGTGAAAAAACCTTTCGTTGCACAATAAAAAGTTGGGGCCAAAGTTTAAATAAAAAGCACAACGTTTGATGTATTAATTTATGTAATAGCAAAAAAACCAATTTTCAAAACCAAATGAAAGGTCCCCACCTTTAAGCGACACTTTAATAGGATTATGACAAAAATATTAGCGCTTCTTCCAATGAAGGGTAACTCGGCAAGAGTACCTAATAAGAATTTAAAGGACTTTTCGGGCAAGCCATTATATCACAGGGTGTTAGAAACTCTAATAACTTCGAAATATATTCATAAGGTGATCATCAATACAGACAGTGAATTGATTAAGCGCGACGCCCAAGCAAATTTTGGTGACAATATAATCTTACATGACCGTCCTGAAGAAATTCAAGGGGATTTTGTTTCTATGAATAGAGTAATCCAAAATGATCTTTCAAAAACAGATGGAGAAATTTACTTGCAAACACACAGTACAAACCCGCTGTTGACAACCAGATCTTTAGACTTGGCTATTGAGATGATGTTAGATCAAGAATTTAAAAAACAGTATGATTCTATTTTCTCTGTTACAAAAATCCAAACCCGTCTTTATGATAAAACCGGAGCTCCTTTTAACCATAATCCAGAAGAGCTTTTGAGAACACAA
>MDSV01127413.1_pt1 | contig 12644 bp, 12 predicted proteins | sample 810851 | NCBI WGS metagenome assembly MDSV01 (sample SAMN05326640, study PRJNA326480) | marine metagenome | isolation source: seawater | place: Atlantic Ocean: North East | collected 2012
GATCAATCAGCTTTGATGAGAAGGTATGATTTAATAAAAGAAATATGTGACTGTATGCTTGAATTAGGATGGAGTCCTTATCAGAATGATCATGAAGATGCTAATGGTCAATTTGAAATGAACTGGGATTATTCCGATAGTTTAACAACTGCAGACAGACATGTTTTTTTTAAATTTATGGTAAAAACACTAGCTGAAAAGCATGGACTAAGAGCCACTTTTATGCCCAAGCCATTTGAAAATCTAACAGGAAATGGATGTCATGCGCATATTTCTTTATGGACAGGAAAGATTAATAAATTTCAAGATAGCGGCGATAGGATGGGGCTTAGTAAATTGGCTTATAATTTTTTAGGTGGAGTCATGAAGCATGCAGACTCCTTATCGGCATTCTTTAACCCAACTATAAATAGTTACAGAAGAATTAATGCACCACCTACAAAATCCGGGGCAACATGGTCCCCTTCAAGTATTTCTTATACAGGTAACAATAGGACTCACATGATTAGAATTCCAGACTCTGGAAGATTTGAATTGAGGTTAATGGATGGATCTTCGAATCCTTATTTATTACAAGCGTCAGTTTTAGCTTCGGGTATGTTTGGAATAAATAATAAAACAGATCCTGGGGAACCACTAAATTGTAATATGTATACAGACTTCAAAAATTATCCCAATCTTAATAAACTTCCTGATGAGTTAGAAGACTCTCTTGAAAAATTAGAAAATAATAAAGATATGAAAGAAAGCTTTGGAGAAGATGTAATCACAAGTTACATAAAACTCAAGAAACAAGAATTAGACGAGTTTTATAAATATGAAATGTTTGACAAAAGTAAGCCTGTTACTGAATGGGAAAAAAATAATACATTAGATTGTTAATTGATGTCAACAAAGACAGAAGTGTTTAAATGGAAATACTCAAACTTTATAGAAAATAAAAATTATAAATTTGATAGAGAAAAAATTTTAAATATTCTACCGAAAGAATATATTGATGAAGCTTATAATAAAATTTCACAATGGGACAATTATTCACCTACACTTTTATTAGAACTTAATAAACTTAGAGTCCAATTAGGACTAGGAAAGATATTTTACAAAGATGAATCGTCGCGTTTTAATTTAAAATCATTTAAGGCTCTAGGTGGAGCCTATGCTGTTGAAAAAATTACTAGAGGAAATAAAAACAAAATAGTTGCAACAGCAACTGCAGGTAATCATGGTAGATCTGTTGCATGGGGGGCTCAAAGACTAGGAATAGAGTCTAAAATATTTATTAGCGACTTTGTGAGTGAGAATAGAGCAAAAGAAATTAGCAAGTATGGAGCGGAGATAATTAGAGTCAAAGGAAACTATGATGCCTCATTAAGAGAATGTATTAAAATGTCAAAAAAAAACGGATGGGAAATCATACAAGATGTTGCTTGGGAAGATTACGAATTAGTTCCAAAGTTAACTATGTCAGGTTATTCTGTTATGATCAATGAAGTAGCAAATCAAACTAACGATTATATCACTCATATTATTCTTCAAGCAGGAGTTGGAGGAATGGCGTCTGCGGTTATTGCAGGTGTTGCAAGATATTTTAAAAAAATACCAAAAATTATCGTAGTTGAGCCTGAAAGTGCAGATTGTGTTTTAAAAAGTATTGAAAATGAAAAACTCACAAAAGTAAATATTAATAAAGAAAGTATTATGGGAGGAATGTCATGTGGTGAGGTGTCTTTGGTACCTTGGAAAATTTTAAAAAACTCTGTGAACTGTTGTGTTTCAATTTCCGATGATAATGTAGCAAAGACCTCTCAATTACTTGCTCATTCAAAATTAAGTGATAATAAAATAGTTGGAGGAGAATGCTCTACACCTGGAATTATAGGCTTAATTGCATTATGTAACAATGAGACGGTTAAAAAAAACATAGGGTTAAATATTAATTCAAATGTCTTATTAATTGGATGTGAAGGAGATGCTGATCAAGAGCTATATAATCATTTGCTTAAACAATAAATAAAATGCAGAAAATAAAAAAAAACCTTGATACTTCTGATATATATAAAATTTTCAAACCAGAACTTACACCAAAAAAAATGTTGGAACTTGGTATTTTTGGAGGTTCTTATTTTGAGTATAAAATTAAAGAGTATCCATCATCATGGTTTAAAAAGGCAAAAATTAGTAAAACTTTTGACGTAAGCTTAAACAGATTCAGAGTTAAAGCGGGTTTATCCAGAGAGCATTGGATTGAAAAAGGGTGGATTTTTAAAGAAGACCCCCTTGGTTGGTTTCAATGGTATTGTAGATACTCTCTTGGAAGGAGAATTTTAAATGTAGATACAATCCAAATTAAAAGATGGAAAAACTTCAGGAGACATGTGACCGCAATTGAAAAAAATTGTAATCACGGTGATCTTAGTTGTAGAAAAAGACAGAGGCAAGCTATTCTACAATGGGCATACGATCCATTTAGATAAACTAATTTCCAACAAAATGGTGAATTATTTTTCTTTTACATGACTCTAATCTATGTTCAAAAAGATATAGTCCTTGCCAAGTACCAAGTAACAACTTTCTATTTTTTATACTTAGAGAAATTTGATTATTTGTCAAAGCAGATTTAATATGAGCAGGCATATCATCTTTACCTTCGGTAGTATGAATATAAAGTTTATTATTCATGGGAACTAATTTGTTAAAATAATTAATTAAATCTTTTTGCACATCAGGGTCAGCGTTTTCCTGAACTATTAAAGATGCACTAGTGTGCTGAATACTGATATTAATTATCCCATTTTCAAAATTATTTTGTGAAATCCATTCTTCTGTTTTCTTTGTAAATTCATATAGTTTTTGTCCATTTGTAAGAATATTTAAATCAAAAAATTTTTGTATCATTTTAATTTCTTTTTAAAGTCGATACCATACTCTGATCTTGGTCCTTTTCTAAGACCAAAGGGACCGGATACAAATAATGTCATTGGTTTAGTACCTTTTTTCAAATCTACTCTATGATGGGTGTTTGCAGATCTAAATCCTATATAACCTGGGGGTCTCCAATACTTGCCATTTTTAAGTGTTTCCCAATAGCCATCTTTTAAAATAATTGTAATGAAAGGAAATAAATGATTATGAACTCCTTCTCCATGATCGTCATTAAGCATTTCATGTATCAATATATTGAAAGGAAACCATCTAGGTCTATTTCTAAATAATAAGTAGTACCTATTCATCCAAGGTTTGGCTTCATTAAATTTTGGGTGAGATGGACCTCTATCTAAAACTGTTTTTTTTCTTCCTATTCTTTCTAAAAACTTTAGTAACATTTAATCTATTTTAATAATTGAATTACCACTTACTAAATATAAATTTTTATGTATCATTCTTGGATTTGAAATTTTATTTTTACCAAAACCATAATATGTTAGTATTTTTCCGGAGGAAATATCTAAAACAATCAATTTACCATTATTTGTAGTAACATAGAGATTCTTGTTCCCAATAGTAAACCCAGTTGCAAATATTTTTTTTCTTTTTTTTTCTTTAAACATATTAAAAATGAACGTATTTCTAATTAAATTACCAGAAGCTTTTTCAATTACTGAAAAATATCCATCTGTTGTAATAGTTAATATATAATTCTCCAAAATAATAGGAGTCAGTTTTGAGCTTATAGATTGTTTCCAATTAATCACCCCGTCATTTGTTGAAATAGAATAAAATTCTCCCCTGTTTGAGGATGTGTAAATTTTTTCATTTTGAATAACTAGATCTGACATTTCGAAGCTGTGTGAGTTTGAGTAAATTTCAGATGTTTGTGTTGATATTTGCCATTTTAATTGACCAGTTTCTACGTCAACAGCAGAGATATCGCCCAGTGTATTATTAAAGAATACTAAATTTTTATAAATAGCTATTGATAGGCTTTTTTTTGATCTAATAATTAATTTTTCTGTTTTTAAATTCCAAATTTCTTCTCCTGATTTGATTGAGTAACATCTCAAAATATTTTCGGAATCAACAACAAAAAATCTATCTTTGTAGAACTTAATATCTGAATTAAATGGGGATGAATTATTTTTAGACCAAACTAAATTGCCATTTTGTAAGTTAATTAAATAAAGCTTTGCTAAATCATCTGCAGCGACTAAAAACTTTTCATTATTAGATATAAATAAGTAGGGAGACAATTTTTTTTCTTTTTTTGTATAATAATTCTTCTTCCATAAAATTTCAGAACTTTTATCAAAATTTAATATTGATCCTTTTGAGTCAAAAAAAATAAATCCATTTTTATGGTAGTCGATATCGTAGTCGAATAAAAAGAAATTTTTATTTTTAGCAAGCCTCAACTTTGATATAGTTTGTAAATTATAGTCAAAATTATATCTATTAATAATGTTAGTTTTATTTTTTGAATATGAATATACTTTACCACTGTTATTAATTAATATTTTTAAATTTGGATTTAATTCAAAACTTTTATTGCCACTTTTAACGAACAATAGTGTTTCTTTAGCAGGACCTGTATCAATCTTTTCTGATTCTGTCCAAAATTTTGAATTTGAAAATGAACACCCACTCAAAAAAGATATGAGTATTAATATATTTAATTTAATTATTATACTTTGTTTGTAAAATTTTTTGAGCTTCATTTTTTATATTAATATTTGCATTCTCAGAATTAATAATATTATCTAAAAATTCTTTAGCTTTCTGGTTTTCATTTTTATTGATTAAATATTTAGCAATTAAAATCAGACCATGAGATCTCCAAACACTTTCAGACTTAATTACTGGATTTAATAGGCCAATTAATTCATTTTCACTTACATATTCAGAATTAAAAAGAGCCTTTTTATAAATTATCAAATTTTTCAATTCCTGGTCAAGATTAATCTCATTAATGATAAAATCAAAATATAAGTTTATTTCTTGGTTGGATGAAATAATATTGTTATCTAGCAAATGATAAAAGGCTAATACGGAGTACGTTTTATGTTTTCTTTTAATAATTTCTTCAAATACTTCTTTACTATTACTTAACTTACCTTCTTCATAAGCGATAATGGCTTTATTATATTTATCTGCAGTTTCAATTGTTTTTCTATCATTTAGTTCGCTCAAAGTAAAATAGGATATTAAAAGTAAAATCAAAACAAATATAAATAAAATTAATTTTTTCTTGTTTTCTTTAAAGAAAATTAAAAATTTTTCTTTCCTTGTATTCGAGTTTAATGTTTCGAATTCTTGACTCATTTTAAATCATATTTCTTAATACGAATTGTAATATTCCACCATTTTTATAATATTCCAACTCGTTTTTTGTATCGATTCTACAAAGTGTATCTATTTTTTTGATATCGCCTGTCTCATATTTTATATCAACTTTAACTTTGTCTGATGGATTTATCCCTTTTTCTAAATCTTTTACAGATATAAGTTCAGATCCTTTTAAATCTAAATTTTTTCTATTTACATTATTTATAAATTGCAACGGAAGTATTCCCATACCAATCAGATTTGATCTATGAATCCTTTCAAAACTTTCTGCAAGAACTACTTTAATACCAAGTAATTTTGTTCCTTTAGCAGCCCAATCCCTTGAGGAGCCTGTTCCATATTCTTTACCACCAATTACAACAAGGTCAATTCCTCTCTTTTTATATTCTACAACAGCATCATATACTGGCATAACTTTTCCCTCTGGATAAAGTTTAGTAAAACCACCCTCTGTTTCGGGCGCCATTTCGTTTCTGATTCTTATATTTGCAAATGTACCTCTCATCATAACTTCATGGTTTCCTCTTCTGGATCCATATGAATTATAGTCTTTTGGAAGTATTTGATGTTGCATAAAATATTCTCCTGTAGGACTTTCTTTTTGAATAGATCCAGCTGGAGAAATATGGTCTGTTGTAACCATATCTCCTAAAATTAATAATGGTCTCGCATTTTCAATTTTTTTAAAACCTTCTGGCTTATCAGGTAAATTTTCAAAAAAAGGAGGTTTTTTTACGTAAGTAGATCCTTCATCCCAATTATAAATACTGCTTTTATCAGTTTTTATTTTTTGCCACTGAATTGGTCCCTCCGAAATATTCGAATATCTTTTTACAAACATTTCTGCGTTCAAAGAGTTTCTCAAGGTATCTTCTATCAATTGATTTGAAGGCCAAATGTCTTTTAAATATATTTGGTTTCCATCTGAGTCTGTCCCTAATGGATCTTTAATCAAATCGATTTCCATATGACCTGCCAAAGCATAGGCAACAACAAGAGGAGGAGAGGCAAGATAGTTAGCTTTTATATGTGGTGAGATTCTACCCTCAAAATTTCTATTACCTGATAAAATAGAAACAGCATAAATGTTATCTTTTTCGATAGAGTCAACAATATTTTTAGGTAATGGACCTGAATTACCTATACAAGTTGTGCATCCATATCCGACTAAATTGAATCCTAATTCATCTAAATACTTGTTCAGTCCAGCTTTTTTTAAATAATCAGTCACTACTTGTGATCCAGGTGCTAAAGAAGTTTTAACCCAAGGTTTAGTTTTTAAACCTAACTCAACTGCTTTTTTTGCCAACAATCCTGCACCTATTAAAACATTTGGATTAGAAGTATTTGTACAAGATGTAATTGCTGCAATTAAGATTGAACCATCTTTAATTTGAAAATTAGTTTCACTTACTTTTGAAGTATTTGTATTTTTCCTTCCAGTGATATCTATTAATACTTTTTTAAAACTTTCTGAAGCTTCGCTTAATAAGACTTTGTCCTGTGGTCTTTTGGGTCCAGATATTGTAGGAACTATAGAGGACATGTCTAAAGAAATCTTGTCGGTAAAAGTTATGTCATCACTCGCCCACAATCCTTGTTCTTTTGAGTATTTTTCAACAATTTTAACTTCATGATCAGCTCGTCCTGAAAATTTAAGATATTTTAATGTTTCATTATCAATTGGAAAAAAGCCACACGTAGCCCCGTATTCAGGCGCCATATTCGCAATAGTTGCTCTATCAGCAAGAGTTAAGTTTATAAGACCATTTCCATAAAATTCTACAAATTTTCCAACTACCCCTTTATCTCTTAACATTTTTACAACGGTTAATACAAGATCTGTAGCTGTGGTTCCTTCTGGCATTTTATTTTTTAATTCAAATCCAATAACTTCTGGAATTAGCATTGATATGGGTTGTCCTAACATTCCAGCCTCTGCTTCTATTCCTCCTACGCCCCAACCCAAAACTGACAATCCATTTACCATAGTTGTATGACTGTCAGTTCCTACTAATGTATCAGGGAATAAATAATCCTCATTTTTATACTTTTCTCTCCACACCACTTTAGATAAATATTCCAGATTAACTTGATGACATATTCCTGTACCTGGTGGCACAATCCTAAAATTATTAAATGCTTGTTGTCCCCATTTTAAAAAAGAATATCTTTCACCATTTCTTTCAAATTCTATATCAACGTTTTTTTCAAAAGCATTTGGTTTTGCTGATTTATCAACTTGTACCGAGTGATCAATAACTAAGTCAACTGAAGATAGCGGATTGATGGTTTTTGGATCTTTGTTTTTTTCCTTAACAGCCTCTCTCATTGCTGCTAAATCTGCAACTGCAGGAATTCCCGTATAATCTTGTAACAATACTCTTGCAGGTCTATAGGCTATTTCGGTATTTGATTTTTTATCTTTAAGCCAATCTTTTATAGCTTCTATTTGGTTTTTTGTAACTGACGTATCATCTTCATATCTAAGTAAATTTTCTAATAAAACTTTAAGTGACTTCGGTAAATTTGATATACCATTTAATCCATTTTTCTCAGCTTCTGCCAATGAGTAATAATTATAAGTTTTTCCATCAACGTCTAAAGATTTTAAAGATTTATATGAATTTTTATTTCCTGGTTTCATAATTTTTACATCTTATAGAGTATTTGGGCTAAATTATGTACCAAATTATAAGTAAAATGTTCCTATACAAGCTAGTAAAAGACTAGACATAACATAATTAAATACTTTTACGTATCTCTCATTTGTCGCAAATCTTCTAAAAAATTTACCAACAAACGTCCAGAATGTAATACTTATCAAAGCACATATAAAAGATACTAAAATAACCCAAAAAGAATAATTAATAAAATTACTTCCGCTTTCAACATATGTTGATACAATTATTACTCCAACTATTACACCTTTGGGGTTTAAAAATTGAAAAAAAAAAGTTTCTATAAATTTTACAGGATTCTCTTTTTTACTTTCCTCGCCTTTTTTTGAAAATGCTATTTTATAAGCTAAATAAAAAAGAAAAATTGATCCAGAAATTTTTAAAATATCTTGAATTATTGGGTATATTTTAAAAATATTTATTAAACCAAAGTTTAAAACACATACCATTGCTGTGAAACCAAAAATCACTCCAAGCATATGTGGAAAGGTTTTAATTACACCAAAATTAAATCCAGAATAAGATGCTACAATATTATTTGGGCCTGGTGAGCAACTTGTACCAAGCATAAATAAAGACAGTGATAAAAGCTCTGGATGCATTCAACTATGCGATTGGTAGGCCATTCTCAGCTTTTTGAGATGGATGAACTAAAGTTACACGTCCCTCCTTATCTATTGATCCTAATATCAAAACCTGAGATACAACCCCTGCAATATTTTTTTCTGCGAAATTGCACACCCCAATTACTTGTTTTCCTTTAAGATTATCCTCATTATAATAATGAGTAATTTGAGCTGAAGATTTTTTTACACCAATCTCTTTACCAAAATCTACTTCTATAACTAAAGAAGGCTTTCTAGCTTTTTCGTTTTTTTTTACTGATACAACTGTTCCAAGTCTTATATCTACTTTATCAAATATGTCGTATGTTATTTCTTCTTTCATTATGTTATTATATATTCAATTATATATATGAGTATAGAAAATAGTTCATATCAAAAAGCTATTCAAATATTGACTGATTTGATAGCATTCGAAACTATATCGGGTCAAGACAATACATCACTAATAAATTATTGTGATAATATTTTAACTGAACTTGGGGCAACTTCATTTAGAACTTATGATGAAAATAAAAAACGCGTAAATTTATTTTCAACTCTAAAAGCAAAAAGATCTAAGGGTAAACCATCGATTATTTTATCAGGACATACAGATGTAGTTCCAGTATCAAAAGGATGGTCTACAGACCCTTTCAAAGCAGAAATTAAAAATAATAAATTATATGGAAGAGGCTCATGTGATATGAAAGGATTTATAGCATGCGTCTTAGCATTTGCTCCTATTCTTTCTAAATCAAATTTAAATAGAGATATTCATTTTTCTTTTACATTTGATGAGGAAACAGCATGTATAGGTGCTCCAATATTAATTAAAGAGTTAAAAAAAAGAGGAATAAATAAAGGTATCTGTATTGTTGGTGAGCCAACAAATATGAAAATTATTGATGCTCATAAAGGATGCTATGAATATACAACATACTTTGAAGGTTTAGCTGGTCATAGTTCTCAACCTCAGAAAGGTGTAAGTGCTGTTGAATATGCCGCAAGGTATGTAAATAAACTAATAGAACTTAGAGATGATCTTAAAGATAGAGAGCCCAAAGACTCTATCTTTGACCCTCCATATTCGACATTGCAAATTGGAGGAATTTTTGGTGGTATAGCTCATAATGTTATTGCTGATAAATGTCATGTAAATTGGGAAACGAGACCAGTTGTTAAAGAGGATGGAGAATATCTTAATAAAGAAATTGATAAGTTCGCAAATGAAATTCTTTTACCAGATATGAAAAAAGTTTTTCAAAAATCTTTGATTAGAAAAAAAATTATCGGAGAAATAATTGGATTTGATAGAATACAAAGATCTGAAGCTTGTGAATTTGTATCTAGTATTACAGGAGATAATTCAAGAAATGTTGTTTCTTTTGGAACGGAGGCTGGATTATTCCAAGAGATAGGTATAAGTACAGCGGTTTGTGGACCTGGTTCAATTGAACAAGCACACAAAATAGATGAATTCATTGAGCTTGATGAAATCAATAAATGCTTAAAATTTTTAAGTGGATTGAAAGATAAATCTATATCTGCGTAGAAACTAATTCCATCCACCTACAGATTTAACTTCTAAGAATTCCAGTAAACCTTCTTTGCCAGCTTCTCTTCCTATCCCAGAATGTTTGTATCCTCCAAATGGTGCATCAACTGCAATACCAGCTCCATTTACATCAACCATTCCAGATCGTAATTTTCTTGCGACACGTTGAACTTTTTTATTATCTTGAGTTTGAATATAGTTTGTTAAGCCATAGTCGGTATCGTTAGCTATCTCTATTGCATGTTCTTCGTTTTCAAAAGGTATAACGGAAAGAACTGGGCCAAAGATTTCAGTCCTAGCAATTTCCATATTGTTATTCACATCTGCAAATACTGTTGGTTTAACATAATAACCTTGCTTTAAACCATCTGGTTTTCCAGTTCCTCCTGCAACTAATTTTGCACCTTCATCAATTCCTTTTTGTATCAATTTTTGAATTTTGTTAAATTGAGACTCTGAAATTACAGGGCCGATATGGTCGCCTTCTTTGCTTGGGTCATCCACTTTAAATTCATTTGCATATTTCTTTAGTCTTTCAACTGCCTCAACATACATTGACTTTTCAACTAACATTCTAGTTGGTGCATTACAAGACTGGCCAGAGTTTCTGAAACATCTTAAAGCTCCTCTTTCAACTGCCTCAGGATCTGAGTCTTTAAAAATGATATTTGCACCTTTTCCACCTAATTCTAAACTTACTCTTTTAAAATCTTTTGCTGCATTTTGAGAAATTAATGCACCAGCTCTTGTAGAACCTGTAAATGAAATCATATTTACATCAGGATGGCTTGTTAAAGCATCGCCAGTCGTTGCTCCATCTCCATTAACTAAGTTAAAAACACCTTTTGGAAATTTTGCTTCATCGATAAGTTCTGCGATTATCATCGCAGATAATGGTGCGAGCTCTGAGGGTTTTAAAACCATGGTGCATCCAGCTGCTAATGCTGGAATTACTTTTAACGTGACTTGATTAATTGGCCAATTCCAAGGAGTAATTAACGCGCAAACACCTTTTGGCTCATAAAGTATTCTCTGGTCTTTTGCATGATCTCCTAATGGTTTTTCAAATTCGAAATCTTTTAAATATCTTATAAAAGATTTTGTATGACTAGCGCCAGTTCCTGTCTGAAGTTTAAGTGCAAAATCTTTGGGTGCTCCCATTTCTTGAATAATTGCATTAGTTATATCATTCCATCTTTTTTTATAGAGTTCATAAAATTTTTCTAATAGCGCAACCCTTTCATCTTTTGTTGAAAATCCCCAAGTTTTAAATGCGTCTTTGGCAGCAATTACTGCATCATTCACATCATCCCTTCCACCTAAGGAGATTACCGCACAGCTTTTTTCAGTTGCTGGATTTATAACTTCAATATCTTTTTTATTTTTTGGTGAGATCCATTTTCCATTAATATAAAAGTTTCTTTTTTCTAACATGTTGGCAAATTATCCTTTCTTTATGATTTTGCAAATAAATTTGTTAATTCATATACAATGGTTGCTGCAGCTAAAGATGTAACCTCGGCATGGTCGTAGGCAGGAGATACTTCAACTACATCAGCTGAAACAAGATTTAAACCCGATAATCCTCTCAAAACATTTACCATTTCTCTTGTAGTCATTCCCGCAATCTCTGGTGTTCCAGTACCCGGTGCAAAAGCAGGATCCAATACATCTATATCTATAGATAAATACAAAGGGTTATCACCTACTCTTTTTCGTATTCTCTTTGCTATTTTGTCAGTACCTTCTGTTTGAAATTCATCGCAATGAATTATTTTGAAACCAAAACTTTTATCATTTTTTATATCATCTCTGCTATACAAAGGTCCTCTTATACCAACATGCATTGAGGAGTCGTCTAAAAATAATCCTTCTTCTCTTGCTCTTCTAAAAGGTGTTCCATGTGTGTATGGAGCTCCAAAATAAGTATCCCAGGTATCAAGATGTGCATCAAAATGAACTAATGAAACTGGACCACTGTTTTTTTTATTTATTGCTCTTAATAATGGCAACGCTATTGTGTGATCTCCTCCTAGGCTGATTATACCACCAACCTTTTTTAATAAATTTGAAGTTCCTAATTCAATTTGTTTAATCGCTTCATTAATGTTGAAAGGGTTACAAGCTATATCTCCTGCATCTGCCACTTGTTGAACTTTAAATGGCTCAACATCATAACTCGGATGATAATTTGTTCTTAAATGACGAGATGCTTGTCTAATACTTTGAGGTCCAAATCGTGCACCAGGTCTGTAGCTTGTTCCTGCATCAAAAGGAATTCCAACTATTGCAACATCGCAACTTTTAACATCCCTAAGTTCTGGAAGTCTCGCAAAAGTGCTTGGTCCAGCAAATCTGGGTACCTTTGTTCCACTAATTGGTTGAATGGGGTTTTTATTTTTCTTTTTTTTCATTTATTATAAATTATGAAATTAACAAAAATTTTAATACTTTTTACTTTAATTATTCTACCTGTAAATGCTAACACAATTTACAACCTAATTAAAATACCAAATTTAAAGA
>MDSV01143557.1_pt1 | contig 12644 bp, 13 predicted proteins | sample 810851 | NCBI WGS metagenome assembly MDSV01 (sample SAMN05326640, study PRJNA326480) | marine metagenome | isolation source: seawater | place: Atlantic Ocean: North East | collected 2012
GAGGCCGGCGCCGGTGAGCGCCTGGAGGACTCGGAGTGGATCACCGACGTGCAGCTGAAGTACCGGTTGCCGTCCGTGCGCGGTTCGCTGGTCTGTGGTATCAATAACCTGCAGGATCATCGGCAGGAGTTTGTGGGGGGCTCGCCGCAGGTGTTGGCGTTTTATCCCGGTCGTCAGTGGTTCGTTAATATCAATCTTAATCTCTAGGAGAATCGTATGAATAAGCTGAGTTCAGGCTTTCAGGCCTGGGTACAATTGGGGCTGGTATTATTGTTGGCTCTGGGGGGCATCAGTTGCAGTGATGCGGCGGAGGATAAAGGCGGTTCTGGCAAGGATGCGATCATACTCCCTGACACCGATCAGCCGCTGATGCCTTTTGCCATTTTCTTTACCACTGATGGTAAGCCGGTGCCGTTTCAGATCAACGCAAAGCGCGACGGCTATGTGCCAGTGAAAATCCGGGACCGCAAAGATCCTCCTGTGGAAGGTAAGATACTGGGCATTGAACCTATCAGCGTGATTTACGTGAAAGGCTCCTGCATTATTCCCATCAAAACCGGCAAGATCGAATACACTATCACCATTGAAGACGACAATATCTGCAAAGCGATGGGGCACTGACGATCGGATAATACCAAGGCCCTAATCGTTCACCACCAAGATTCTGGCGTCCAGGTGGCAGCTGTCACCGGGCGCCAGTTCCACCCGATCCTCCAGGACATTGGCGGTTTCCACGCAGAGCATGCGGCGCCAGGCTTCGTCGGGGAACTGGCTTAACCGTTTGCCTTTATCGATCCAGGGGTTCCATACCACTGCGGAAGCCGAATGCTTTGATTCAATACGAATGCGGCGCCGCCAGCCGGAATCGATTATTTCAATGCCGTCTCTTGTTCCCAGATAAATTCGGTCAGTTTCCGCATTGATTGCTACACTGCCGGCTTGGGTGCGGCGTTCCCATTGCGCCAGTGTATCCACATAGGTTTTCTGTTCCAGCCCGCCAACGCGTACCTGGTCAACGTCGCTCACCGCGAAATAACTGTGCAGGGCCTGGGTCAGGGTCAGGTTTTTGCTGCTGCGATTATGGGTGCTCAGGCAAAGCGACAATTGCGCGCCGATGGTAACGGTGAGGGTCAGCTCCACGTCCTCCGGGAAGGTCGCGGGCCAACGCCGGTGGGGAAAACCGAATTCCAGGGTTACCGTCTCCGCTGCCGGATCCACCCGCCGTAACACCCAGGGCGCGTTCCGAACCCAGCCGTGGGCCGGCTGCTCTCCCCCCGGCAAAAGCTGGCGCACACTGGGGGGATTACGGTCGGCGGCCCCGAACCAGGGCCAGCAGACGGGAATCCCGCCCCGCACCGACTGGCCCCGCTCAAACCCCGCCTGCTCACTGAGCCAAATCACCGGCTGCTGTCCGTGGGGGGTGTATTCGAGTACCTGTGCCCCCTGCAGGGCGATCAGGGCAGATCCCTGGGGATGAGTCACCTGCAGGCAGGGCAGTTCGTTGTGCTGACATACGCTGATCCGCGCGCTCATGGGGCCATCCTGTGATGGAAAGCCGGTGAGTTTAGCACCGAACCCAATAGAACTGACACATAGGGTCAGAATGTGACCAGAACGCTTCGATGCCTTTAGTGCCACGTTCGTGGTTAAAATTAATAAACACAGAAATTTCATGCGCTTATAAAAACTCAAAAAGTTGGCAGGCTGGTTGCAAAATAACCAGTGCAGCGATACAGACCTTCAACGCTGTTAACTTCTTGCTGGGAGCCCCAGTCTGCGTCCCCCCACGCAGCTGGGGCGTTTTTTTGCCCGCTGGCGCCGGAAATTCCACGGCTAACAACGTCTTAACCCCCCGCCGAACCATGAATTCCCGTAGACTTTCGAGTATTATCTGCGGCCAGGTACACAAACTGGTTACTTCGCCATGGCAGAGAACAGTGTTTTAAACTACCGGGGTCGCAAGACCAGCCGTGCCCGCAGCGAGCAGCGGCGGCGGGCCATCCTGGAGGCCGCATTGCGTATTGTGGTGCGGGATGGGGTGCGGGGGGTGCGACATCGGGCGGTGGCCCGGGAGGCCGGCGTACCCCTGTCCGCCACCACGTATTACTTTGATGACATTTCCGCATTGATTGCGGACACTTTTACCCTGTTCGCGGAAACCGCCATTCGTGAAGTGGTGCAGCCCATCTATCAATACCTGGCGGACTGGATTCATCAGCACCAACAGGAAATGCAGGGGGCTATAGTCAGTGATCAGTTGTTGGATGAGCTGGCGGCTCTGATCGTGAATCTGGTACAGCAGGAGCTTACCGAAAATCGCCAGCATTTACTGGCGGAGCAGGCCTTTAAGCACGAATGCCTGCGGGATGCGGGGCTGCGGGCGGTGGCACAAACCTATTTCGATCATCTGCTGGAAGGCCTGGTTGCCCTGTGCCGCCATATTCAGGTGGACGATCCGGACACCGCCGGGGAGTTACTAATGGGCACCGTGTTCCGGATTGAGCACGAGGCCCTGATGGTGCCAGTGGAGGATTTTGATGCCGCCAAGGCCCGGCGTATGATTCGCCGCCTGCTGGCGGGCTTTCTGCCCATTGCCGGCCCACTGCCACGGAACTGATGATGACTACGCCACAAATCAAACTGGAACCCAGTTGGAAACAACACCTGTTGCCGCAGTTCGAGCAGGAGTACATGAAAAATCTGCGCCGGTTTCTGCTGCAACAAAAACAGGCCGGGAAGGTGATCTTTCCCAAAGGCGATGAGTACTTCAATGCCTTCAATCTGACCCCCTTTGACCAGGTCAAAGTGGTGATCATCGGCCAGGATCCCTACCATGGCCCCGGGCAGGCCCATGGCCTGTGTTTTTCAGTGCGAGCGGGGGTGACACTGCCGCCCTCGCTGCAGAATATTTTCAAAGAGATTCACTCGGATCTGGGGCTGCCCATCCCCAAAACCGGCTGCCTCACCCACTGGGCGGAGCAGGGCGTCCTGCTGTTGAATGCGGTACTGACGGTAGAACAGTCCCGGGCCGCCGCTCACCAGGGCAAGGGCTGGGAGCAGTTTACCGATGCCGCCATCCGCCAGTTGAGTGAACAGCGGGAAGGCATTGTCTTTATGCTCTGGGGCAGTTATGCCCAGAAAAAAGGCCAGATCATCGACACCAGTAAACACTGTGTGCTGAAAGCACCCCACCCATCGCCGCTTTCCGCCCACCGCGGTTTCTTTGGCTGCAAACACTTCTCCAAAGCCAATGCCTACCTGAAGTCCATCGGCAAAACCCCCATTGACTGGTCCGTGCCGGAGCCGGCAACCGCCACCGGCTAACCTTTCTGCAGGCGGCGGTAACCGGAAGGGGAGAGGCCGGTGACCTTTTTGAACAGGCGGGAGAAATATTGCGGGTCGCCATAACCCAGCTCCGCGGCCACTTCGGCCACGGATCGCTGACTGATGTCCAGCAGGTAGCAGGCCCGTTCCATCTTCAGATGGATAAAATGCTGAATCGGGGAGTAACCGGTGAGTGCCCGGTAACGCTTGGCAAAATGATACTTCGACAAATGAGCCGCCGCCGCCAGCTTATCCAATTCCAATTCGCCGTTAAGGTGGGCGGTCATCAACGACTGAATCCGGTCCAGATCGATAGGCTGGCGCGCCTGCTGGGTTTCCCGGGTGGTGAGCAGCGCCAGGTAGGACAGACTTTGTTTCAGCTGTTGCGAGGCATGAATCAGCGCCTTCAGGTTGTAGCCGGTGTGCTGGACACTGAACAGGGCATCGAAGTCAGTGATGATCTTGGGATGCAGACCCAGCTGGATACAATACTGTTGTTCCGGTAATCCCAGATTCGCAATATAGTCCCTGGCCCGCTGACCGGAAAAGTGTACCCAGCGCAGGGTCCAGGGGGTTTTGGGGGCCGCCTGGTAGCGATGGGAAACCCCGGCCGGCAACACCACCAGATCACCAGCCGTCACTTGCGCCTGCGTTGCCCCCACCAGCAGCCGGCCACTGCCGGCACTGCAGTACATAATCAGGTTATCCTGGTGATGGGAACGGGTCATGTTGTGGCCCGACGCTTCCGGGTAGTAGCCCATGCCGTTGACGTAGAGGGATTCCGTCAGCGGGTGGCGGGCCAGTTGCTCGTTGGCGAAATGGGGGACAAAGAAGCGAATCGCCCCCGGGGTCAGGGGCCAGCCTGATGATACCGGCACTGTGGATCTCCCAAAAAACAATATAGTCCATATTATTAGCAAGATCGTCAATGGTGCCGGGCGCCCGCCTGTGTTAAAAATGACAAAAGTAAGAATTCCAATAAAGCGGCTAAGCCACGAAACACAGCAATAACGCATAAAGCATCAAAGAAAGTAGTCAATGTTCACTCCCAGTGGTCTCCAAGCCCCAGTGTCTGTAGTCCATGGGAACCTGAAATCAGATCTGAAATCAGAGGGAAGCCCCATGTCAGCACCGATTCAAGTGCAGCAACTCATTGCCGGAGAGTTCCAGCACAGCGCCAGCAAAGACCTGATCGATGTCACCAACCCCGCCACCCAGGAGGTGATCGCCCGGGTACCCTGTACCACCGACGCCGAAATGCGTCAGGCCATCGACTCCGCCAAGGCGGCATTCCTCAGCTGGCGCAACACCCCGGTATCGCAACGGGCCCGGGTGATGCTGAAGTATCAGGACCTGCTGAAACAGCATCATGACGAATTGGGGGAAATTCTGGCCCGGGAGACCGGCAAGACCTTTGAAGACGCCAAGGGCGATGTTTGGCGCGGTATCGAAGTGGTGGAGCATGCCGCCAATATACCCAGCCTGCTGATGGGCGAGACGGTGGAAAATGTGGCCCGGGGCATTGACACCTATTCCTACACCCAGCCCTTGGGTGTCTGCGCGGGGATCACCCCGTTCAACTTTCCCGCCATGATTCCTCTTTGGATGTTCCCCCTGGCCATAGCCTGTGGTAACACCTTTATTCTGAAGCCTTCCGAACAGGATCCCCAGACCCCCATGCGGCTGGCGGAGCTGTTCCTGGAGGCCGGTGCCCCCCGTGACGTACTGCAAGTGGTGCACGGTCGTAAGCAGCAGGTGGATATGCTGCTCACCGACCCGGAGATTAAAGCCATTTCCTTCGTCGGCTCAGTGCCGGTGGGTCAATACATTTACCGCACCGGCACCGCCAATATGAAGCGGGTGCAGGCCTTTGCCGGCGCCAAAAACCACATGGTGGTGATGCCCGATGCCAACCGCGAGCAGGTGGTGAATAACATTGTTGGCGCCTCCTGTGGCGCCGCCGGTCAGCGCTGCATGGCCATCAGTGTGGCGGTGCTGGTGGGCCAGGCCAGCGAGTGGATCGATGATATCAAGACCGCACTGGGTAATATCCGCCCCGGGGCCTGGGATGACGACCAGGCGGCCTTCGGGCCGTTGATCAGTCCCCAGGCCAGACAGCGGGCCCTGGATCTGATTGCCAAAGGCAAGCAAGAGGGCGCCACATGCCTGCTGGATGGCAGTGACTGCACCGTGGAAGGTTACCCCGATGGCAACTGGATTGGCCCCACGCTGTTCACCGACGTCACCCCGGAAATGAGTATTTACAGCGAAGAGATTTTCGGGCCAGTACTCTGTGTGATCTGCGTGGACACCCTGGAAGACGCCATCGCCCTGATCAATGCCCACCCCTGTGGCAACGGCACCTCCATCTTCACCGCCAGCGGCGCCGCCGCCCGCAAATACCAGCATGAAATCGAAGTGGGCCAGGTGGGTATTAATGTACCGATTCCCGTGCCGCTGCCGTTCTTCTCTTTCACCGGCTGGAAGGCGTCGTTCTACGGGGACCAGCATGCCTATGGCAAGCAGGCCATCCGTTTCTACACCGAAACCAAAACCATCACCGCCCGCTGGTTTGAATCGGACATTGCCGATGTGGGCCCCAATATGACCATTAACCTGAAGTGATACGCCATGAATTTTGATCTGAATGAGGATCAGCTGGCGTTTCAGCAGGCGGCGCAACAGTTTGCCGCCAGCGAGCTGGCCCCCAACGCCGCCCAGTGGGATGCGGAAGCCACGTTTCCGGTGGATGTGATCCGGGCCGCCGGGGAAATGGGCTTTTGCGGGGTGTACGCACCGGAAGCCGCCGGCGGCATGGGCCTGTCCCGGCTGGATGCCCATCTGATCTTCGAACAACTGGCCTGGGGTTGTACCTCCACCGCGGCCTACATCACCATTCACAACATGGCCACCTGGATGGTCACGCAGTTCGGCAGCGCCGAGCTGGTACAGCGCTGGGGGCAGGATCTCTGCTCCGGCGCCAAGCTGGCTTCCTATTGCCTGACCGAGCCCGGGGCCGGTTCCGATGCCGCCTCCCTCAAAACCCGGGCGGAGCGGCAGGGGGATCACTACCTGCTGAACGGCAGCAAGTGCTTTATCTCCGGTGCCGGTTCCACCGACGTGCTGGTGTTGATGGCGCGCACCGGTGACGCGGGGGCCGGGGGCATTTCCTGTTTCCTGGTGGAAGCCAATCTGGACGGGATTGAATACGGTCGTAAAGAGGAAAAAATGGGTTGGAACTCCCAGCCCACCCGTACCATCACCTTCGACAATGTGAAAGTGCCGGTGGAGTGTCTGGTGGGTAATGAGGGCGACGGTTTCAAGTTTGCCATGAAGGGCCTGGATGGCGGCCGTATTAATATCGCCACTTGCTCATTGGGTACGGCGCAGGCGGCCCTGGAAGCGGCGCAGCGATATCTGCAGGAACGCCAGCAGTTCGGCCGCCCAATTGCGCAGTTTCAGGGCCTGCAGTTCAAGTTGGCGGATATGCTCACCGAGCTGGTGGCCGCGCGGCAGATGGTGCGGCTGGCGGCGGTAAAGCTGGATCAGCAGCACGTGGACGCCACGGTGTATTCCGCCATGGCCAAACGCTTTGCCACCGATGTGGGCTTTGCGGTCTGTAATGAGGCCCTGCAGATTCACGGTGGCTATGGCTATATCCGCGAGTATCCACTGGAACGGCACGTGCGGGATACCCGGGTGCATCAGATTCTGGAAGGCACCAACGAAATCATGCGGGTGATTATCGCCCGTCGGGCATTGATGGAAGGGGCAATGGAGGTGATTCAGTGACGGAGCCGGTAATTTACGAGACTCTGGCGGCGGGTAATGGCAAAGCCATTGGTGTGGCCACTCTGAACGCGGAAAAAAAACTCAACTCGTTAAACCTGGACATGGTGATGTCATTGCTGGAGCGACTGCCCCGCTGGGAGCAGGACGACAGCATCAGTTGCATCTGGTTGCAGGGGGCGGGGGAGCGGGCCTTCTGCGCCGGCGGTGATGTGCTCTGGCTGCGGGAGCAAATGCTGAAACCGCGGGATCAGGCGCTGCCCGGGCTGCAATCATTCTTCGAAAATGAATACCGCCTGGATTATCTGATTCACCGTTATCGCAAGCCCATCCTGTGTTGGGGCCAGGGCATCGTGATGGGGGGCGGTACCGGCCTGATGTCCGGGGCCTCCCATCGGATCGTTACCGAAGCCTCGCGCATTGCCATGCCGGAAATCAGCATCGGTCTGTATCCGGATGTGGGCGGTACCTGGTTTCTCAACCATGCCCCCGGCCGTACCGGCCTGTTCCTGGGCCTGACCGGCGCCAACTTCAATGCCGCCGATGCGTTGTTCGTGGGCATGGCGGACCGCTTTGTGGCCAGCGAGCACAAGCAGGCCCTGCAGGACAGCCTGTGCCAGCAGGAGTGGAGCGACTCCCTGGCGCAAAACCATAGCCTGGTGAACAACCTGTTGCGTCGCTTCGAGGAGAAAGGACAGCTGCCGGCCAGCAAAGTGCGGGAGCATTATGATCTGATCCAGGATCTGACCGATGGCGATACCGCGCCCCAGGTGGTGGACAATATTCTCAGCCTGGACACCGATGATGCCTGGCTGCAGAAAGCGGCGGCCACTCTGAAAGTCGGTTGTCCCACCAGTGCCCATCTGGTGTTTCAGCAGCGGGTACGGGGCAGCAAGCTCTCTTTGCCCGAAGTGTTTCAAATGGAGCTGGTGATGGCCCTGCAATGCGGCCTGCATCCGGACTTTAAAGAAGGCGTGCGGGCGCTGCTGGTGGACAAGGACGGTGCCCCCAACTGGACCTATCCCTCGGTGGCGGAGGTGGAACCGGGCTGGGTGGAAGAGCACTTTGTGCCGCCCTGGCCGGATGGGGTGAACCCCCTGCAGGATCTGGGGAAACCCTGAACAAGCCTGAGTGGCTCCCGCGGGGCCGCAAGCTGAATACAGTCTCCGGTGTCGGCAGAGCGACAACGGCAATCGGCACTGACATAATCATAAGGAGAACATCATGGCGAAGGTTGGATTTATCGGTGTGGGTAACATGGGCGCGCCCATGGCCATTAATCTGGTGAAGGCGGGGCATGACGTGGTGGCCTACGACCTGATGCCGGAGCTGTTGAAACCCGTGGTGGAGGCCGGTGCCACGGCGGCGGCAAGCCCGAAGCAGGCTGCTGAGGGGGCTGAGTTTCTGGTGTCCATGCTGCCTTCGGGCCCCATTGTGGAATCTTTATATATTCACGATGAGAAGCTGCTGGATGCCTTGAGTACGGAGACGCTGGTAATCGATTGTTCCACCATTGCGCCGGAAAACGCAAAAAATCTGGCCACCGCGGCTGGCGAGCGGGGCATCAGCGTGGTGGACGCGCCGGTGTCCGGCGGCGTGGGTGGTGCCGTGGCGGGTACCCTGACCTTCATTGTGGGGGGGGAGCAGGCGGCCTTTGAACGGGCCCGTCCGCTGCTGGAAAACATGGGTAAAAACGTATTCCACGCCGGTGCTTCCGGCGCTGGCCAGATGGCCAAGATCTGCAATAACATGCTGTTGGCGGTGCATATGATCGGCACCGCGGAGGCGTTGCAATTGGGTGTGGACAATGGTCTGGATCCGAAAGTGCTCTCGGAAATCATGCTGCAGAGTTCAGGCCGCAACTGGTCCCTGGAGGTTTATAATCCGTATCCGGGGGTTCAGGACGGGGTCCCCGCCAGCAAGGATTACAGCGGCGGGTTCCAGGTGGCGCTGATGAACAAGGATCTGGGGCTGGCGCTGGCGGCGGCGGGCAACAGTCAATCCACCGCCCCCATGGGTCACCTGGCCCGCAGCCTGTTTTTGCAGCATCAGCGCAACGGCTGGGCCAAAAAAGATTTCTCCAGTATTCAACAGTGGTTTAACAAAGAATCCTGACAGCCGGCAGCCGCCCGGCCCGCTCAGCTGTTCTGCAGCATGGCCATGGCGGCTTCCATTTCCGCGTTCAGGTCCTCGTCCTCATTGTCCCCAATGTTGGGGTCCAGCCCCACCCGTTGAAACGCGGTGACGTCGTGCCAGTTTAGCTTGGTGATGTAGGGGTGATCGGGCTTGTTCATATAGGTCTGCAGGTTCGCCACCATCACAATGTCCACGTAGTCCGGTTGCTCCTGCTGGGTGTCGCGGTTGAACTTGCGGTAGTAACCCGGCACTTCCACCAGTTCGGTTGGGAATTCCCAGGATTTCAGAATTTTCACTCCCACCTTGGGGTGGATGGAGTGGATCACTTTCTGCAGGGTGATCGGGTCATTGAGCCGATCCGACTCCTCTGCGTAGGTCAGAATCGGCAATACACCGATTTCGTGGACCAGCCCCGCCAGGGTGGCCTGATCCGGCTTCAGCCGGGTGTAGTGCTTGCAGATCACATTGGCGATACCCGCCACCTCGGTGCTGTGATGCCAGGAGCGGCGCATGGTTTTATCGATCAGGTCGGAGGTGGCCTGGAACATCTGCTCCATAGCCAGCCCGGTCACCAGATTGGAAATGCAGGTGATACCCAGCCGCGCAATGGCCATCTGCACATCCTCGATTTCCTTGGCACCGCGCATAATCGGGCTGTTGGCCACCTTGATAATGCGGGCGGTCATGGCGGCATCATTATTGATGACCTTGGCCAGATCGGCGGCAGAGGCGTTGGGGTCCTCGGCGGTCTCCCGGGCCCGCAGAGCCACCTCCGGCAGAGTGGGTAACACCAGTTTGTCGTTATCAATCAGCTCGTTGATTTCCTGCAGAGTGACTTCTTCCACGCTCGCCATCAGCAGCTCCACTTCCCGTGCAAACAAAGAATTTAATTGGCTTCTTTAAGTTATAGCATAGGGCAGGGGAAGCACCCGGATTTTAGCCTCATCGTTGCTGTTTAGACGCAGATCGCCGTTCTCGGCGTCTTCGATTTTTAACGTGCTAAGCACATTGAATGTGGTCTCGCTCACTCTGGCCACCTCCAGCACCGTGCCCTGGCCGCCGGCACCCGTGATTTTGGCGCCAATGGCCAACGGCCCGCCGCCCCGGACCTCCAAGGCGAAGGTGCGTACTTTGGTCTGGCCGCGATAATGAATCCGGGCCACGATTTCCTGGCCCTTGTAACAGCCTTTTTTGAAATTCACCCCCTCGATCAGGTCATAGTTCAACTCCTGGGGAATCCACTGTTCGGTCTGGGCCTGATAGATCTGGGCAATGCCCAGCCGGATTCGGTTCAGGCGCCAGGCATTGTCCCCCACCACCGGAATCCGCCGGGTGGAGAGCAGCTCCAGGGCCAGTCGGGCGGACCCCTCCGGGATCAGTGCCAGCCACCCCAGGTGGGGGATATGAAAACACTCAGCCCCGACGATGTCACCAACCCGGTCGGCGCTGGTGGTCAGGTCGTCGCCAGCGGTGAAACCCGGTACCAGCAGCTCCTGGGCGGCGCTGATGTCCACTTTGGAAAACATGGCGAATTTGCCCAGGGCATCGATGGTGGGCTGCTGCTGATCCCGTGGCAACAGCAGCAGCAGGTCGTCCCCCTGGCGGCCGCAGATAAAGGTGGCCTGGGCCCGCCCCTTGAGATTGCAATGGGCTCCCAACAGCCCCTGGCCCGGTGCCAGCTGGTTGATATCACAGGTCACCTGACCCTGCAGAAAATCCGCCGCGTCCGGCCCGGATAGCCGGATCACCGCCAGGTGGTCCACCAGGGCGGCACAGGGTGTTCCCGCCTGCAACAGGGCGGCTTCCGAATCCAGGGGCTTGATATGAATACCCCAGGTGGCATCCCGGCTGGCGGTAATCTGATCTGTCCACATGAGTCCTTGCTCCGTACTGCGTTGAGTTCCGTGACTGATCCCTCATCATAAGGCCCGTGGCGGCAAAAGTCAGTGCCGGTGCTGGGGGATCAGTGGTGGATTCTTTATAATGCCGGCACCGAGTATCCACCCACCACCATCCGTTACAGGGAGCCCGCAATTATGACCCATCCGTCCGCCAGTGAGCAGGAACACTACCGGCGATTGCAATGGCATTGCCGGCGTGGAATCAAGGAAGTGGAGGTGCTGCTGTTGCCGTTTTTTGAGCGCCATTACCGGCAGCTGGGCGCCGCCGATCAACGCCTGTTCGAGAAGCTGTTGGAGCAACACGATGTGGAGATGTTCGAGTGGTTTACCCACCGCGCCACCCCGGAGGACCCGGAGCTGGCGCGAATAGTGGGGATGGTGCTGGGCCGTGTGGAGCCCTGATCTGTCACTGCGGGCGGATCCCGGCTACGGGTTGTTGCTGGTAGCGCTGCATCTGGTGGCCGGTGTGGCCCTGTGGCAGCTGGCGCCCTGGGGCCTGGCTCTGCTGCCCCTGTTGCTGTTGGGCATGGGGGTGACGGTGGCAAAACACAGTCTGCGGGTGCTGGCCCGGTCTCCGGTGCGGGTCCGCCTGGGGGTGGATGGCTGGTATCTGCAGGCCCGCAACGGGGCCGCCACCGGCCCCCTGCGGCTGCACAGCGACACCCGGCTGGGGGTGGGTTTTATTCGGCTCAGTTTTACCGCCGGCGGCTGGCGCCGGCGCCACCTGTTGCTGACCCGAACCATGTTAGGACGGGAGGACTTTCGCCGCTTGCAGGTGTTTCTGCGCTGGTGTCCTGAGCTGCAGCAGGCCCTCGGCAGTGCCGGTCAGCCGGCATCCGCCGGCTCCTGCTCTGACCAGGCATCGGCCCCGTAGTTACCCGGCACCAGAATGGTATCACTGGGGTCCGGCAGAGTATCCGGATAATCCAGGGTGTGGTGCAGGCCCCGGCTTTCCCGCCGTGCCAGGGCGCAGCGGATAATCAGTTCCGCCACCTGCACCAGATTGCGCAGTTCGATAAGGTCGTTACTGACCCGGAAATTACTGTAGTACTCCAGAATTTCCTGCTTCAGCAGGTTAACCCGGTGAGTGGCGCGCTGCAGCCGTTTGTTGGAACGCACAATGCCCACGTAGTCCCACATAAACCGGCGCAGTTCATCCCAGTTATGGGAGATCACCACCGCCTCGTCGGAATCGGTCACCTGACTTTCATCCCAGGGCGGAATATCCGGCAATGGCGGGGCCGTGGGCAACAGGCCGTGGATGTCCCGGCTGGCGGCGATGGCAAATACCACGCATTCCAGCAGCGAGTTGCTGGCCATGCGGTTGGCCCCGTGCAGGCCGGTGAAGGCGGTTTCGCCAATGGCGTAGAGCCCCCCCAGGTCCGTACGACCGTTGAGGTCGGTCAGGACTCCGCCGCAGGTGTAGTGAGCCGCCGGCACCACCGGAATGGGCTGGCGGGTGATATCGATACCCAGGGCCAGACAGCGCTCATA
>MDSV01023506.1_pt1 | contig 12643 bp, 27 predicted proteins | sample 810851 | NCBI WGS metagenome assembly MDSV01 (sample SAMN05326640, study PRJNA326480) | marine metagenome | isolation source: seawater | place: Atlantic Ocean: North East | collected 2012
AAACTGCTAAAACAGCTATAGTAAATAATATTCTATTTCTTAAATCATTTGAAGAAGAAGAAGAGCTCATAATAAAATGATCTATTTTTTCAATTGAATGGATCCACCAATTTTTTCTAGTTTTTCTACAGCAGATTTTGATGCTAAATTTGCCTCAATATTTACTTTATCTTTTATTTCACCAGTACCTAAAATCTTTAATTTAGTTGAATTCTTATTAATAATCTTAAGTTTTTTAAGTAAATCTGTATTTAATACATCGCTCGTATTTATCTTTTTGTTATTTATATAAGACTGAATTTTTTCAAGATTTAAAATTGCTACACGCTCTGTTGAAATTGAGTTAAATCCTCTTTTTGGTAAACGTCTATACAATGGCATCTGTCCACCCTCAAAACTTTTTATAGCTACACCAGATCTTGATTTTTGTCCTTTTACTCCTCTACCAGAAGTTTTACCTTTGCCAGAGCCGATACCTCTGCCAACTCTAAGTTTTGATTTATTAATCTTCTCTCTATTATTTAAAAATGTAGTCATTATCCTCTTTTAGGTGTTCAAAATCCGCTTCCTTGTGAGTTAAAATTATGTTGCCATCTTCATTGACGAATCTATGTGCAAAGTTCATATCACTCTCACAACCCTTGATACTACATTGGAAAGGATAATTGAGCCATATATCTCTTGATGCCCCTGTAAAAGACCACCCACCAAAACAAGATTCAATAATATCTATGGGTAAGCGTTCTAAATCTTCTAAGGAATAACACATTTGAGGAATATCAATATCATAAATCAAATACCTTTTTTGTTCTTCTATCTTATTAGGTTTTGGGTGTGGTATATCATTAACCCATTGATTCCTACTATTATTGGCATCATTCAATCGTTTCCAAAAATGGTAGTTAGGGTGTTCAGACCCATAACATGAATTGAGGGGAGTATGTAAGATATTAACATATTGAGATTCTTGATGCCATTTACAATATCCTGTAACTACATTACCATCATACATTATGGGTCTTAATTTACGCAAGGGTTTTGCAGACACAATTACATCATCAGCAATAATCCAATAATAATCATAATTTGTTTCTTGAATAAATGTATTGAGGACTTCACATAAATGAGGTTCATTGAATCCCCTAAACCAAACCTTTTCAATATCGAGTTTATTCAAGGATTCGATTGCTTCAGGTATTGCTCTCGGTTGGAGAATCATCAAGATTTCATTCGGCAAATAAACTCCTCCCATTTCATTCATAATCCTTTGCAGAGTAAATATCATCTGTATCTACTTCATCTCTTGAAACCTTTCCTTCGCCAAAATGAACTAAAGGTTCTTCTTCTCCCACCAACCAATTTCTCTTCAGGAAACCTCCCTCAGCCGCATTTACATCCTTTATGTGAAAAAACCCACTATCTTTGTGTGTAAATATTTTACCCTCATGTTCTTTTTCAAAAAACCTCATAGCAAATTGAGCATCAGTTCCTCCTCCTTTTAATGAACATTGATATGGGTATTTTAACCAAATCTCCTTAGACATCCCTGTAAAAGACCACCCTGCAAAATAGGTTTGGAAATATTTATCACCCATAAAATCCACTTGTTCTTGACTCATAAAGTAAGGAGGGTGAAGATGCAACTCTTGGAGTCGATGTTTCCAAAAATCATAATCTTTATTTTTGATTAATCTTGAGCAAAACTCCTCATATTCATCATCAACATTCTCCTCCAAATCAAGTCCTTGATATTTAATTTGTTGATAGCGATGATGAACCTCACTTTCCTGAAATAAATAGGGTATTCTGCTTAAACTAAGATTAACAAAATTAGACCCTTGATACAAATTACAGTATCCTGTAACGACCTCACCTTGATATAACTTCGGCCTTAATACTTCAAGTGGTTGATTATCCACTACCACATCATCTGCTATAATCCAATAATAATCATAATTTGTATTCGTGATGAACTCATTCAACACAAGTTCTAATTCCATCTCCGTATATCCTCTAAACCAAACCTTTTCAATATCAAGTTTATTCAAGGATTCGATTGCTTCAGGTATGGCTCTCGGTTGAAGAATCATCAAAATCTCATTCACATTAGAAATCAAAATCATCATCCTCCTCCATATTGTGTTCATCGGCATAGATGTTATACTCATAAGGAAAAATAGTTGTGAACTTATCGTATGGTGAGAAGTTCACTTCATTTTCATTCCACACAATATTATGTTCACTTATTTGCTCTCTTAATCTCATGCCCTCTCCCCGATATATCATTGGAGGCTCAACCCCCACTAACCATTCCTTCGTCAATACTTCTGTTACACTATTTTTCAAGTGTGTAAAATAAGCATCCTTGTGTGAATATATTTTTTTGCTATCTCTATGTGCATATCTGAGGGAAAATTGCACATCAGATTGCCCACCAAATAATGTAACTTCAAATGGGTATTTTACCCATATATCTCTTGAAGCCCCTGTGAATGCCCACCCCGTCAAGTAAGTTTGAAAAACACTTTCAGATTTGTTTTCAATATCTTCCATCGTCAAAAATGAACACTTATCAAAGTCATACCATAGATAACTCCACCACTCAGAGGAGTTCTTAGGGGGGTGTGGTGAAGGCAAACCATCCATCCAAGCATATTTTTTTGGACTGTGAAGTTTCAACTTATTGAAAAACTCCCACTTATCCCATTCGTGATAAGGCTGATAAACTAATGGTTCAGCACAGACATTCGTTATCTCAGTATCCAAAGCCATTCTACAATATCCTGTAACTACCTTTCCATCATACATCAAAGGCCGTAATAGTTTTATGGGTTTGCCATCCACCACTACATCGTCTGCAATAATCCAATAATAATCATAGTTCGTTTCTTCAATGAATTGATTGATTCTTTGGACTACATTATATTCATCAAATCCCCTAAACCAAACCTTTTCAATATCAAGTTTGTTCAAGGACTCAATTGCTTCAGGAATCGCTCTTGGTTGAAGAATCATCAATATTTCCGACTTCTCACTCTCACCCATACAATCACATCACCGAATAAGTATATCAAACTAAGGGTTAGATTCGACAATAGGAGGTGGCGGAGGGATAGGCAATTCAGCCTCTTCCGTATCTTCTTCTGACTCTATCATATCATTCAAAACAGGAGGTGGAGGAATAGGAGGTAAAATACCATAGTTTTTGAGTTCTTGCCTCAATTCCATAAGTGAACCCCAAACATGAGATACGCCATAAATATTACTTTGTTGTTTTCTATCTAAGAGTATCAATTTCCAAATCATCGCACAAGTCAAACCCATTTGGGCGACTATACCCATTAACATAATTTCCTCAATCATCATTATTCCCTCTTTTTATTATTCCACTTATTCAAGTCCTTAGCCACGATAACATCAATATATTTCATTACCGCATCAACCTTCTCATCAGGTATATCTCTATAACTCTTTCGCCATTTATTTTTGATACATTTAGCGATATGAGCATTTGGATTTCGCCCTTTTGGATGTCTGTGGGAGGGTATCAATTTCCCTCTCAATTGATTTGCGGCCTGTTGCATTTTTGCCCAAACCATTAGCCGATTTTCTTCATTCATCTTGTTCCCCTCTTATCTCAGCCATACATTTCACACAATATTCATCTTGAGGCTCTTTTTCAGCCTCACATTCGCAAAAATGTAGGGTGCAATTACTCGGAGTGCAATCATCGACTTCATGTGCAGAATCGCCTGACCCCCCTTCACACCAACATTCACATCCATCATTGGCTCTATGCCCACATTCTAATTTAGGGTCATAGTAATCATCGTAAGCACCCCAATCCATTCCATCAGGATAATTATTCATCCTCATTCCTCCTCACAACTAATTCCTAACTCATCGAAGAAGTATATGATTCTATCCTTTCCTCGATTACCTGCAAGTTCATGGAAAGAAATTATTTCATTCAAAATAGTCGGTTCTTTTTCCTTTAACAATTGATGAAAAAGTTCTAAGTTATGCTTATTATGATTATTCCATCCATAACCTTTTAAGTGATGAATATTGATTCGCAGAAACTTGGCGGGATTCCCACAAACTACCAAATAAGGGCATATATCCTTAACAACAACAGAACCCATACCAATCATTGAATATGAGCCTATAACTGAGCCTTGATGTGCCATAGACCCTGAACCCATGTTCACTCCATTCATCACATTACACTCACCTGCTAAGATGACCTTGTGAGAGAGAGTGTTGGCATCACCTATGATACAATCATGTGAAATGTGAACTCCACTCATCAACATATTTCCATCACCAATTTGTGTGGGTCTAATATCAGTCGCCCCTGTTATCACACAATGAGGGCCAATGATATTATCATCACCTATGATGACGGATAATCCTGTTTCCTTAGTTCTATGTTCGGCAGGGCAACCAATAACTGTTCCCGTTTGGATTCGATTATTTTTTCCTATAATTACAGGGCCATGAATTACACAAAAAGGCTCAATAACTGTGCCTTCTCCTACTTTAACATCGCCCCAAATCTGTGCTTTAGGGTGAACATATTTACCCACAATCATCACCTATGAAATACAATCAGTCATTCCAATCTTGAATCCTTTTACTACCTAACATTATTGCTGATGCCCACAAACCAATAAAAAGTCCTAAATGTTCATCTAATGTGTATGCGTAAATAGACCCTAAAATAGAGGCCGCACTCAGTCCAAATCCAATCTTCTCGATTTTTCTATCCATAATTCTCACTAATTATTATTTTATGTGATTACCCATATAACTGTTGCTCAAAAATTAATATCATCATTCGCATGGAATGAAACAACCTTAGCCTCTCTATTTTGAATATTGTAAATAGTCAAGTGTCCTTTTTGTGAGGCATAACCAAGCATATTCATAAAATCGGTCTGACCTTGCATAGTTGATGAAACAACATTCGCCACACCCCGATACCACTCAAAAGCATGACTGTGTGTATGTCCTGTAACAAATATATCAGGAAGTTCCCTAATAATCATATCGTCTTGTTCTTCAGGAGATAATGCACTCCTTTCCCCCCATTGTGGAGTCATGTGCCTTTTCTTTAACATTTCTTTCATACCTTCGATAGAGTTTTCATAAGTTACATGGTCTATTTGAGGGATAATATCATCCATTCCTTGCCCATGATAGGCAAGCAAATCAATACCACTCAGTTGCGCCCTACAAGGATTCCCCGTATGGATGGCTGAATTGAATTGTTGTTGAATAGTATGCTCAAGCATAGGCTGAGGTTGTGCAGGTCTTACTGCATCGTGATTCCCCGGCAAAATTATTGGTGTGATATGGTCGGGTAGTTCATCAAGTTTCCTCGCACACATCTCATATTGGTCGTAAGCATTATCAAAAATAAGATTATTTTCTTGACCGGGATAAATACCTATACCATCACACACATCCCCTGCCATCACAAGATACTTGATATTCTTAGCAAGGTCATCCTCATTCAGCCACTTCATCATCTTATCCCAAGTATGCTCAAGGAAATATTTAGAACCCATGTGAATATCAGAAATAAATGCAATAGATACAGGGTCATACTCCTCTCCCCCCCTATTTTGGTGCTTAGGAAGAATATCTCCGAACTGAACTCTATCAACCCAAAAAATATCTGAGTCCTTCCCATAAGAACCACTAAGTCCCACTACATCATCACACAACAATGTTTGAGAGGCTGAATCTTCTTTCTTTACAAATGCCATCAAAGTTCCCGTTTTATCTTCAATCTCAATCATCAGGCCACCTGATTTAGTTCTCCTCCTACTTGAGATTATGCCAATCACATTATACTGTCTGTAATTCTTTCTTTCTTTGGATACTTCAGATATAGTATTAGATTCCCTAAACCCACATTGTTGCCTTATGAGTTTCCTCATCGAATCATATCGTTCAGCGAATAAATTAACAATATCCTTTATGCCACTACCCTTCCTATTTTCACCAACAGGCCGACCAACTTCAATACTCGTTTCATAATCCGAAGCCTTTGCTTCCCAAGCACTATTGAAACTACCGCCCACCTTTCGGGGGGATACAGGCAAAATATCATCCACAACAATCCCTCGTTTAGTCCTTTAACCTACTATCTATATGAGCCTTGTGCCTTTCTTCCTCTTCTATTTTCACAAGCATCTCTTTCTCGATTTGTTTTTTTCTTCGCCATCTAAAATATCCGTAAGAGATAGAAAACAAAACAAGTAATAACCCTAATTCTAATGCAAGTTGAATCCATGTTTCCCATCCTAAGTCCATTTCAACACACCATGAAGGTAGAACTCCTTCAATCCCGTCTTGGCATACTTCCATATTAATCATTCAAGAAGGTATGTAATTCGCTTTTCAATACGGCTTCAGCCCGTTCTGCTTCATCGAACTCATTTGCACCTGTGATAACACATCTTCCACTTGAGAAAATGAGGAATACAACGGCAGGGTCGTCTAACCGATAAATCAAACCCGGAAATTGTTCAGGTTCATATTCAGTTTTATCGAAAGGTAAGTATAACATTAAATTGGAAAGGTCAATCTTCCCCGCTACAATTTCAGATAAATCTGAAGTCATTACAATATTATGGAGGTGAACTTCGCAATCTTCTTCTGCCCATAAATCAAAATCATTGTTAATCAAATCTTCTCTCAATTTTTTGAAAGCGATATGAACTGCATCAACATTTTTAGCCCCTGTCGCAACGGCCTTTCCACTCCTGAACAACAAGAGGCATACTTTCGGTTCATCGACTCGATAAACCATACCGGGAAATTGTTCTTGTTCATAATCAATATGCAATTCATCTGCAACTGCATTCACATCTATACTATTCGTCAATCTCATCGAGGCAACAATATTTACTACTTCAGCCATAATAGGAGATTGTGTAGATGAGGTATTTAACTGTTATGGGTAATATCACAAAAAGGACATTTCAAATCTTCTAAGGAAAATACACTATCACAAACCTTGCATCTGCATAATCCTTGTATCCTCAAGAGTTCTTCATCATCTAAATCCTTATCGTGGTAATGAGCATCCTTTTTTTGATTTCGCCCTTTCCATTTTTTATCTCTCTTCTTGTTTCTTCTTGTATCATAAGTCATAATAGCACCTACCCATACATCGGATTATACTCTTCTCCATCCATTTCTTGAACTTCGATTTTATACATGAAATCTATACTTTGAGTCATAAAATCAAATGCGAAAAAATTAATCACCCTCTCATCTACACTATCAATGTTTTCCAATAAATATTTTACTAACTCTTTTGTTCCCTCAGTAATCATTTGAAGAAATTGTAATTCATTGATTTCCGCCTCACTCAGAATGATTTTTTGGATTATTTTCAACACATTTTCATTTAGTGTTCCTTCATAACTTCCATCTACATTTTCCGAATAATCGTCAAAAATAATCTCCTTTAGCCGTTTGACTTGTCGCTCTACTTGCTGATTGGTTAATTTCAACTTATTTTTTTCTTTCGACATTTTTTTCACCAAAAAATATGAGTTGGGTAAGGTAAATAATTGCCATACCTACAAGGAAACCAACAAACTCTTCTACTCTCATTCAATCAATCCCTTTAATTCTGTTTTCATTCCACTAATGATGAATGGAAATTGATATTCTTTGAGAATACGATTGATACCGCCTCTCATCCTATTGATTTCTAAAATAAGTTCTTCCTTCGTCATTGATTCATATTTTTCAGTCATTTATTCTTCCTCTCCTTCACTTAGTTGTTGAACTTGAAACTCAGAACTATTGACGATGACGCTAATATCATCCTCTTCAGGATTTTCAATTTCTCTCATCCGTTTCAATACCAAGTCATTGAAGTTCAATTGCTGATTAATCAAAGTCATAAAGTGCCAATAAAGTCCTCCAAAGCCACCCATATACAATGCAACTAAGGCAATAATTATAGTCATTTCTACATCCATAATTACTCGCCACCCTCATCGCAATAAAATCTTGAATCTATCCCACAATCATCACAATCACCATCATAAGAAGTTGGCATAATCAAATCCCCATAATTGTAAGGCTCATCTTCTAAGAAAAGACAAATCGCACAAATATTCATCCTTTCAATTAATCCTTCGCCCTTCCCATTTTCATCAATAATATCATATTCTTCACATTGATACATTCCTGTGGGTGAAATGGGGTATCCTTTCCTTGTGGCTTGTTTATCAGCCATCGCATATAATTTAATACTCATTTACTCACCACACCTTCCATAAAACTATTCCTGAAACTACTACTGATAAGAATGAAAACATAGTCCTAAACAAAGCCATTTCAGCCATGTGATTCTCCAAATAATGATGGTTAGAATTATTAACTTCATTTTCCTTTGGGGAATCATTAATATTCTCAACAACACTATACCCATAACCATTGAGTAGAGATTCCATAGCAGTCAATGTAACTTCTACCTCATCCTCACTCAGAGTTTTAATATCCCAATTGATTTCCCCATATCTATCAATCATATCTTCATTATCAATATCGTTTATGGTGAATACATTCATCCTTTCTGTTTCCTCATAGTCATTGATAATTTTGCACCCAAAATCTGCATACACATTTTCCAAATCATTCATATTTACTGTTATCATCTATTATCACCACTCCCACTTATTGTGTTTCTTGATACTCTATCGTTCACCTTTATCAAGTTTAGGGTCGCTACCTCCTCTAAAGACATCCCGATTTCCTGTGAGAGATTGGCAACATACCATAAGACATCACCTAATTCAAGAGCAATATCTCGATAACATTCATCTTGTGGTGTGTTATCCCTCATCATTTTTTTCACCTTCTCCGCCACTTCCCCTGCTTCGCCCACCAATCCCAAAACGGTATAGATGAACTTCTCATCTTTGGGGTAGATTGCGGTTTTCAATGCCTCTGCTTGATAATCATTCAATTTCAATTCACTCATCTTTTCATCACCGTTCCGTTATTCTTATCATAATTCCGAGCATATAACAACCCTAACATCAGTTGTAATCTATCCCATTCCTTACTATGCCATAAAACTAAACACAATTAAAATAAGAACCAATATCAGCATCAACAGAGGTATAATTGGCTCAGGCTCATCATCCCAATTCCTATGAACCATAATTGCTCACTCCAATTTAAGGGCTATCGGAACTTGGTTTCAATCCTGAAATCCACTTAACGAGTTCTCGATTATTACCTTCATCAATTTGAAGGACTGATAAATTATACACTCCACTCATTGATTTAATTTCAATATGGGCGAAAGTGCAGTCATTGATTCTGAGCCTAATCAAATAAGGCTCATCATTCTCAGGAGTCAAATTGATATTCTTGACTTTGAGGTATTCTTCAAAATCACTTACATCATTCTTCTTCATCTGATTCCCCCAATAGTGATACTACTCCATCATTAGGTGGTCGGAATCTTGCCATTGTTTTTTCCATCTCAGCCATCTGTTTCTTTGTAGGTTTTTTCCTCCTCCGAAACCCATCTCTTTCGTGAGTTGGAATAATAGGTCGATTAGTTTGCTTTATGTGTGGAGTTCCATCTCGATTCATTTTCGTTCTCCTGATGGGATTTACAACCTTCCCTTCCGAATCATAGGTTGAGCATTCCCTACATAACCCTTTATGTGATGCCTTACTTTCACACTCATCGCAAATCCAATAATAACTCATCTTACTCATGCTTCCACCTCTTTCGTCAATTCAGCAATAAACTTAGGCAGATTTGCCTCAAAAATCAAATCATAATTCCCCATACCCTCTTCAGCAAGAGATACAATTGTATCATCCCTGTTGAGGGCTTGAATATAATCGAATAATACAGGAGGAAAATCATCATCATTTTCGGCATCAATAACAAACATGAGGCTATTTACCAACTTCATATTAGTCCAATCGAAAGAGAATCCATTACCTTCAATTTTTGTTTCTGAAACAGAATAGGATTTATTTTCAAACCACTCAGTCATTTGTTTGGAAGAACACAATTCTTCATCATTATACCTTATTACAAGCACCATCGACATTTCTTTCACAACCTCCTAAGTTTCACTTCACCTTTATGAATACTTCGGTTAAATTACACTCCACCTTCTTCCATCAGTTTGCACTAATCCCTCTATCATTAACTGATTAAGAGCATTAGACAATTTCAACCTACCCTTTGTATTGTTATACCCCATGATATTCAAAATTGCAGTTTTACTCAAATCATCTTCAATTAGCAATTCATATACTTCTCTATGGTATCCATGTTCTCGACTATGGAATGTTTTGGCGTAAAAATACTTTCGATTTTGTTTGATAATAATTTCTCTCGATTCCATGTATTTTAGGACTTCCTCACACATGGTTCGCCATGAAGAATTGTCCTTCCTCAATATCCTCAAAAGTTCCGTCTTGGTATATCCTGACCCGTCATCATCCTTCATTATATTTAAGATTTCATGGTATAGTGTGGCCTTTTTTTCCCTATCTAATCTTGATGAACCATCATCCCACCTAACCAATGTGGGTTTCTTCACAAGTGAACTCAAATCTCTCGCACCTATTACTCTCCTTTTTGCGTCAGCCCTTACATCCTCACACTTATCTTCAGAAAGTAAGGTCAATGAATCTTCAAAACTCTTCCCATCATCCATCAATTCTCTAATAGTAAGTGCCTCTACTAACGGGGCGACTATCATTTGACTATACCATAGTTCCCTATCGCTTTGCCTCTCAATAAGTCGCATACCTTTATCTTTGATGACCTCTACTGAATTACTCAACTTCACAACTCTATCTACTTCGCCCTTCGCATAAGCATCAAGTTTCATTAGATGCGCCCTAAGAATATCAATATCTACGCCAATTTTATCAGAAGCCTCAATACAAAAGGCATCTAAGAGTGTAGGCGTTTCAAGAACTAATTTTCTTTGCCTCTCAGACAATTGATTAAACAATTCATACAGTTCTTCCATACGACTCAACAATACTCCATTTTGCGTTCTCGTATTTAATGCTAACGGATAAATCACCCAATACAAATCTTTATTATGGTCGAACCACAACTTAGTGAATATGGATTTAACGAAAAAAGATTTAGTTAGGCCAATCGTAGGTCTTATTGGATTACAACCTGTGGTAATTTTATACTTATTAGTAATAGGGACATTTAGTTGGAAGGAATATCTTTCGACAGGTTGGGGGCTTCAAATTGCCATCACTATTTATCTCATCTTCTTTTATGCTTGGTTTGAAAGGTGGAATATTTGGCAACATGACGCTTAACGGTCAATTTCAACTCTCTTAGGTCTTGTAAATTATTGCCCATAGTAAATATTGACCCTTTAGAGTCATATTTATGGGTTAGAGGACAATAAAGCGTCAGATGATAAAGGTTAATAAGGAGAAGAACGCTTGATGTAATTATGGCGATTAGAGTTAGTGAAGAACCATGCCCGAAATCAGCGAAAGGCAGACCTTGTATCATCAAGTTTTTCAAAACACAATTGGTTGGTGAGGGTCAAAGGAAAACCATGTATAGATGTTTGAGGTGTAAAGAAATAGAAGTAGTAACGGAAGATGCTACTAAATTAGAATGCCCTCTCTCCGAAAATGGGAAGCATAAATGGAAGTGGATAGAAAATGTATCATTCCAACAACACTACAAATATCAAGAAAAAACAGATAAAGAACGGTGTTCCCTCTGTAAGTGTGAACAATTAAGGTCATACAAATCATTAGTAGGTTATAATCCTCACAGGAAGAGGCGATAAAATGAGTAACTCCAAGTCGAGATGTAATAGTTGTGGTTCACGAAATATCACCACCCAAAAAAATGCAGATGGTGATTGGGATTATCACAAATGTAAGAATTGTGGATATTTTTGGTGGACTTCACCTGAATGAATCAACTCATTAAATATTCACACAACTCATTCATCGAGTGCATCCTATTATCCTCTGCTAACCAAATATTATCGCATATTGTCCTGATTTCTACTCCATATTGTTCAACTTCTGAGGCGTGATTCCAACCCATCAAGGAAACCGTAGGGTTAGTAGAATCTCCTGTCGCCAAAGTCCACACCACAATGGCTTTATTCCTCACACAATAAGTTAATTGTTTAGGTGGAATCATTCGCTTGAACTTATCCCATTGGTGCGGTCTTAGCCCCTTAACCTCGATTATTTTCCTATTGTATTGAATATCTCCCTTCAACCCCCTTCTCTTGTAGGTTTTGTAATTCTCAACTAATTTACACTCTCGGATAGTATCTTTCAACCATTTAGCGGTGGCTACTTCGGATTTGACCCCTACTAAGTTGCTACTTATTTTATTATGGTTGTATGTTCCTGAACCTTGTGTTCCATTACCTCCATAATATTCAACTATTTCTTCAGCATGGTTTTTACACCACTCCAATTCTCCATCCGTTAGAACTATTTCTGTTTTCATTTTGAAACCTTCTGATAATTTCAATAACATCTACGACCTATTTAAGCCAACCCCCCTTCCCCCAAAGTCAGGACTCAGACCTGAAATCGTCAGATTCCAATTTTGAACCCATTT
>MDSV01063175.1_pt1 | contig 12643 bp, 8 predicted proteins | sample 810851 | NCBI WGS metagenome assembly MDSV01 (sample SAMN05326640, study PRJNA326480) | marine metagenome | isolation source: seawater | place: Atlantic Ocean: North East | collected 2012
GAATGGGTTCGTTTGTCACACGAGTCAGTTACAGGTAGAGATGGTTATTCTGATTTCTATAAAAAAGACATTAGATTTAACGCATTAGGTCCTGTAGGTGATGTAGTTGAAGAATGGATTTGTAAAGGAGCTTATTGTTCACAAGCAAATTTTGGAGAAGCTGACTGGTCTTCAGACACACCAATGAATATTTCTATCACTATTAGAATGGATTACGCCATCTTAAATTACTAATAGTAGTAAATTATATAGAAAAAGAGCGCCTATTTTGGCGCTTTTTTTGTTTCTCTATATATGTATATCTGAACTAGTTTTAATAAATAAATAACGTTATGGAACAAACACAACAACCAGTACAACCAACACAACCACAGTATTCTTTTCCTACCGAAGAAGTTACATTACCTTCAAAAGGTTTACTTTATCCTGAAGGATCTCCTTTAAGATCAGGTAAAATCACAATGAAATATATGACTGCTAAAGAAGAAGACATTTTAACTAACCAAAACTACATAAAAAATGGTACAGTAATTGATAAATTACTTCAATCATTAATTGTAGATATGACTAAAGTTGAAGATCTATTAATAGGAGATAAAAATGCTGTATTAGTTGCAGCTCGTATTTTAGGTTATGGACAAGATTACACTTTTAAGTATCCACATCCAGAAACAGGTGTAGAAGAAGAAATTTCAGTTGATCTAACAGAAGCTGATGATAAAGTAATTGATGAAAGTAAAATGGTAAATGGTCAAAATGAATTTGAATTTGAATTACCAACATCAAAACTACTTATTACGTTTAAACTTTTAACACAAGCTGATGAAAAATTAATTGATCAAGAATTAAAAGGTCTTAAAAAAATTAATAAAAATTCATCACCTGAATTAACTACACGTTTAAAACATGTAATACAATCAGTAAATGGTGATCGTACACAAAAAACAATTAGAGAATTTATTGATAATAGATTTTTAGCAAGAGATTCTAGAGCATTTAGAGCATATTTAGACAATATCATGCCTGATATTGATTTAACATTCGATTTAACTTTTGACGATGGGGCAGTTATCGAAGATGTAACAATTCCTATCGGTGTCGGCTTTTTTTGGCCTGACGCCTCAGTATAGGAATATCCTATTTAGTCAATTGCATGATCTGGTGTACCATGGCGGCGGTGGATTCATACACTCAGAAGTATACAACATGCCTGTTTGGCTAAGACGCTTTCACATTACTAAGATTAATGAACATGTGGAAAAACAAAACAAAGAGCAAAGAAAAGCTCAAGGAAATGAACAAGTAGGGGATGATAAACAGGTTTTAGGACCCAATATTAACCCGTCATCAACATATAACTTTTAAGTAAGGGCATCATAGATGCCTTTTCTTTTTTCATATTTATACATGAATAATATACATTATGGCTAACGGAAACGAAAAAATAGACAAAGAAGATTTAAAGATTGCAAGGGAACGGTTAGATGTCCAAAGAGAACTAGCAGGACTAAAAAATAAATCAACTTCTGATGAAAAATTTAATTTAAGTATAGCTAATCAATTAGTTGGTATTGCTCAAAACCAATTAGATATTGAAAAAGAAAGAGAAGCCCTTACAAGAAAATCAAAAGATGTAACAAATGACCTATTAAAAGCAGAAAAAAATAGGGATCGTATTCTCCAACAAATAAATAAAGATAAAAATGAATCTAATAAATTATTAAAAGAAAATTTAGATTTAAGTGACAAGATAATAGCTGATTTAAAAAAAGAAGAATTATCTGTTAAAAAAATAGAAAATGCTTTCGGTTTAACAGGTAAATCCTTAGGTGTAATAAATAAATTATTAGGTGGTGCAATTCCTGGTCTTGATAAAATTGAAATCAAAACAAGAGAAAGATTAGCTAAATTAGAAAGAGAAGGAAAACTTTTAGAGGGCTCTGCAGGTAAAATGCAAGGCTTTGGAGTACAAATATCAGAAGTAGGTAAAACTATAGGAAATAATATACTAGATCCTTTAGTATTAGTAAAAGCAGGATTAGATTTTAGTCAAGATATAGCAAATTTTAGAAGAGATTTTGGTCTATCTAGAAATGAAGCAAAAGATTTAAGAGAGGAAGCATCATTAATAGCAAGTGAAACAGGTAATACAGCTATACAATCTGCAGATGTTCTTAAAACAATAACTGAATTAAATAAACAATTCGGTGCATCTTCAACAGTATTAAGAAAAGACATAGTAGCTGAAATGTCTAGATTAGGAAAATTAACAAATCTATCAGCTGAGGCACAAGCTAATTTTGCAAGATTTGCAAATATATCAGGAAAAAGCGCAGCAACAATTACTACAGAAACTAGACGAGCAGTAGTAAATGCAGAACAAGAAAGAGGTCTTAGAGTAAACATAAACCAAACATTAGATGAAGCGGGTAAAATAAATGGTCAAATAGCAGCTCAATTAGAGGGAAATGTAACTAAAATTTCACAAGCAATTACAGTTGCTAAACAATTTGGAATGACCCTAGAAGGAGTTGCCGCAGCAGGAGCCCAATTATTAAATTTTGAAACATCTATTAGTAATGAATTAGAAGCAGAATTATTATTGGGTAAACAAATTAATTTAGAAAGAGCAAGACTAGCGGCACTAACAGGTGATTATGAAACTTTAACAAGAGAAATTAATAAAAACATTGGTGATTTTGGTGATTTTACTAAAATGAATGTTATACAACAAGAAGCATTAGCAAAATCTGTTGGAATGACTGCTAATGAATTATCTGATGTTTTACTTAAAAATGAAAATATTGAAGCTTTAGCTCAAGAAGCTAGATTAGCAGGAGATGAAGATTTAGCTAAACAATTAGAAGCTAGAAGTGCACAAGAAGATTTTAATGATGCTGTTGCAAAATTAAAAGGATTATTTACTGATATAGTAGGGGGTCCATTATCAGGAGTTTTAGATGTATTTGGTAGTATATTAAGTACTGTAGGGAGCATAACTAAGTTCTTAAGAATAGGATCAGGAGGACTTAGTGATTTTATTATAAAAGGTTTAGTTTTTGCAAAAGTATTAGGACCTATAATATCAGGTTTTAAAACTATACAAACACTTATGGCTAGTATAAAGGCTTCACAAATAGGTATTAATGTAGCTCGAAAATTAGGACTAATTACCCAAAACCAATCTAACAGAGCAAAAGCTAGACAAAATATTTTGCAAATAGAGGGTATGACAACTGAAAAATTATCTAACTTTCATAAAAATGCTGGATTAGGTACTTTAATAAAACAAAATATACAAAAAGGTATTGGAAATGTAAGAGATGGAATAGGAAAAGGTTTAATTATTGGTAAAAATATTTTACAGGGAAGTTTTAATACCTTAAAAGGAACAGAATTAGGATTACAAGCAGCAAGTAATAGAAAAGGAGTATTTGGTTTGTTAAGATCAGCAGGTCAATTTGTATTAGGTATGTTTAGTGCAGGAACAAAAGCACCCTTCCCCGCAAATATAATTTTACCTTTTATATTGGGGGGAATAGCAGGAGCTATAGGAGCATCTTTAGTATCTAAATTTAGTAAGGGAGATGATATTATGTCTCCAGGATATGGAAAAAGAGTATTATCAATGCCCGAAGGAGCAATAGCATTAAATAATAATGACACTGTTGTAGCAGGAACCAATTTAGGGGGAGGTGGAAATACATCTTCACCAACAGTAAACTTTGATACAAGTAAATTAGAAGGATTAATGGAACAAAATATAGCTATGAATGCAGAAGTAGCAAAAAGAACAGGAGCTGAATCTTTATGGAGTAAAGGTAATGAAAGTTTAGGCAATAAAGCAAATACAGACTTAAAATATGGAAATATAGATAAAGGATTTTCATAAAATTAAAATAAAATATATTTATAATAAAATAAAATAATTATGGGATTAAAAGATTTAAAATCAAATTTAGACTTACTAGGGGGTTTTGGTAATGAAGGAGGAACCTTAGGTGATATGGAAAACTTCAAACCAACAGGATTTCAAAAAGGCACTGATGCTGCATCACAAGCACATATTGATAGCTTAGCAGCTGTTCCAGGAGGCACACAAAATTCACCTCATCAAGATTTAAATATAGATGTAACTACAGAAACACCACAAGCATTTCAAAGAGAATTAGATGTAGCAGATCAAGCACATAAAAGTTCTTTAGCACTAGTACCTGGGGGAGACAGTAATTCACCATTCCAAGATTTAGATGGAAATCCAGGACCACAATTTCAAAGAGAATTAGATGCTGCTGATCAGGCACATAAAGATTCTTTACAAGAAGTACCTGGTGGTTCACAAAATTCACCATTTCAAGATTTAGATGGTATGCAAGGACCTCAATTTCAAAAAGGAACAGATGTAGCATCACAAGCGCATGTTAGTAGTTTAGCTGTTGTTCCTGGTGGTTCACAAAGTTCACCTTTCCAAGATAGAAATAATGGTGCAACACCTGGACAGTATGTAAATAATATGCCAAACTAAAATTAAATGGCTTTAAAAAAATTAGTAACAGACTTAACCCAAGGGTTAGAAGCATATCCTAATCATAATACTTCCGCAGACACTGGTGGTTTTAATTATGGTTCAAGTACTTCTGTGTTTGATACTAAAGTTTTTAATCAAAGATCTTATGGATATACAAATCCTCTTTCTAGACAGGATAATCCTTCACCTTTAATTCCCCAAATATTACCTGGAGTAGATCAAGAACCAGAAAATTCTATATTATATTTAGATGATTCACCTGATGGTTTTATAAGAGGAGGAATTTTAAATGCACAAAAAAGAGCAGCATATGATACTATAAGAATGAATAGATTTTTTGAAACAGGAGAAGGAATTTCTTTTATTACAAATCAACAATCTCTTCAAAAAACAAACCCAATAATTCAAGAAGGAGGAGGTAATATAAATAACGTATTTGAAGACATATTATCTATGGGTATGGGAGTAACAATGACTTCTGCTAATACAAATAGAACCTTTAATCACGAAAATTTAATCAAACAAATATCTGAAGGAGGATACACAGGTAATTATTATAATAGGGCAGGAAAAAATCCAACAATACAATCTGAAGAACAAAATAAATATGCACAGATACACAGATTAGGAAGAAAATTTGATGCTAATACAATAGGTGTTTTTTCTAAACATGCTGGTTTAGAAAGTGGAAATAGATTAATAGGTTTAGGAAAAAAATTACAAGTAGGTGTGGGTGGAATGTTTAATATAGATCATCAAACATCCTTAATGGCACAAAATAATAACTTAGGATTTGATGTTGGAACATTACTAGATACTTTTAATACTGTAAAAGATGGTATTACTAGTTTATTTAATAACCCCCTAGAAGCTTTATCCCAACCAGGAGAATTTAGTGAAAACCAAAATATAGGTTTTAATCCTAGTGAAAATGTAATTTATCAATATAGTGGGGGACCGGGTTCAACATATGGAATAGGAGACACTATATTATATCGTTATGAAAGAACATCGGGAAATTATGATCATCAAGGACATCCTTTATCTATAAACCAATATTTTTTAGATAAAGGTCATACTTTATATAAATTAGACGGTAACGAAATAGTTAGTTTTTATAATGAAGATGGTACTTTTAATACAGGCGCTGGTTTAAATTTCTTAGCAGATGTAGCTAATGATAATTTCTTTGGGGGGAATAATATATTTGGAGGTGGTGGTTTACTTAGTTCAGATAATATATTAGAAGGATTAGGAAACCAATTATTTGGTTCTGACACAACAGACTTTATAATAGATTTATTTGATGGGGGTGGTGTAAATATGCCTGGCCAACCACAAAAACCAAAACCTATATTATCTTATAGAGTAGGTAAATATCAAAACAGATCAGGAAAATTATTTGATAGTCCCTTATTTACATTAACAGGTGGAGGAATAGGTAGTGAACCTAAACCTGGTTTTATTAGACATAAATATACTAAACATTCATCATCTTCTATAATGGAGGGAAGTAATAAACCTGATGATGTTATAACTGAATTAAGCTCTAATGATAAAAAAGTTATAGGTTTAGCTACTAATAAAGTACTTTCATTTTCTCCCGATAATCCTTATTACACTACAGGTGCTACTGATTTATATAAACCAACTAAAACTAATATATCTGAAGAAGGTAGAAGAAGATTCGATGAAGGTGACATAAGTGGTTTACCAAATGAAAATACTATAACTAATCATTATTATTCTAATATATTAAAACAAAAAGTTACAAATTTGGATGATGGTGATAGAAGATATATTCAAGAAGAAAGAATAGGAAAAGGAAACCCAGGATCCTTTTTTGAAGGAAAAAATCAAAATAATTATACTGTAACTGCAAGTTTATCAGATAGAATAGATAAAATTAACGCATTAGACATTCATGATGCAACAGATACTTTTGATAGTGTTTTATATAGAGATTTAGTTAGATTTAGGTTTGAAGCTATGAAAACAGATGAACCAGATCAAGTAGAAGTAATGGCTTTTAGAGCATTCTTAGATGATTATGGAGACAGTTATAGTGCTGCTTGGAATAATTTTAAATATAATGGTAGGGGAGAAGATTTTTACACTTATGGTGGTTTTAAAAGAGATGTAAATTTTTCATTTAAAATAGCAGCTCAAAGTAGATCAGAAATGATGCCTTTATATAGAAAATTAAATTATTTATGTACAACATTAGCCCCTGATTATGCGGATAATGGTAGAATGAGAGGTTCTTTTATAAAAGTTACTGTAGGAGCAATGTTAGATAGAGTACCTGGATTCTTAACTTCTATTAATTTAAAATGGCAAAAAGATTATCCTTGGGAAATAGCAATAGGAAACCCTGAAGGATTAGAAACAGACATGCATGTTTTACCACATGTTTTAGATGTAAGTTGTAATTTCACTCCAATACACGATTTTGTACCAAGAAAATCTATTTCAGATTCACCATTCTTTGGTAGAACGGGGGGAGATGCTAGAGGATGGGATGGAGATTCTGCTACAAGTGCTAAAAATGCCTTAGATAATATTATAAATAAATAATAATGGCTAATAGACTAAATAAAATACAAGTAAAAACAGATTTAGACACAAATAATAGATATTATAAAAACATAGAATACCCCTCTATCCCAGAGGATGTTAATGATATTTACATTATATCTAAAAGCACAGATAGGCTTGATCTCCTAGCATTTGATTATTATAAAGATTCTCAATTATGGTGGATTATAAGTAAAGCAAATCCTGACAAAATAAAAAGAGACAGTTTTTTTCTTAATCCAGGTTTACAAATTAGAATACCATCACAGTCTAATGTAAGTACTATATATGAAGAATTTAGGCTATTAAATAAATAAAATGTTATGTCAATTTTTAAAGAAACTTTCGCTGATTACGTTAAAAAACAATTAGAACAAAGAGAAAATATAATAGCTTCTGGAGCAGGAAAAAAAACAGACATAAGTGGATCCGTTTCTTTTAATTTTAATGAATCTAGATCAGGTAAATTCTTTTCATATCAACAAAAACAATGCACAGTAAGATTATCTTCAGGGGTAAATATTATAGATGAGGGACTTTTAGATGAGGGTTTAGATGGAGCTCAAATAGCTGAAAGATGGGTTTTAGAAGGAGGAATCAAAGATGGAAACACTAATAGAGGGGGAATAGGAGCAGGAGGAGCATATGGAGATGAAGCCTTAAGATCAAACGCAGACGATGGTTATGGTATAGTACCAATGCCTGGTATTACAGGAGTTAATATAAGAACAAAATCAGCTTATGGTTCACTTCGTGAAGCAAAAATAAACTTTGTTTGTCATAATAGACGACAATTAGAAGTTATGGAATTGCTTTATATGAGACCTGGTTATACTTTATTATTAGAATGGCAATGGTCTCCTTTTGTAGATAGTGAAGGTAATATGGATTATAATACTGTTAAAAAAATACCCTTTTTTGATTCTTCCCAAACAACCGCTAAAATGGAAGGACAAATCCAATTATTTAAAGAAGAAACAGGAGGTAATTATGATGCCCTTGTAGGATATTGTAAAAACTTTACATATAAATTAAGATCAGATGGTGGTTTTGATTGTGAAACAGAACTCATAGCAAAAGGAGATATAATTGAATCTTTAACAGATAAAGAATCATCAATAAGATTTAAAGATGGGGCAACATCACGTTTTGCTTCTAGACCTAATATAGAACTCTTTTTGTCACAAATAATAACATTAAATAATGCTGTAGAAGAAATTGGAGATTTAAATGAAGGAAATGAAGCTTTATTATCAAAAGAATTAAAACCTAAAATAGGACTAACAGAAACAGATAGCCTTTCTCCTTATATATTAACGGGAGGTTCTGCAGCTTATACAACGTTTAGACCCTCAGCCACAGACGATTTTTGGGGAAAAGGTATACAAGACACTGATGAAAGAGGAGGATTTTTAGGATTAGGAAAACGATATAGAACTTCTACAACATGGATTAGATGGGATGCTTTTTGTTATTTTTTAAATAAAGAAGTTATACCTTTAGATGAAAATGAAAAACCTTTATGTGAATATACAACAGCTTACATAACATCCCCAGATGAAAATTCACAAGTTAAATTCAAACCTTTATTATATTCTTCTAAATATGCATCAACAGCTCACATTACAAATAAAATCTCTACTTTAAGAGGATATGAATTTGACCCAGATACAGATACATTTCAAGCATCAAATGAAGATAAACTAATACAATTTCAAGGTTTATGTGACATATCAACAAATAATCAAATATGTATGCTACCTCATAATTTAAAAGCATATGATTATTTAGAAAATTATGAAAAGGGAGCAGGAACTAGTTTTGGAGATTCTGTTTTGGGTACATCTGATTTTATAAAAGAAGGAATATTGAAAAAAAGCTTTTATAAACCCTTAATTAATTCATTAGCTGAAAAAAACCAATTTAAACCAGTAGAAGGATTTGATAAAGACCAAACATGGACAGAAGATGATTCAAAATCATTACATAACATAGGGGGGATATATTTTGGTGCAGAATATTTATATAAAAAATTTAGAGAAGATTATTATGATGGTGAAGGTAATGTAAATAAAGATTTTACATTATTTAAATATGTTAAAGAAATATGGGAAGAAGCAAACGCAGCATGTGTGGGTAATCATGATTTTGATCTACAAACAGATAATACTCCTGGGGGTAAAATAATAAGAATAATAGACAGACAAATGGATAATTCTGGTGAAAAAATAGAAGACATATACACCTTAAAAATCCAATCATTAGATTCTGTAGTACAAGAAATAACTTATAATACAACTATTCCTTCTTCATTATCTTCAACAATAGCTATAGCTGCCCAAGCTCCAGATAGTATAGATGATTTAGATAAGGTTTCATTTGCTGCTTTAAATAAAGGAATTCAAGACAGGTTTTCAGTTTCCCAAAATACAAACTCAAAACCTACAACTGATCAAATTAAAAAATGGAGATTACAACATGAAGAACAATTAATTAATATATATGATGCTTTATATATACCTCCTAGAAAAACAGATGATAGAACAAATACAACAAGAAGATCAAGAGCTGATAGTATAGGTGGTGGAGGTACCCTAAGAATATTACTTTATAGGTGGTATCAAGAAAATAAAAATTATATATTAAAAGAAGATAGTGATGGTGTTGACATAGAAAGTACATCAGAATTTAAAGGAGCAGTAAAAAATGTAAGAAATGCCCTAAATTTCTTTTTAACCCATTATGGAAGTACAAATGAAACAGAAGGATATTGGGTAGGACAACCTGCTACTGATTCTCATTCACCATTATCTGCTATTATACCTTTAAAATTTAATGCTAAATTAGATGGAATAGGTGGTATCAAAATAGGAAATGTATTTAAATTACCTAAAGATAGATTACCTCTAGCTTATAATGGAGATGATGTACATTTTATAGTAATGTCAGAAGAACAAAATATAGATCAAAGCCAAAATTGGGTAACTACTATATCTGGTCATTTAGTATTGTTAGGGGATGTAAATTCAGAAGAATACATTAAATCCAAACATTATAAATCATGGCAAAATCCAGATATTAAAATAACTCAAGATGCATACTTAAACTCACCAGAGTTAGGAGATTTATCTACAGGAGTATATGATGATTATAAACCAGGAGAGGGAACATTTGATCCTTGGCCAAGTTCAGAATTAGGAGATCCATTAAAAACAATGAAAATTACTTCAGACTTTGGTCCTAGAACTATTGAAGGTAAGCCAGATGATCATAGTGGTATTGATTTAAGATATCATCCTGGGGATGAAGATGAAAATGATCTTTTACCCTTTTATGCTGTGGGTAGTGGAACAATTGCTAAAGCACAAAAAGATAATGGTAATTGTGGAGGTACAATAGTTTTAACACTTGATAGGGATCCTATAAGTCTCACTTCTACTTTTTCATCAACATCACCTAAAAATATTATACATTGTCATGTAAGACAAGATAAATTTATTGTTAAAAATGGTGATAAAGTAAAAAAAGGAGACATTATAGGATATGTAGGAGGAGGTGAAAACGACCCAGGAAAAGGAAGTTCTAAAAATCGCCATCTTCACATGGCTTATGAAACTAAAGATGGTACAAAAATTAATCCAGCAAGATGGATGCCAGGAATAGGATCATCAACTTCTGATGAATCTAAAGAATTATATAACTATGAATATGTTGATGCAATGCCTGGAAAAGATACAAAAGGTAATTACATTGCTTTACCTTTAGAAGGTAAAACATCAATTGTTGTTAGAACAATTACACCAGGTGAGGATGAAAGGGAAGATGCAATGATAAACCCTGATAAGCAGGATGAAAAAACATGGTATTTAGTTAAAGACGGATATTTTGAACAAACTGGGGCAAATAATAACGCACAAGCATATGTAAGAATTGCTAAAGATGCTAATGGAGCTAAAGTATTAGATAGTATAAAAGATGTAAAATACGATCCATCTTGGTTTACTAGTGGGGCAAACATCTTTAAAAAAGAAACATATAGAGGAAATACTCCTTTTCCAACTTACAATAAAGATAATTTTACACATGATATTTGTAATTTTCCTTTACATATGCATTATGATAAAAATGGAGGGCAATTAGTTCCAAATAAAGCTGCAAGTTGGTTTAGTGAATGGGAAGTAGCTTTTAGAAACGATGTAGGCCCAAACACTAAAACTACATTAGAAGGAAAAGTACATAATGAATAAACTTAAATAAATGACTTACACTCCAAAATCAAAATATCAATTATTACAAGCTTCAGGACATGAGTATTTTATCCCTCAAACTAAAACTCCTTATAAAGGCCCTTATATTTTAACAAGTGAAGGAGCTTTTATAGGAAAAGATTTAAATCAAAAAGGTAAAATAAAATTAACTCCACAATCTTTAAAAGGAAAAAGACAAGATAATATATTTTTTACAAATAAAACAAATGCATATTATAAATTAAAACCAAAAACATCAAAATTTGTACAAAAGACATTACCCATAATATCAACAAAAACAAAACCAACAGAAAAAGATTATGAAAAAGGATATTACACAAGATATTTTTGTAAACGTAATAACGCAGAAAATGTATACTTTGAAATAAATAAATCTACTTTTAAAGATTTAAAATCAAAAAACAATAAATATGATCATACTTTATATACACCTGATAGTTTAATATGGGCAATAGATGGAGATATTATAAAGGCAAATAACACTTCATTAAAATTAAAAGAAAAAACTTTCCCTAACATTACTTCTTTATTTATAAAATTAAATGAATATCAAAAAGTAAGAACAGCAGAAAAAGGAGAATTAACTTATGAAGATGGAACAGAATATATGGGTTTTTATCATTTACACTTAGGTAAACCCATGGAAGGTTTATACCATGAACCTAAACCTCATAAAAATTTATTATTTGTAGATAAAAACACATTATATAAGAAAGATTTAGATGTAGAACAAGCTTACTATACACATGGTTCTCTTAATGATTCGGATAGTGCAACTACTTCAAATTATGTAGCTCCTACTCAAGTTCAAGAACAAACAACACAAGTAGTATCTCAACCATCTCCTCCTTCTTATACCCCTCCCACCCCCTCTACAGGAGGAACTTCTGGTGGTGGAGGAGGTGGTTATTAGATAAAATTTTATTACAATGATAAGGTATGTTCTATCTTATCGAAACAAAAAATCAATTAGACAAACTAGAATTAAAGTTATCTTCTAGTCTAACACGTTATCTTGAATTTATTCAGGGCAATGATAACACACACCCTCAATTAGCAGAAATTATAGCTGTATATCTTGATGTTGATGGTGAAGATTTTATTATACCTTTAAGTCATTTAGAATGTATAAATCAAGACAGAGATCTTGTATTTAGTTTATTGGAAAGGTATGATTTTTGTGTTTTAGATAAGAAAAGCAGCTTACACGCGGCCCCACACATTTCTTATACGGATATACAACATTCAATACCTCTCTTAGACCAACATA
>MDSV01227993.1_pt1 | contig 12643 bp, 11 predicted proteins | sample 810851 | NCBI WGS metagenome assembly MDSV01 (sample SAMN05326640, study PRJNA326480) | marine metagenome | isolation source: seawater | place: Atlantic Ocean: North East | collected 2012
CTTCTAGACCTATGACAAGAATAACTGAACCTTTGTGTCTTATGGGCGCCAATATTTCAAGCACTGAGGAGGGAACTCTACCAATAAGAGTAGAGCCAGTAGACTCTCTTCAATCAATTCAATATTCTTTACCAGTTGCAAGCGCACAGGTTAAGTCTTGTTTATTATTTGCAGGTCTATATTCATCAGGAATTACTGAGATTGAGGAAAAAGTTACTACCCGAGACCACACGGAAAGAATGTTTGAACAATTTGGCATCCCCTTCGATGTATCCCATTCAAAAACAGCAAAGTTAATTAAATTAAATAAAATAGAAAGCATAAACCCTACAAATATTAATATTTCTGGAGATTTTTCTTCTGCATCCTTCTTTATATTAGCTGCACTAATTACTCCTAATTCAGAAGTATTGATTAGAAACGTAGGAGTAAATCCAACTAGAATTGGTTTTTTACATGCTCTCAGACACATGGGAGCAAATATTGAGTTACAAAATAGAATAGATTCGTTTGAACCAACAGCAGATATACTAGTTAGAAGTTCTAACCTTAAAGGCATAACTTTAAATACAAATTTAGTGGCAAATATGATTGACGAGATGCCAGCATTCTTTATTGCAGCTTCTTTTGCAGAAGGCATTACAACAGTTAAAGAAGCTGAAGAACTAAGGACTAAGGAAAGTGATAGACTTCAAGTTATGTCAGATGCTTTAGATTCTTTTGGAGTTAAATTCCGATTAGAAAATGATGGAATCACAATAAACGGACTTGGGAGAAGAGGCATTTTTAAAGCAACTAAAATTAATTCTCATGGAGATCATAGAATAGCTATGGCTAGTTCCATAGGTTCTCTTAGATCTGAAGAAGAAGTCACTGTTTTAGACTGCTCTAACGTTAACACTTCCTTTCCTAACTTTCTTGATACATGTAGACAAATAGGCATTAACATAGAACAGTTATGAACGATAAGGCAATTCCAGTTATAACAATTGATGGTCCTAGTGGAGTAGGCAAAGGAACAATAGCTCAGATGCTCGCTTTAGAACTAAAATGGAATATTTTAGACAGCGGAGCTCTTTACAGAAGCTTGGTTTACTTTATGTCTGAACATCAGATTAATTTAAGTGAATTTGAAGAAAATATAGATTTTATAAAAGAAAATTTTATAGTCCAATTTGATCCTGGTGTAATAGGAGAGCCTGTAAAAGTGATATTTAATGATGAAGATATTACAATTAAGGTTAGAAACGAAGGGATTGCTAAGAAAACATCAGATTTTGCAGCAGACCCTTTAATTAGAAGTTTTATCAAGCCTTGCCAAAGAGGGTTTATGGCTCTGCCAGGTTTGGTTGCTGATGGTCGGGATATGGGTACCGTAATCTTCAAAGAAGCAAAACATAAGCTATTTTTGACTGCCTCTCCAGAAGAAAGAGCAAAAAGAAGACAAACACAGTTGAAAAGACAAGGTAGCAAGGTTAACATGCGCCTCCTTTTACAAGAGTTAGATGAAAGGGACAAGAAGGATACAGAAAGAGAACATTCTCCTTTGAGACCTGCTGAAGACTCAGTAATAATTGATACAAGTAATTTAAATCCAGATGGAGTTTTGAAGGAAATTAAAAAAACCTTCAATTTTAGATAGAAAATTAAGAATTATGGCGACAAATTTTGAACAGTTACTAGACGAAAATTTAAGTACGGTAATAATGAAACCTGGAAGTCTAGTTACAGGAATTGTTATAGATATATTGGATAACCACGTCATTGTTCATGTAGGTTTAAAATCAGAAGCTGCTGTACCAATTAATGAGTTTAAGAACGAGTCTGGAGAAATTGATTTAAAAATAGGAGATGAAGTCCAGTTAACTCTTGAGGCTATTGAAGATGGACATGGCAATACCAGAGTTTCCAGAGAAAAAGCAATTAAACAAGAAGTATGGAAAAGAATAGAAGACTGCCTAGTTGATGATAAGGTCTTAAAGGGTCTCATAACAGGTTCAGTGAAAGGAGGGATGACTGTAGATGTGCAAGGAATTAAATCCTTTTTACCTGGATCATTGGCTGAAGTAGTACCTACGAAAGACCTTGAGCATTTAGTTGGTAGTTATGAAGATTTTAAAGTTATCAAGTTAGATAAAGAAAAGAATAATGTTGTTCTTTCAAGGAAAGCTGTACTTCAAGAAGTTAACTCTGAAGAAAGAGAAAAGTTATTATCTTCACTTTCGGAAGGTCAAGTTATTAAAGGCACAGTAAAAAATCTAACCGATTACGGTGCTTTTGTTGATTTAGGTGGAATAGATGGCCTTTTACATATTACTGACATTTCCTGGAGTAGGATAAATCATCCTTCTGAAGCTATAAAGATAGGTCAGGAGCTAGAAGTAAAGGTTATAAAGTATGACAAGGAAGATAACAAGGTTTCTCTTGGCGTAAAACAATTAGTGGAAGATCCTTGGATAGGCATAGAGTCAAAATTTCCTCTTAATACCTCCGTACTGGCTAAAGTAACCAACTTAACGGATTATGGATTTTTCGCAGAAATAGAAGAAGGTGTAGAGGGTTTAGTTCATGTATCAGAAATAGATTGGACAAATAAAAACATACATCCTTCTAAAGTTGTCCAATTAAATGATTCTTTAGAAGTAATGATATTGGAAGTCAACGAAGAGAAGAGAAGAATTTCTTTAGGACTTAAACAATTGTCTGAAAACCCTTGGCAAGTTTTTGAACATACTCATAATGAAGGAGAAAAGATATCGGGGTCAATAAAATCAATTACTGATTTTGGAGTTTTTGTTGAATTAGAAGGAGGAATAGATGGACTAGTTCATCTTTCAGACCTTTCTTGGGATGAAGGCGATGAAACTGTTAGATCCTTAAATAAGGGGGACGTAATTGAAACTTTAATTTTAAGCATTGAAGCAGACAGAGAAAGAATCTCTTTAGGGCTTAAACAATTAACCTCAAATGTTTTTGGAGATTTTATTTCATCTCATAAAAAAGGCACTAAAGTAAAAGCTTCCGTAACAGATTTTGATGAAGATAGGATTTATTTACATTTATCTGAAGGTGTTACAGGTTATCTTCCGCAGAAAGATTTCAATAATTCCTTGTCTGATATCTCTTTAGAAAAAGGACTAGAGCTAGAAGTCGTTATAGCAAACATAAATAGTAACGATAGGGAAATAATACTTTCTATAAGGGCATTAGAAAAACAAGAAGAGAAGAAAGCTTTAAAAGATAATGCTCTAAAAAATAAAGAAATTGAGCAAACTTCTAAATCCAATATAGGCGATTTAATCAAAGCCGAATTAGACGATTCAGATAAAGAAAATGAATAAATCGGAATTGATTGATGTAGTAGCAAATAAATCCGATTATTTGTCTCATCAAGATACCGAAGATTCAATTAATTTAATTTTAAATTTTCTTTCTTCTTCTTTAGCAATTGGAAATAGAGCAGAAGTTAGGGGCTTTGGAACATTCTCTATTAGAAAAAGGAACAAAAGAATTGCAAGAAATCCTAAGTCAGGTAAATCCATTGAGATACAAGCTAAATACCATCCCTATTTTCGCGCTTCAAAATCTTTGAAAAAATCTCTAAATACATAAAAAATTTAATCAGTGGTATTCTTCTTATGATTAAACAATGATTGAGACAACATTTATATCTAGATAAAAATGAAATTATCTTCATTAATGCTTTTAATCTTCCCTGTGGCAACACTCTTAGTATGTTATATTTTAATCCAGTTAAATCCTGAAATTATTCTTGTAGACTTACTGTTTGTAGAATTAGAAATTAAAAAAGGAATTTTAGTCGTCTTTTCTTTTCTTGTAGGCACCTTTTTTGCCTTACTTCTTGAATTTATTAACTACCTTAAGCTTAGAAAGTCAAAAAATAAGAAGATATAATTAACGAATGTATCGTTTATTATAGGATTACCTACCACTGAGCGATTTAATCCAGTAGAATCTACTTAAGAATTTAAAAAAATTTGAGTCATGAAACTGAATATATTAGATATTGGTGGTACGGTAGTTAAAGATGATGAAAAGTATGTAGTTAAAGATAATTCCTTGTTGAAGAATCTTATTGTTAGCAGTACAGACTTAAATCCTGGTAAATCTACTTCAGGACATAGCCATCCAGGACAAGAAGAAGTTTATAATTTCGTCAAAGGCTCTGGCGAGATGAAAATAGATGAAGAAGTTTTTCCAGTTACTGAGGGAGACGTTATTCTAATAGAAGATGGTCAATTCCATCAGGTTATAAATAATTCTGATAAAAATTTATACTTTGTCTGTGTTTTTGATGGATCAAGGTCTCATTAAGTTTTCTTAACAAGGCTCAGGATTTAATAGTTCTCTTAAAAAAGCTTGAAGGTGTTTGCTATCTAAATCATATTTTGTAAATTGATAATGGAAAAAAGTAAATTGCGACCGATCATACTGGCTGGCGGATCAGGCAAAAGATTATGGCCCTTGTCAACAAAAGAAAAACCAAAACAATTCATACCTTTGTTTGGAGAATATTCTTTATTTGATTTAACGCTCCAAAGAATTAATAAAAAATCTTTATTTAAGAGTCCAATTATTGTTACTTCTGAAAAATATATTAGATTTGTAGAAAAATCTATTGAAAGAACTGGAGTAGAACCAGATTTGATTGTTCTTGAACCTCTATCTAAAAATACTTTCCCCGCCATATCTTTAGCTGTAATGTTAAATTCACTTAAGAATAAGAATGAAACTTTCTTTGTAGCTCCATCAGATCATTACATTTCAAAAAATAATGAATTTCATGAAACATGCAATAAAGCTAAAGATAAAGTAATTGATGGAAGTTTAATTCTTTTTGGCATAAGACCCGAAATGCCTTCTCCAGAGTATGGGTATATTCTTTCCGACACAACCGAAGAAGTGATCAATGAGGTAATAGCTTTTGTTGAAAAACCTGATAAGAACCTAGCAAAGAAGATACTAAAGAAACCTTCTGTTTTTTGGAATGCAGGAATGTTTCTATTCAATCAAAAATGGTTTTTAAATGCATGTAAAGAAAATAATTTAGAAGGTTTAAATGAAATTTCTAATCTCATTCCAAATACATATCCTAAAGATCTTTATTTCAAGCCTAACAAAGAAAAGTTTAAATTAATCTCAGATATTGCTTTTGATAAAGCTCTTGTAGAAGATAGTAATAAGACTCTCGTTACCCAATTAGATGCAGGTTGGTCTGATTTAGGGTCTTGGACTTCTTTAAGAGCTCTACAGAAAGACCCTCAAAGTAGGATGACACTGTTTACAGGAACATATGACTTTAGAGTTAAGAAGCCTTGGGGATTTTATGAAACTATTATGGAAACAGGTACATCAAAAGTTAAATTATTATCTGTTTTACCAGGCCATAAGTTATCTCTACAAAAGCATAAACATAGGTCAGAGACTTGGCATGTCATTCGAGGAGAAGCTAAGGTTACTAAAGGTAATGAGAGGTTTAGCATGTTAACTGGTGATTCGGTTATTATTAATAAAAATGAAGTCCATAGACTTGAAAATTCATCAAATGAATCTTTAGAAATAGTTGAAATTCAAACCGGAACTTATTTCGGAGAGGATGACATAGTGAGGATAGAAGATTCATACGGAAGAGTTGGTCTGCATTAATTTTTATGCAAAAGATACCCGAATCCCAAAAAGAAATTAAAAACTTTATTCAGAATCTACCTTATAACCCTGGTATCTATAAGTTTTATCAAAATGAAGAAGTGCCTATTTACATAGGAAAGGCCAAAAATATTAGAAATAGAGTTTCATCTTATTTTCAGCATTCAAAAGAAACAGAGAAAAAGGTTTTCAATTTGATGCAGCAAGCTCAATACTTAGAAGTAACCGTAACTAATAATGAACTTGAAGCACTCTTACTTGAGCAGCATCAAATAAAAGAAAAAAAGCCTAAATACAACAGTCAATTTAAAGATGATAAGGGATATCCTTGGATAAAAATTGAATTATCAAAGAAATTCCCTGCTGCAAAATCTTTTCTTGGTAAAAAACAAGATAATGAGAAATATTTTGGTCCCTATCCAAGCTCTAAATCTGTTCAGACCACGTTGAGATTGATCCAAAAGAATTTCAAATTAAGGAATTGCTCTGATTCTTTTTTTAAGAATAGAACTAGGCCTTGTATTCAGTATCAAATAGGGCGATGCTCGGCTCCTTGCGTAAAGAGTATTAGTCAAAAAGATTATTTTAAAGAAGTAAAATCAGCAGAATTATTATTAGAAGGTAAATCTGACGAATTGATATCTAACCTTCATGAGCTAATGCAAATTTATTCTGAAAAGAAATTATATGAAAAGGCCTCAATCTATAGGGATAAGATTTCTAATTTGAGAGATATTCAGCGAACTCAAAGTATTTCTGGATTTAAAAAAGAAAGAGATGCTTTAGTTGCAGTTTCTAATAATGGTCAAATTAGAGTAGGAGTAACTCATGTAAACAAAGGCTGGATAACTGGTCATGAAAATTTTATATCAAAAAATCAAAGCTTAGAAGAATCTACATTAGAAGCATTTATAAAAGGACATTACCTATCTAGTAGATATTGTCCAGATACACTAATTTTGGAAGAGTTTATTGAAGACAAAGCTTCTATAGAGGATGCACTCAGCCAATTCCATGAAAAAAGAATTAGAATAATTATTAAACCAACTAAGAAAGATAAGGGTCTTTTACAGATTTGTAGAGCTAATACAGAACTTGCTTTTAAAAGAAGCCCAGATGAAAGATTAGAAAATCAAGATTCTTTAAAAGCCTTAAAAGGTTTTCTTAATCTAGAAAAAGAAATAGATTTAATTGAATCATATGATATTAGCCATCATGGAGGGGAAGGGGCAGTATCAGGATGTGTTGTTTACGGGAAGTTGGGTAGGCTAAAAGATAAATATAGGCTTTATAATATAAGTTCTCTTAATTCTAGAAATGATATAGGGGCTATAAGAGAAGTTTTAAGAAAAAGATTTAACAGGAGCTCACCTGACTTAGATAGACCTGATTTAATACTTATTGATGGAGGTAAAGCGCATCTCAATGCCGCGTTTAATGAATTAATAGAACTAGACATAAATGATGTTGAGATTATCTCTATTTCAAAAGGCACAAGAAGGAAAATGGAATTTGATTCTATTCATACAAGTGATGGATCGACACATAGAGTAAAACGTGGATCTTTATCTCATTTATTTTTACAAGAGCTTAGAGATGAAACACATAGATTTTCTATCTCTAACCAAAAGAAAAAGCAAAGGAAATTATCTTTAAAATCTTCTTTAGATGCCGTAGAAGGCATTGGATCAAAGAAGAAAATATCTCTTATTAACTATTTTGGCAGCGTTAAACAAATAGAACGAGCTAGCGTTCAAGATCTATTGAAAGTTAAGGGAATAGGTCCTATCCTATCTTTAACTATTTATAATACACTTCATTAAAATACTTCTATGACCTCAGCTTCTTATATAACTTCCTTAAGAATACTGCTGATTATGCCTATAGCCTATTTAATTTCTAATAACTCAGAATCCTCTAGTTTCATTGCATTTTCATTACTATTAATAGCTGGAACTACAGATTATCTAGATGGTTACGTAGCAAGAAAGACCAACACAGTAACCGAATTGGGAGCCCTTCTTGATTTAGTAGCTGATAAACTATTGATTTGTCTACTATTTGTTTGGTTATTAACTGTTTATCAGTCAATTTATTTTGTTATACCAGTGATGATTATTTTATTTAGAGAAATCACTATTTCTTATATAAGACAGTTCCTTGCCGAAAACAAAAACGAATCAAAGTTAAGAGTTAGAAGATTAGGAAAAAGCAAGACTATAGTGCAGTTTATAGCTATTTCTATGTTCATGCTGGTACCTGTTATGGGTCAATCTTTTCATCGGTTAGCTTTTATAGTCTTATGGACAGCAAGCATTCTTTCTTTGCTTTCATTAGTAGATTATTTCTTTTCTTGGAAGAACAGAACTAACTCTTAAGTTAAAGTACTTACTGATAAATCTCTGTCACTTGAAGCGAGAGAGTATTAAAATAGAATTATTAATATATGAAAACACCCATGCTAGTATTAGCAGGCGGTCTAGGGAGCCGCATTAAACCAGTATTAAAAGAGGTACCAAAGGCCCTTGCCCCCATACAAGGCAAACCTTTTTTAGAAATACTATTAGATAATTGGACTTCTAGAGATATAAAGAATTTTATTTTTCTCTTAGGTCATAAGTCTCTACAAATAGAAATCTTTCTAGAAAAGAATTTCAAGAAATATAAAGACTGCTTTTACCAAATTGTAAAAGAAGATAATCCATTGGGTACAGGGGGAGCAGTAGCTAATGCTGTTAGTCAGTTAAATCTAGAAGGAGATTTTTTTGTGATTAACGCAGATACTTGGTTAAATTTTGATTTAAATGAGATTCTTAAAACAAAATCGTGTTCTATAGGAGTGCTGAAAGTGAATGACACTTCAAGATATGGGGAAATAGATTTCGATCAAAAAATGATCATTGATAAGTTTCATGAAAAGAATAATAAAAAGAAGAATGGTTTTATTAACTCTGGATTTTATTATCTAAATTCGAATATTTTTTTGGAATGGGATAAAAATCCCTGCTCTTTAGAAAAGGATTATTTTCCTAAATTAATCGGAGAAGGTAATTTAAAGGCATGCTTGATAGAGTCTGATTTTATAGATATAGGTGTTCCTGAAGACTATCAGAAATTTAATAAATTTTATGGTAAATCAATATCGTGAATAAATTAGATAACTTTCTTATTTCTGAAAATAGCTCAATTAAAGAAGCTTTAAGAAAGATCAATATTAATAAAAAGGGCTTGGTTATAGGAGTGAATAAGGATGGAAAAGCTTTAGGCGTTGCAACTGATGGAGATATTAGAAGGTTTCTTATCAAGAATTCTTTAGATAATAAAATTGGTAAGGTTCTTAATAAAGACTTTACTTGGGCAGACGTAGGGACATCTAGAGAAGTAATATTGAAACAATTTGATCAAGCTATAAGAGTTATTCCTCAATTAGATAAAAAGCAGAGAGTTGTTAAAGTTATTTCAGCTGACAATTTCCCTATAGTGGATGAAGGCTCTATATACGTAAGATCCAAATCGCCAGTGCGTGTCAGTTTTGGTGGTGGAGGAACAGATTTAACATCTTTTTTTGAGCAACATGGAGGTGCTGTAATAAACGCGACCATTTCGCTATATAGCCATGCAACTTTGAAAATAAGAGAAGACTCAGAAGTTCACATATACTCCAAAGATTTAGAAGACAATATTAAATTGAAGAGTATTAATTCTTCGTCTAAGAAAGAGAAGAAATTTAAATTGATATTGTCTGTTGTTAGGGCTATTCGCCCTAATTTTGGGTTTGATTTATATCTATACTCAGATTATCCCATGAATTCTGGCCTGGGAGGCTCTGCAGTTGTTGCTTCATCTATTATTGGTTGTTTTAATCAAGTAAGACTCGATCAGTGGACTAATAATGAAATAGCAGAATTAGCTTTTCAAGCTGAGAGAATAGATATGCAATTGCCTGGAGGGTGGCAAGATCAATACTCTACAGTAACAGGTGGCTTTAATTTTATGGAATTTCGTTCTGCAGGTAATTTAATTCATCCAATTAGAATGAATAAAGATATAGTTAGAGAATTAGAGGAAAGTCTAGTTTTATGTGATACAGGCATTTCTCATGATTCAGGAAATATACATACTGATCAACGGGAAGAGCTAGAGCAAAAAAAGATACTTGAACAAGTAAAGAAAAGCAAAGCACTTGTATATGATATGAGAGATACACTTTTGCAAGGAAAATTATTAGATTTTGGAAATAAAATGGATCAGGCTTGGAAACTCAAAAGAACCTTTAGTAAAAAGATATCTAATAACCATTTAGATGGCATCTATAACTTGTCTAAGAAACACGGAGCTTTGGGTGGTAAGCTATTGGGTGCAGGAGGGGGTGGTTTTTTCCTTTTCTTTGTCCCTCCTGAAAAAAGAATAAATTTAATGAATGCACTCTCAAAGAAGAATTTGTCTTTAATGCCCTTCACTTTCGAAGAGGAAGGATTATCTTCGTGGAAGGTTAGAGAAGTTTCTTTAAAATCTTAGTTAAAAAATGGAAAATCAGATTTTAGGAAAAGAAAGAATCTTCATTATTGCTGAAATAGGGAATAACCATAATGGCTCATTAGAAAGAGCAATTGAAATGGTTGATCAATGTAAAGAGATAGGGGTTGATTGTGTAAAATTTCAGATGAGAGACTTAGCTCATACTTATAGAAAAAGATCTTTAGAAAAATCAGGTGATGATTTAGGAACAGAATATGTAGTCGATCTGCTTAAAAGATTTGAACTTACAATAGAAGAGCAAAAAAAATTAAGAGATTATTCTAAATCAAAAAATCTTATTTATTTATGTACTCCTTGGGATTTGAACAGTATTGATATCTTAGAATCTTTCAAAGTCGAGGCTTATAAAGTTGCTTCTGCAGATTTAACTAATTTACCCCTTATTGATAAATTATCTTCAACTAAAAAACCTATCATTTTGTCTACGGGAATGAGTACTGAAGAAGAAGTGCAAGAAACTATAAAATTTCTTAATAATAAAAAGACTAAATTTGGTTTATTGCATTGCAACAGCACTTATCCAGCTCCTATCCAAGATATAAATTTGAATTGGATGAAAAGATTAAAAGATATGCATCATATTATAGGTTACTCTGGCCATGAAAGAGGTACAGCAGTTACTCTTGGCGCTGTTGCATTAGGTGCCCGCATTATAGAAAGGCATTTTACATTAGATAGAAAAATGGAAGGTCCAGATCATCCTGCAAGTCTTGAAAAAAATGATTTTAGGGATCTTGTAATTGGAATAAGAGAAATAGAAGAAGCTTTAGGAGCTGAAGGTCCTAGACAACTAAGTCAAGGAGAAATGATTAATAGAGAGAATCTATCAAAGAGTCTAGTTGCATCTAAAGATCTTTTAGAAGGAGACAAAATTTCTGATGATGATATTTCTGTTTTAAGCCCTGGGTTAGGAATCTCGCCCCAAAAATATAAAAAGCTAATTGGAAAGAAACTTAAAAGGGATATGAAAAAAGAAGACTTCTTTTTCGAATCTGATTTAAGGGAAAACGCTATAGAACCCGCAGATTATAATTTTTTGAGGCCTTGGGGTATACCTGTTAGATATCATGATTTTGATTTGTACGACAGTAAAGTCGAACCAGATATTTTTGAATTTCATCTTTCTTACTCTGATATGGACCAAGATCTATCTAACTACTTTGACAAACCTCACGAAAGTGGGTTTGTCGTTCATGCTCCTGAGTTATTTGCAGGAAGTCATCTTATGGATCTCACTTCTTTTGATACTGTGTATCTAAAAAGGTCTTTAGAAGAAACCCAAAGGGTAATTGATATTACTAACGATTTAAAAGAGTTTTTTCCTAGTACAAAAAAACCTTTGATTGTTGCGAATATAGGAGGGTTCAGCATGGATAAAGTGATGGAAGAAAACCAAAAAGAAAACCACTATCTAAGGTTTGAAGAAAGTCTTTCAGCTTTAAATTTAGAAGGAGTTGAAATTATACCTCAGACTATGGCACCTTTCCCTTGGCACTTTGGAGGTCAAAGATTTCAAAATTTATTTGTACATGCAGATGAAATTTTAGATTGGTGCAAAAAGTTAAACTTAAGAATTTGTTTTGATGTTTCACACTCTTTTCTTACATGTAATCACTTTAATTTAGATTTTTATAAATTTGCAGAAACAGTAGCTCCTATAACTGCTCACTTACATTTAGGAGATGCTAAAGGTGTAAATGGAGAAGGTCTGCAGATTGGTCATGGAGAAATTGATTTTGAACGCTTATTAGATATTCTCGAAGACGGCTGCCCAGAGGCTTCCTTTATTCCTGAAATTTGGCAGGGACATAAAGATTCAGGAGAAGGTTTTTGGATAGCTTTGAATAAGTTAAATCAAATTACAAATAAAGCCTAACAACTTTTATTATTTGGTTTAAAATTAATATATGTTTTATAAAAGCTTACAAGAGTCCGCAGAGCTAAAGAATAAAATAATAGAAGAATTAAATCTTGATGTTTTGTCATTAATGGGAGATGAGATAATTAATTCTATATCTTCAGGAGGGAAGTTATTACTTTGCGGTAATGGAGGTTCAGCTGCTGACGCACAGCATTTAGCTGCTGAATTATTAATTAGATTAAGACCAACTCATAATCGTCAAGCTATACCGGCTCTGTCTCTATGTCAGGATACGTCAACAATTACAGCTTGTGGAAATGATTTTGGGTACGACTATCTGTTTGAAAGGACTTTAAGGGGTCTAGGCAACTCAAAAGATATTTTATTAGTAATAACTACTTCAGGTAATTCTAAGAACATTAACCTTGCTTTAAAAGCAGCTAAAGAGATTGGAATAAAGAGTTTTGGTTTTTTAGGCGCTTCTGGCGGCGAAGCCCTTAACTTATGTGATGAATATTTCTTAGTACCTAGTAAAACTACTGCTAGGATACAAGAAACTCATATAACAATTGGCCA
>MDSV01083252.1_pt1 | contig 12642 bp, 8 predicted proteins | sample 810851 | NCBI WGS metagenome assembly MDSV01 (sample SAMN05326640, study PRJNA326480) | marine metagenome | isolation source: seawater | place: Atlantic Ocean: North East | collected 2012
CCCTGTCAGCTTCATTAAATTCAAACCGAATTTTATTACTTGATAATTTAATAGACGATTTTATTTTTGACCAAGTGTTAGCGTATCGAGGATGACCTTCCTTTCCGAGCGTCTCGTACGACCATAATACATCATCAATGGTTACAGGCGATCCATCTGAAAATTTTGCCTCTGAACGCAGGGTGAACTCTACCCAGAGATTATTGGGGTCAACCTCTATAGATTCGGCTAACAACCCATAAAGTGTAAATGGCTCATCCCAACTTCTACCCATAAGTGTCTCATAGGCTAAAAATCGAAGTTGCCATGGGACACGACCTTTTCTGATATGAGGATTTAAAGAGTCGAAGCTTCCAACAACCCCTGTAACATAAACCCCCCCTTTTTTAGCATCAGCATTAACATAAGGCAAAGATACAAAATCTGGTGGTAATGCAGGTTCGCCATACATAGATATACCATGTCTGCTGTCCGCAATTGCATAAATTGGATTTAACCCAAAAACGAAGAACAATGATAAATAGGTGAATAATTTATTTGTCTTAAACATAAAGCTAACCTCAGATTCTGTTGCATTAATACTAATCTAACAAATTTTTATAAAAATCAAACTTTTAACTTGGCCTGCGTATGTAAATTGGCTATACAGACCGATACTGCTCGATAGGTTTCTTGCCTGTATGAAACCTGCCTCAATAACTTGACGCCAGCTTCGGCTGGCGTTTTTTTTTGGCTTCGCACTTTTTGGGAATTTTTTGTTAACTCTGTTTCTTAATATTCAAGAAATATATCCCGTATTAAAACTTTTTTGTTTCATAGACTCACAATATAATACTATTCAGATTTAAATAATAATTTTACTTACCTTTTTTAAATAAGAATCGTTGCAAATCTCATAACTTGAGATAATCATAATATAAGCTTGATTTGTTTAAGTCTAAAGCTGTCATATTTAAAAAAAAAGGGAGAAGTAAATATGGAAAGACGTAAGTTTTTAACTGGAGCCGCATTGGCTGGAACTGGAGCGGCACTTGCAGCCCCAGCAATAGCACAGGGCGTAAAGACGATAACTATAGTATCAACTTGGCCACGGGATTTTCCAGGGCTTGGTACTTCTGCTCAGAGACTGTGCGCTCGAATTGATGCGATCTCAGGCGGAGCTCTAAAAACCGAATATTTTGCTGCCGGCGAAAAGGTTGGTGCTTTTGATAGCTTTGACGAAGTTGCTGCAGGAAACTCACATGCTTATATCGCTGCTGAATACTATTGGGGAGGAAAGCATGCAGGCTATAACTACTTCACGTCGGTACCGTTCGGAATGACAACTCCAGAATGGAACGCGTGGATTAAATTTAAAGGTGGCCAAGAGCTCTGGGATGAACTCGCTGCTAGTTTTAACCTGAAGGCGTTTACTTGTGGTGGAACAGGTGCTCAGTGTGGTGGTTGGTTTAACAAGGAGATAAACTCTCCAGAAGACCTACAGGGGTTGAAAATGCGTATTCCAGGACTTGGTGGAACTGTTCTATCAAAACTTGGAGTTTCAACGGTATCCCTTCCAGGCGGACAGATTTATGAGAACTTAGTTTCAGGTTCTGTAGATGCAACTGAGTGGGTTGGACCATATAATGATTACTTTATGAAGTTTTACGAAGCTGCTAAGTACTACTATACTGGAGGTATGCACGAGCCAGGCGGTGGTCTTGGGTTTGGAATGAACCTCGATTTCTATAACAATCTCACAGATCACGAGCGAGCTGTAATTGAAGCTGCGTGTATGGAAGAGAATGCTGCTCAGCCAGAAGAGGCAATGGCAAACAACGGTACATACCTTAAGAAGCTTGTTGATGACCATGGAACACAGCTGCGTTCGTTCAACGACGACGTATGGGATGCATTTGGAGATGCCGCGGCTGAAGTTTTTGATGAAACACGCCAGCACTCTGAATTAGCTGCTAGGATTAACGACTCCTATCAGGCTGCATTGAGAGATATTGGTGGATTCAGAGCGATTGCTGAAATAGAGTTCTCAAGTCAAAGAAACAGAGTTTTAGGTCTAACCTAAATCTACTCTTAGCTAAGGGGCTACTTTCCGTAGCCCCTTTTACAAGCTAAACTTTTATTTAAGACAATGATGGCCTGTAAAGGCGGCCTTCGGAGGATTTTATGAACGCTACGAATGTGACATCCGAACAAACCCTAGAAGGCAAACCTGCTCTTTTAGCGCGAGCATTTGGTTGGTTAACTTTATCGTTTTTAGTTGCCTTCATGATTAATAATGTTCTTTCAATAGGGTTTAATATTCCCTCTGGTAAAGATTTACTAACAAACCCCACTTTAATTAATCTCGTTCAACCAATTGTCTATTTCGTTTGCTTCGCCTTAACCTTGTTTTGGGTTTATACAACTCGAAGTAATACACTTAGAAACGACGCAAATCGAATTACAAACTTTAATACATATTTTATTCGCGGTTGTTTTTTTGCAGTACTTTTTGTTGGAATTGTAGATGCTTCTATTGCCTGGTTACGCGTAGAAAGCCTTCTTCCAGTTGTTTTCAATGAGGCAACAGCATCTGCCCTTTTAAAATCACGTTTTATTGGTCCAGTAATCCATGTCCCTTTGGTTATTTTTGGATTTGTGGTAGCATTATTTTCACGAACATTAGGCTTTTTCTGGTTGGCTCTTATGATTGTTGGAGCTGAACTTTTAATTGTTATTTTCAGATTTGTGTTTTCTTACGAACAAACAATGATGGGAGACTTAGTGAGATATTGGTACGCTGCACTATTCTTATTCGCTTCCGCTTATACACTTTTAGAGGAGGGCCACGTGAGAGTAGATATTTTGTACTCCGGGTTCAATCAAAAGAAAAAAGGAAAAATTAACGCTTACGGATCTATCTTATTGGGTATGATGACGGCAATAACAATATTTCTAATATGTTTATGGTCTAAACAGGCGATTGTGAATTCACCTGTAATGAATTTTGAGGTCACACAAACCGGTACTGCTGGGATGTATACAAAGTACCAAATGGCGGTATTTTTACTTATTTTTGCTATATCGATGCAAATACAATTTGTTAGTTATTTCTTGGAATCAGTTGCCGATACAAGAGGCGAACCTGGTAAACGAGTACCAAAACCAATTTCACACTGAGGCTGTAACAGATGGAACTATTTTTCTTAGCGATACTTGTGATTATCATGGCAACGGCATTAGGGTCTGGTTACCCTGTTGCATTCGCACTACCAGGTGCCGCTATCATGACTATAATATTAGCAGGTGTTAGTGGTTATTTTTTTGCAGGCGATCCTGCAGCTTATTTTCATCAAGGCGGACCGTCACAGTGGCTCTCTTCCGGAATTACAAATCTAAGGGGTGTCTACTGGGAGGTAGAGCGTGACACTCTAATAGCAATACCACTCTTCATTTTTATGGGAATCATGCTCCAAAAATCTAAAATAGCAGAGGACCTTTTAGTAACGATGGCCAACTTATTCGGACCGGTACCGGGCGGTCTAGGTATATCTGTTGTATTTGTTGGAGCTCTTTTAGCTGCTACAACTGGCATAGTCGGTGCTACTGTGGTTGCGATGGGCTTAATTTCTTTACCCGCTATGCTCAGGAATAATTATTCAAAAGCCTTGGCAAGTGGTACCATAGCCGCGTCAGGAACCCTTGGTCAAATTATTCCTCCGTCTATCGTTTTGATAATTTTAGCAGACCAATTGGGATCTGCTGCCGATCAAGCTGGAACTGCAAGAAAAGCCTTACACAAGGAGGCTACCGGTGAGCTCTCAATGCCGAGCATGTTTGATGTTGGTTCTACGAGCGCTGGAGAAATGTTTCTTGGAGCACTTGTTCCTGGGTTAGTTTTAGTGGGCGTTTATATGCTTTTCCTTTTAGTGTTCGCATTTATTGTTCCCAAGGCGGCTCCTGCAGTAAGATATAAAGGCAAAATGGATCTTAATTTTTGGGGGTCAGTTTTCTTAACTCTTATTCCTCCTTTGGGACTTATATTCCTAGTTTTGGGATCAATTATTACAGGTGTTGCTACGGTCAATCAAGCCGGCGCAATAGGAGCATCTGGTGCACTAATAATGGCTGGTTATAGGTTAACTGAAAGCTCAAAAGTAAGGTATTACCCTGCCCTATTGGCTATTATTTCAATTTTGCTAATTGCTTATTGTCTGGCGAATTACAACATGAACGTGAAGGCAATTATAGTAAATGGTGGCGATAGTACCGGTATATGGTTGGGAGTGGTCGCGTCAATTGGATTAATTGTCTCTATCGCGTGGAGCGGAACTAGGGTTTTAAAACTTAATAATACACTTCACGAGGTAATGATAGAGACCGCAAAGACAACCTCATTGGTGTTCATTATTCTCTTAGGCGCTGCAGTTTTAACTGCTGCATTTAGAGCCTTTGGGGGAGAGGACCTAGTTCGTGACTTCTTGAATTCTCTGCCTGGCGGTTTCTGGGCGAAATTTGTTATCGTTATGGCAGTTATATTTGTTCTTGGCTTTTTCTTGGATTTTATTGAAATTGCAGTTGTTGTAGTCCCTATTGTAGCACCAATACTTTTAGCCGATCCGTCTGCAAATATTACAGCCGTATGGTTAGGAGTGATGATTGGGCTTAATATCCAAACCTCTTTTTTAACCCCACCCTTTGGCTTTGCCCTGTTTTATCTGAGAGGTGTAGCACCTGCAGCAGTAAAAACTTTAGATATATATAAAGGTGTAATAGCCTTTATCTGCTTACAATTGTTAGCACTTGGAATAGTTGGATATTATCCACAGTTAGTAAATTATTTACCAAATAGAATGAGCCTGCTTTCTGAATCGTCTCCTCCACCTCGAAATCCTAAACTTCAAATATGTTTAGAAGAATACTCGATGCGAGAAGTCACAACAAACCGGCAAGAAATAATGGATTCAATTATTAACAGCAAACAATTGGATCTTTCATTCCTTCCCAAGAAAGTTTCGTCAAATCTCAGTGGAGCATTTAAATCAGCTGAGGAAGCGGTAATCACTTTGGAGGAAATATTCATAGCGGAGAAAGAAGTTGTCAAAAATGCACCTAGTTATCGGCCTCTTTTGAGGATAGTAAGAGACATCGAGAGCTCGATAAGATCAGCAGAGAAAGAAACAAAAAAGTTAAAAAGTTCGTTATCTTACTTGAAATCTGAAGATGACGCAGCGGAACGCGAAACCGTTGTAAAAAAGATGAAAGATTTAGAGAAAGAAATAGCGGGGCTTAATTCGGAAATACCGGCTGATTGGAACAGTGTTTATTCATCATTTAGCAAACTTGTAAAGGCCGAAAATACTGCTCGAAAGAAATATCGGAGATCAGCAGACAAATCATATGAACAAGTAGCCGAGTTTCTAGCAATTTTAGATGCAAATGATTCATTTATGAGCCTTGAAAACGAGCTTATTGCTTTAAGGGATACATTCGAACAAACCGAAGATGGATTTGCAGAGTTAGAAACTAAAAAGCTTGGTAAGAAATTTACTAAAATAAAAGGAGCGTCAGCCGTTAAATCTAAGTTAAGTAAAGCTGCACGACAATTACGACCCGGTAAGGTAAAGTTAGAAAAAGCTTTAAAAGAATATGATAAGGCCATAGGTATTTTTAATGAAGACAAGTTATGGCGAATCGAGGCCGAAACTAAACTTAGAACCGCTCTAACTGGATATTTAAATGTAATTGCAAATAATATTGGAGCGCGTCAGCAAACTAAGATTTCACGAGATCAAGGTTTATTTTTAGCAAAATGTAACGCTGGTCATAGGGACCTTTCACTGAACTTTTAATTGAAAGTTTTTTTAATGGATCTTTCAGGTAAATCTGCTCTAATCACGGGTTCAACTTCTGGGATTGGGTATGCAATTGCTGAAGGGCTTGCAAGTAAAGGTGTTAATATCTTCTTACATTCCATAACTGATAATAAGACTGACCATCAGCTTGCAGCAAAACTGTCAAAAAAATTCTCAATTAAAACAACCTACTTACAGGCAAATTTGAGTTCCTCTTCTGCAGCAAGAGATCTTGTAAGGCGTACTAAGCATATTGATATTTTAATAAATAATGCTGGCTTGCAGCATGTAAGTCCAATTGAAAAGCTAGAGATCTCCACCTGGGATACAATGATAGCGGTAATGTTGTCGGCAGTTTTTCATACCACAGCAATAGCGCTCCCAATGATGAAAGGATCTGGTTGGGGACGAATAATAAATATCTCTTCAGCTCATGGGTTGGTGGCATCCTCACAAAAATCAGCATACGTTTCCGCGAAACATGGAGTAATAGGACTTACAAAAACTACTGCTTTGGAGACCGCTGAACTTCCTATAACAGCAAATTCCATATGCCCAGGTTTCACTCAAACACCATTACTGGAGAAACAAATTCCCGCATTAATGAAACAGTATGGGATGAGTAGAGAACAGTTGGTATCTGATGTATTGATGGAAAGGCAACCTTCAAAGGAATTTGTTGAAGCTAATCAGATAGCAGGTTTGGTAAAGTTTTTATGCACAAGCGACGCTGATCAAATAACAGGTTCCGCAATTAGTATCGATGGTGGTTGGACAGCAATGTAGATATTAATTAGTATTTATACTCAGTTATTATTCTGCAATATTTGCCAATTGAATTATTTGTGGGTAATTTATTCTAATGGTATCACTTTTTAATAGTAGTAAACAGCTGCCCTGCCCCGATAAATTTAATCTTGCAAAATATGTACTATCGTCTTCTGATAATAACAGCTCAAAATGTGCTCTTGAGTTGATTGCTTCTCCCCAAAATTTAAAATGGAGTTATGAGGACCTGCTACATCAAGTATGCAGCAAAGCCAGATTACTAAGAGAGTATGGAATTGTTGAAAATGACAGAGTCCTTTTACGTCTCGGAAATACGGTTAACTTTCCGGTAATGTTTCTTGCTTGTATCTGGTCAGGAGTAATACCTGTGCCAACGTCTTCGCAGTTAACCAAAACTGAAATTAATAAGATTGAAAGCCTAGTAAATCCTAAGTTAATAATTGCGGGGAAAAATATTGTTTTACCAAAATCAAACGCTCCGGTACTAACTGAAGAAGTCCTCATGACATACAAAACGGATAGATTATCAACCGCTAAAATTGGATCTCCTGACCGTGTTGCTTACATTGTCTTTACTTCTGGTACATCAGCAGAACCTAAGGGAGTTGTCCACGCCCACAGAGCTATATGGGCTCGCAGGATGATGTTTGATGATTGGTATGGTATAACTGAAAATGATAGGATTCTGCATTCAGGCGCCTTCAATTGGACATACACCTTAGGAACTGGTTTGTTAGATCCTTGGACTGTAGGAGCTACGGCGGTAATGTCTGAAAAACCTTTTAATCCAAATGACTTTTATGAAATCATTAATGAAAACAAAATAACTATTTTCGCATCTTCACCATCTATTTTTCGTAAAATACTTAAGAATAAGAAAGCTTTAAAATTAAACTCTCTCAGACATAACTTATCCGCTGGAGAAAAGCTTTCAGATAGTATCCGCGAAAAATGGAAACAAAAGACTAAAACTAGGATATTTGAAGCTTTCGGAATGTCGGAGTGTTCTACTTTTATATCTCAAAGACCGAACGAAAACTCAACTGATTTACAAAGTATGGGGAAACCACAGAGAGGTAGGTCGGTTGCGATACTAAACGAAGAAAATAATCCTGTAGAGTTCGATAAAGTAGGTAATTTAGCTGTGGCCTCCACAGATCCTGGATGTATGCTTTACTATTTAGGTGAAAAAAAACTTAAGCAAAAATGGTTACTCACAAATGATCTAGCCAAAATGTCAAAATATGGAGAAGTAACATATATCGGTCGAAATGATGATATGCTTAATTCTGGTGGGAACCGTGTTTCTCCGATAGAACTAGAGAATTTATTTAGTAGTTTAGAAGGTATAGATAATGTTGCAGCCGTCGATCTTACTATAAAAGAAGATACCACTATAATAGCAGTTTTTTATGTTGCAGAAGAGTCATTTGAGAAAAAATTAAAAATTCTTTCGGTGCAGAATCTAGCTCGTTACAAACAACCTCGACTGTTTATTCAGGTCGATTCATTTCCAACTTCAGGGAACGGGAAGATTAATAGAAATCAACTTCGCTCTCAGTATGAGGCAAATAGAAAGAATGTTTAGAACTCAACCTCCCCTGACATTCCATCTCCAATAGGATCTGCCCCTCCATCAAGATTACCTTCATTTATCCTAATAGCGTGGACTCTAGGATTTATAAAACTAGCTGGATTCCTATAGGTAGAGTAACCCATATCGCATAATTCACGTTCTACCGATCTGAAAATTCGGTTTGAAATCTCAATCTTATTAGAAGTTACACAAATTCTTGGCGCACTTACAGCATGTTGAGCTGACATATTAAAATCTACAACATTTAAAATTCCTTGCAGTACCCCCATCGTAATAGTTGTTCCACCGGGCGCTCCGAGCGCTAATCTAACCTTTCCATCTTTTAATAACATAGTCGGGCACATAGCCGTAAATCTGGCTTTACCAGGTTCTAAAGAGCCGTTGTGACCTTTACGCGGATCAAATACCATCATGCAATTATTATACATAAAACCTAATCCCTCAGTCACGACACCAGAGCTAGAACCCAGCGAGTGAGTAAGATTCACAACGTTACCTTCGTTATCGGCTACCACAAGGTGAGTTGTATCTTTGCTCTCAGGAAGGCCACTAATTTCTCTATTAATATTGGCTTTTTCTCCATTCTTAATTTTCGTAGCCATCTCTTTTGCATAACTTTTAGAAGATAATCTTTCGATAGGCACAGAAATAAATTTCGGATCACCCATCGAAGTATCCTTGTCAATTGTGGCAATTTTCATAGCTTCAGCAATAATTGAGATATATCTTGAAGAGTTGTGACCTATCTCTTCTAAATCAAATTGTTCAAGAATATTTAACATTTCAATTATCATTAACCCACCACCAGGAAGTTGATTGGTTACTATCTCAAAACCTCGGTATGTTCCTCTTAAAGGCTTACCGACACTAGGACTACAATTGCGCAAGTCTTCCTTTATTAATAGTCCTCCATTTATTTTCATGTCCTTTTCTATGGTGTCGGCAATATCGCCTTCATAAAAAATATCAATTCCTTCATTTGAAATTCTTTCGTAAAGCTTTCCCATATCTGGGTTTTTTAGGGTATCGCCAATTTTTGGAATCCTACCATTTTTGTCTAAATAGATTTTTTTTGCCGCTTCGAGTTTATTGATCACGGATATTCGAGCCATGCGGCCTGCTTGCTCTGGAGCCATCCAAAAAGCATGTAATCTAGGTCTGACCATAAAACCATCATTGCAATACTTTATGGCAGACTCCATTGTATCCCCAAAATGTAACTGACCAAACATACCTTGAGCTAAATTTAAGGCCTTTAAAGTCAGTGGTGTCGTAAGTGATTGATAACCAAACTCATTAATTCTTCCTTTAAGGATGTACCCAAATCCATCCTCGCACACACCTTCAATAAGTTTTTCCCACATACCTTCTTTAGAATTCCGAGGAGCTCGTCCATGAAAGTCTATACTTGTGTGTTTTTTTAACTTTTCAATGTATACCTGCATAGATCCGAATCCAGCAATTCCACACATTTGAGGATCAACAACCGTTTGAACAAAAGCAGCGGTGACCGCAGCGTCCATCACGTTACCACCTCTTTCAAACGCCTCTAAACCAGCCTCAACGGCCTCTGGTTGTGGAGCTACAACCATTCCTTTCATGACCAAGGCTCTTCGAAGCAGTTCATCAAACCAATTTCCTATTCCAAATTTTCAAATAATTTTTTTAATAACATCATGCGTGGGATGAGTGAGGAAATAAATAAATGCTCATTTAGAGTGTGAGGACCTACCCCATCGACCCCGAGACCATCTAGAGTTGGAACTTTTTCTGCTAAAAAACTTCCATCGCTTCCTCCTCCAGTATGCATTCCTACTAATTCAAATCCTATTTCTTTTGCGTGACTCTTCGCTTTTACAAAAAGGTCTTTACCCCCTTCTGTGACAGAAAATGGTGGTCTATTGATACCACCCTTTACTTTTACTTGTATGCCATCTTTTTTATAGTTTAATGCCATTAATTTTTTTTCAACTTCTTCTGCTAAATTGGAATTTTCTATTCTTAGATCAATGGAGCTTTCACAACAGTCAGGGATAGTATTATCCGCTGTACCGCCAATTATCTTTCCAACGTTAAGTGTTATACCTCGTTCATAATCTGTTAAGGATTCTATAAATAAAATTTGCTTAGCCATTTCTTTGATGGCACTTATACCTTGCTGATGGTTAACGCCCGAATGTGCGGCGGTACCTTTAACAGTAATTTTGTATCGACCTACACCTCTTCGACTGGTAACAACCTTTCCTCCGTTGCGCGCTGGTTCTGTGACCAAAACATACTTTGCCATACTTCCTGCGTTCTCTATTAGATTTCTAGAAGTTGGACTTCCGACTTCTTCGTCTGAAGTAAAGAGAATATGAACAGGTAATTTTGGCAGTTTAGAAGACTCAGATATCAACTTTAGGGCTATGAAAGCCAAAAAAGCCCCACCTTTCATATCCAGTATTCCTGGCCCCTTTACGGTATCACCACTGATTACAAAATTATTGTTTCCAAAGCTACCGTGAGGATGCACGGTATCCATATGCGAAAGAACTAGTATTCCTGGTTTTTCAAAATCATTGTCATAACCCCAATTTGATCTTATCGATAGGTGATCTCCAAAACCATTTGTTCCAGCGATACGTTGAACATGAAAGCCTATACTTAACCAATTTTTTTCAGCGAGAGTCATTACCTTATTTACGGCATCTGCATCCGAGGTTGGGCTTTCCGTTTCTACCCAAGGTTTTAACCCTTTTAAAATTTCATTCTCAGTTATCATAAGAGACCTCTAATATTAATATATAAAAAATATATATTTTTATTTAAGAAAGTATATAATAAATAAATACAATGATAAAAATTTATATCTAGAACCTGATACTCTTTTAAAATGGGCGGTACTACAATGACACGAGCTAGAGCAATAAATAACTCCTATGAATATTTTGATACAGGTGATTTCGAAAAGGATTTGGCTAAATTAGTTAAGATACCAAGTCAAAGCCAAATACCGAGTGAAGTCAGTTCATGTGAAAAATATCTTAAAAAGGCTATGATACCAAAATTTCATGAAATGGGTTTCCAAACCAAAATTTATGAGAACCCAATTAAGAATATCGGTCCGGTCCTTTTAGCAACCAGAATTGAAGATCCTAATTTAACAACTATTCTAGGATATGGGCATGGTGATGTAATTCTTGGGCTTGATGATCAATGGACTAAAGGTAATGGCCCTTGGAATGCTACGAAAGATGGAGATATCCTCTACGGCCGTGGAACAGCGGATAATAAAGGTCAGCATTGGATAAATATGAGCGCGTTATCAACGGTTTTAAAGGTAAAAGGGAATCTAGGTTTTAATGCTAAGTTTATAATTGAAACCGGTGAGGAAAATGGCTCGAAAGGTTTAAGAGAAGTAATAGAATCGGATATGGAGTCCTTTTCTGCTGATGTTTTCATAGCTTCGGATGGCCCCCGCGTTAAACACGATTGGCCAACTATATCGTTAGGAGCAAGGGGAGCAATAAACTTTGATCTTACATGTAACTTACGAAAAGGTGGCCATCATTCGGGAAACTGGGGAGGAGCGTTGGTTGATCCAGCAATTGTTATATCACAGGCAATCTCTTGTATAACAAGTAAAACTGGAGAACTTAAAGTTTTTGATTGGAGGCCAGAAAAACCATCCTTAAAAGTACGTGAGTTATTGAAAAATATAGAATTAGACTCTGGGCCAGATGGACCTACTCCAGATCCGAATTGGGGCGAACCTTCTTTTTCACCCGCAGAGAACGTTTTTGCATGGAATTCTTTTTCAGTGCTAGCAATGACATCAGGAAACCCTAACAATCCGGTTAATGCTATTGCTCCTACTGCTAGGGCGCATTGTCAACTTAGATATATCGCAGGAACCAATGTTGATAATGTTATTCCATCTCTTAGAAAACATTTAGATGATAATGATTTCAATATAGTTAAGATAGAACAACCTCCAAAAGAGAATAGAGGTGGATTTATGGCAAGTAGAACCGAAATAGATAATCCCTGGGTTCAAATTGTTCAAAACTCTATTGAAAAAAGTGCTGGCAGAAGTCCAGCGATTTTACCGCAAATGGGAGGTTCAATTTGTAATGATCTTTTTACGGACCTACTCGGTATCCCTGCAATTTGGATTCCACATTCCTATTCGGGATGTTCCCAGCATGCTCCAGATGAACATGTAATACTACCTGTATGTCGGGACGCACTAGGTCTAATGACTGGGCTATACTGGGATTTAGGAGAAGTAGAGAATTGACTCACTCTACCCCAGATTTACAGCAAGTAATTATTCACGCAGAAAATGCTTTTGATGATCCGGACGAGTATTTTAAAAATCTTTCAAAACTTGTTGCATTTAAGACTGAAAGCCAGATCTCAGCGTCGCTTCCTATTTTA
>MDSV01130999.1_pt1 | contig 12640 bp, 14 predicted proteins | sample 810851 | NCBI WGS metagenome assembly MDSV01 (sample SAMN05326640, study PRJNA326480) | marine metagenome | isolation source: seawater | place: Atlantic Ocean: North East | collected 2012
AATACAACTCTTTGAGATTTTACTATTACAATTGTTAGTAATAGTAAAATTATTGTGAATATTACTTGTTTCATCATTATAGTTGATATTAAGTATTTCTCTCAAGTAAATTCAATTTTACAATTAAACTCTAATAAATTTTAGTTTTTTATCAGCATCTTTTTCTAATCGTCCTTTTAAAATTGGTTGAGCTCCTGGTACACGAATTGCTTGTTTATAGCTATCTAAATCATATACTTCACCTGTATCTTTTCTATATGCATATTTCTTACCTGAAATAGTTACTTCTTTTGCTTTCCAAGTAATTTTCTCCACATTAATCTTAGCAACAACATCCTTTTCTTCTCTTTCTAATGCTGGATAATAAGCATATTTCTCTCGTGATGGTCTTCCAAATGAATAACAAACAATTGGTTCTTTTGCATCTGCTCTTGAATGTAATGAACAATCCATAGCTGATTCTTTTATAGCATTTAATAAATTACCATTAATATCTGATTTAATGTTAGATATTTCATGTAAAGCTTCGTCACTAGTTAAAGGTCTTTCTGTTAATTTACCTTTATCTTTTAATCTTAATTCAATTGATTCATCACTAGTTAATTGTTCTTCTGAAAATGTCATCAAATATAAAAATACATCAACTGTTCTTAATTCTGCTGGTAAATCTTCATGACTACAAATACGTCTAGCTCTACCAATAACCTGTTCCATTCTTACCGGATGCCAATATGGTTCTACAACATGCACATAACGTGTGTTACGCAAAGATATACCCTCAGCACCAGAAGCTGTAATCATAAATACTTTAATTACTTCACCCATTAAATTGTTGCTTGATATTTTATTTAATTCAGTTACAATATTATTTGGTACATACTCCCAAGTACCATTGAATATATTTCTAACTAATTCTTTTTCTTCCTGGTCTTCTGTACCAGTATATAAAGCGAATGATGGTTTACCTTTATCCTCATCTTTAATATTTATTTCCCATTGTCCATTTGATCCTTTCTTCAGTTTAAATTGTACAAATCCATTCGCTTCTAAAACTAATTTTAGTACACCTACTCCTTCTATAGTTCTAAATTGACTGTATATTAAATGTAACCCTACATGCTCTGGGTCTACTATATTCTCTAAAATATTCAAGAACTTTGGACTATATATAGCTAATCCACCAGAACCTTCTTTTCCGTCTGGAGTCAAATAAAATTCATCGTTATCTTTCAACTCTGACATAGCTTTTAATATATTCTGTTGATATCTGTCCTGTAAACTTTTCTTAGATGAATCTAAATCTTTTCTATCATCTTCAGTATATCTACCATCTACATTAGCAATTCTTTCATCTGTTGTAGCAGCATCCAATTCATCTTCATCTAATTTATTTTTCGCGACATCCTCTATGATTTTTTTCATACCGTCAGAAAACTCTTCTGTAGCCATTTTAATTGCTTCATTTCCAGGCATTGGTCTTCCTATAGGTCTTGGAAACACAAAATTACAGAAAGCACGTGAGAAAATTCTATATGTAGAAACAGAATCATCATATAGTTCACCATCTGGACCAGCTCGTTTCTTTTTCTTATTATTATTTTTTTCTTGTTTTCTCTCAGCTGCTCTAGCAGCTTCATATATACCAAATTGATATTGACTCATATCAACTTTAATAATATGTATATTTTTATCCTTATCAAATTCAGGCATTAATGTCTCTTGAGCACTTTTAAAATAAGATGATAAACCTAATATTCTTCTTTTGAATAAACTGGCATTTTTCAAATTTCCATCTGCTTCAATAAACATAGCTTTGAACTGATCTAATTCATCTGGTAAAGCTTTAAATAAATCAATTTTAATCCCATGTCGCATTACTTCTATACCATTTCCACCTAAAACCTTAGCTAATACAGTTATTAGATCATCATCATTTAGTTCACCTCTTTCACCTATAGTAGCTACTCCGTCATATTTCTTTTTATTATACATATTTGCAAATCCAAATGGATTTCTTGTAAATACCATTTGTTTTGATGCTGGTTTATATTCTATAAAATCTATTATATTGGATAAATCCCTATTTGTAGCTATTAAAGATTTAATTCTATCTTGATCTACTCTACCTTCCGATTTAACATTTACTGGTACAGTAAAAGTTTTAATATATCCTCGTAAAATATTGAATAATATCCCTATTTCATTTGGATAATTAATAATAGGCGTACCAGTTAATAAAACTATACGACAATTCTCTGCTAACATTAAGTATTCATATAATCTGTGACTTAATGAATCTTGTTTTCCCATTTTATTTACAATTCTACTCACAAAATTATGTGCTTCATCAATTATAACCACTTTGTTATCAAATAAATTAATATCGCCATTTGCTGTATGTTGATCTAATGTATCATTTCGCAAACCATTATAGTTTATAAACTGATATTTATCACGAATCATTTCATTTAATTGATTATCTAGATTAATTCTATCATCTGTTGATAGAGATTCGTAATTAGATGGTTTCCTTACATCAACTAACCAAGCACCCTTATTTTTTTTTATCCATTTCACTGATAATGATAATACACTAGATAAATCTTCTGCTAACGATTGATTAGTTTCTGTTGTTCCCGTACTTACAAATTCCCAAAATTGGTTTTTTTTATATAAAGAATCTCCACATTTTTTTAATTCTTCAATATAATTTCTTCTTAAAGACGCTGGTGTCATAACTATAACATTCTTAGCTGTTTTCATACCTTCTGCTATTGCAATTGATGAACAAGTTTTACCAGAACCTAAACCATGATACAAAAGTAAACCTCTGTAAGGTGTGTATAGATTTAAATAATCTCTAACAATTCTTTGGTGTGTTAATAAACTAAATTCTGTAGACTCTTTTCTAGCTTCACAACTTACATTAGCTGCATCGTCTAATAAGTCATCTCTATATTGAGAGAATAATGAATTTATAAATGTCATGAAAATTTCCCTATTATTCAAATAATATGAAGAAGCTCTAATATTTACAGCCGGCTCATTTGAAGGTAATCTTTTAGGATCTATTAAAACACCTTCTATAACATCTTCTTCTGGAACTTCAGCAATAACTGAAAGATCTGGTTGTTTAGTTTTTCTTATTAATGTTAATTTCCTTTTAGGTTTACCTAAACTAACATTACTTGGTGTAGATACTGTCCCCTTTGTAATACCAACCAATTTAAGTTTTTTACCTTTTTTACGTTTAACTTTTGTTGTAGTAGAACCTGTAACAGTTTTACTTGATTTTGAAGTTTTTTGTATCTTAGGGACTGGTGGTCTCTGTGATACTGGTGCAGATTCTTGTACACTAACTTTAGTAACTACTGCTTTGGATGATCTAAATTTTTCTAATAAATCTTCTCTATTAGATACGATTCCTTCCTCTAATTTATTTACAATTTTTGTTCTTATTTTCACCTTCTCTTTAGGAACTCCTTTTATACCTACTTTTATTCGTTCTTTTTGTTTAGCCTTAGGTTTATTGCGTAATTTATCTATTAATGATATGCTTGAAGAACTCATATATAAATTTAATACATATTAAATTTGTATGTGATTAACTTTAATTAATCTTCATCATTATCTAATGAACTTAATGCTAATTCACAAGCTAACTGCTCAGCCTTCTTCTTAATTTTATGTGTACCTTCACCTAAAAATACAAATACCTTACCTATTTTATCAAACACTTCTTGGATCTTGTCAAATGAACTATATTCGCTAAATGGAACTGCATCCTCTACATTTACTTCATATATTGGTTGACCTAAACATAAGTAAACACCCATATGATACCCTGTATCGCTATCATGATCTATTTCCAAATAATCTGGAGTAGTTTTAAACGTTTTTTGTATTTTCACCTGTAAAATGTTTTTATAATTATCATCATTTTTAATCAATTCAATCCAATTAACATGTTCTTCAAAAATCTTTTCAACAAAAATTTGGGCGGCCTGAAACCCTGGTCCTGTTACAAACAGATTCTCAAACCACTTTTCATCATCCTTTACTACTATTTTATTATGATCTAAAAATAATGCTCCTAAGAAAGCTTCAAATAAACATCCTAATTTCTTTAAGTTAGTCCTAGTTTTTTTCTCTTCAGCGTGTTTTGACATTATCAACCACTTATTTATTTTCATTTCATATGCTAGTCTGCCAATAGATTCATTCTTTACTAATGCAATCTTTTTCTCTGTCATAAAACCTTCGTTTTCTTTTGGGAAACGTCTATATAGATAATATTTAGTTATTGCTTCCAAAATTCCATCTCCTAAAAATTCTAAACGTTCATTAGATTTTTGTTTTAATGGTAAACAATCATTTGGTTGTTCCATTATAGTAATATTCTGTTTTTCATTTTCCAATGATGGTCGTTTTGTATATGACTTATGTACAAACGCTCTTTTGTATAAATTTAAATTTACAACATCCCCGGGCAATCCATAACGTTTTAGAATAGATTGAACTTCGCTCAATCTAATCTCCTTATTGTTTGAATTAAATGGATTGAATACAAGACCTTCATCCGTATCATGAATATCATCTTCCTGTAAAAGCTTACTAGCAGTAAATCCTGACATATATATACTTATATACAAGTATATTCTTTAGATTAATTAAATTTATTATGTAAAAGTATTATAAGATGTCTGAATTAATCAGTTTTATGAAGCTCAATGGATATCATACTATTAATGATAATTATACAAAAGGTTTATTATTATTAACATTAACTGTTATGGGAAATTTTGTTGCTGAAACATTAGGTTGTAGTACTCAAAAATTATTAGGAACTAGTAGAATGGCAAAGTTATTGGTTATTTTTTTTTTAATATATTTTACATTAAATTTTACTACTGATACCACTAATATACATCCGTTTGATGAAATCAAAATGACATTTGTATTATGGATTTTATTTATTATATTTACTAAAATGCCAGCTGTATCAACTGGTATAGTATTTATATGTTTATGTCTACATTATGTTCTTAGTAATTTTTATAAATATTATAACGCTAATAATATAAATCAGTATGATAATTTAATATTTTTTATTGACAATATAGTACTATTTACTATATTTATCACTACCGTAATAGGGTTTATAACTTATATAATTAAAGAAAAAAGGGAACACAAACGATTTTCATGGTATAAGTTTTTTATTGGTGTAAATAAATGTTCAATTTAATAATATTAGAATTATATATAATGACGTTAGGTGGATATTTGTCCGGCAGTAGAATGGCTCGTGATTCAGCCAAATTATCAAGACATAATCAATGTGGAGGTCCCAAAAAAGCTGGACTAGCTCCTCAAAGTGCATGGATGCGACAAGGTATGGGGAATTTAAAACTAGTTAAATCTTGTGATAGTCGTGCTGCAAATACTTTTTGTGCTAGAAAATCTAATAAAGCTTGTGTTAATCCTTGGACCGGTGCACCCTTATGTAAAAATTCTTATTATGATCCATTTACTGGAACTAAAATAACTGTTGCTGGTTGTAGTGCACAACCAACCACTAAAAGACCATCCACTTCTGGTGGTGTTGGTGGTAGATCATGGTTAAGATTTAGAGGTTAACACAGATAAGTATTTAAATAATATATCAATAATAATACAATGAAAATTATTATTGATAACCGTGAAGGTACATTAATTAAATTAGTTGATAATATCATCAGTAACTCTGATAACTCTAATGTTAGTTATAGTGTAGAACAATTAAATGTTGGTGATATTCAAATTGTTTCAGATGATGGTGTTACGCAACTAATTTTTGAGAGAAAACTTATATCAGATCTTGCATCATCTATTTCTGATGGTAGATACAATGAACAATCTTTTAGATTAGATAAAACTGAATTACATAATCACAATATATTTTATCTTATTGAAGGGGATCTTAAAAATTTTAGACCTTATAAACGCTCTAGAATTACCCAAGGAGCTTTATATTCTTCTATATTTACATTGTCATATTATAAAGGGTTTTCTGTTTATAGAACAGATAATTGTCAAGAAACAGCTGATATGTTATTTAAAATTGCGGATAAACTTCATAGAGAAATGAAATCTGGTAAACGTAACCCTTATTACAGTGAAAATTCTGACAATCAATCTACTAACAGTAATGAGTATATTGATACTATCAAAACTCAAAAGAAAAACTTTATAAATAAAGAAAATATTGGTAAAATTATGTTAATGCAAATTCCTGGAGTTAGTGCAAATTTCGCAAATATTATTATGACAGAACATCCTACAATGATTGATCTTATTGTTGCATTACAAGAAAATACTAATTGTTTAGACTATATGACATATAAAACATCTACTGGTAAGGTTAGAAAAATTAGTAAAACTTGTATTGAAAATATAAAAACTTATCTATTACAAGAATAAGAATGATTTAAAAACTAGTTTAAATATTACAATCATAATGAACTCATATTTTGTATTAGAGTATATATGGTTAGGTGCAAACAACATTTTAAGGTCCAAAACTAAAATTTGGACTCCCGGTGAAGATGAACAATTATACATGAGAAAACATGGAATAACATCAGCATCATTTCCTATTTGGAATTTTGATGGAAGTTCTACTGGACAAGCTAGTGGAACTCATTCAGAAATAAAAATACAACCTGTTGCAGTATATCCTAACCCATTTTATAATAATAGAAATTACCAAAATTACTTAGTATTATGTCAAACTCTTGATAAAGATAATATACCTTTAATAAGTAATACCAGAGCCGTAGCCAATGAGATTTTTGAACAAAATAAAGATCAAAAACCTTGGTTTGGAATTGAACAAGAATATTTTATAATTAGTTCAAATACTACTGGTGCGTGGAGAGGTCTCCCCAGAGACGAAAATGGTCTTATTCAGTTTAGAAACTATTGTGGTACTGGTTATTCAGATATTTTTCACAGAGAAATGGTTATAGAACATATGCACTTGTGTTTAAATGCTGGACTTAATATAAGTGGTGTTAATGCTGAGGTTGCTCCAGGTCAATGGGAATATCAAATTGGACCATGTGAAGGTATTAAAGCTGGTGACCAATTATGGATATCCAGATGGATAATGGAAAGACTTAGTGAAAGATATAAGGTTCGCATTGATTGGTCACCCAAACCAATTGAAGGTTTAAATGGGAGTGGATGTCATACAAATTTTAGTACAAGATATATGAGAGAGTCTGGAGGTATCAATGCCATTTATAGTGCTATAGAAAAACTAAGACATAAACATGATGAACATATGAAAGTTTATGGTGAAGATAATGATAAAAGAATGTCGGGATTATATGAAACTGCTCAATATAATAAATTTAGTTTCAGTCCTATGCAACCAGTAGATAGAGGTGCTTCTATTAGGATAGGATATGAAACTATAGCTAATAGTTGTGGATATTTTGAAGATAGACGACCTGCATCTAACATGGATCCTTACCTTGTTACATCTAAAATGGTTTATACAATATGTATGTAAGGTGTTTAAAGAAGCTAAAAGATATTAATATATATGGAAACAATTATATTAATAAGAATTGCTTGGTTTGATAGAGAAACTAATAAATATGATTATGGATCTTGGAAAGACTTTAAACTTATTAAAGAAATGAAAGAATGGGTATATAAACAAAATAAATTATATCCAAAAATTAGATATTGGATTGAATATAAAGAAGGTTATGATGGTAAAGTGATTAAAAATATAGAAGAAATAAACTATGTTAAAATTCATGATGAAAAAAATGAAAATACTGATTACTTACTAGTATAATCATTTCATATAAAATATCATCACTATATATAAATATGGATTAACTACTATTATAATAATCATTGTTGTTGTTGTTGTTTTAATTTTACTTGCTGGAGCAGGTCCTAGTAGCACACAAATGGGAGGAGGGAAAACCAAGTTTAGAAATATCGCTTTTGGTGTTTTAGGTATTATTGCTATATATTCACTTTTTCATAACGTACGTTTTTTATATGAAAAAAATCATGTTGACGAACAAAGATATAGTGTTGTTTAATTAATATAGATTATTTTATCTTTGGAAAATCTATCATAAATATAGCAGACTTTGTATAAGATGTATATACTATTCTATTTTCATTAACATCTATTCCATGAGGAAAGTTCTCACATTCTATTTCTTTAACCAATTCTAATTTATTATTGTGTATTTTATAAATACCTATAATACCACAACGTTTAATAGAACAATGTCTTGTAAATAAATAATAATCCTTATAAACTACAGCTCCATCTGGTTGTGAATCTTGAATATATATAGATTCATCTATAATATTCAAGTTATTATTTTCATCTTGCTTTAAAATTCTTATTCTTGTATCCAGCTGTTTATATTTGCCTTTTGATATATGTATATCAAAACATAATATATATAAATTATTATATAAACTTATAGTTTTAATCCTCTCTTTTCTGAAATTTTTTGATGAAAATAAATGAATATTATTTTTGTTGTTTTTTATGTATGTTATTATTGCTGAATCACAGCCTCCTAGATAAAGTCCTTGATCATTTGCTAATATCCCATGATAAGGTATATTAACATTATTACCTGCATATGCATTTATATATATAAGTTTATTGTCATTAACTTTTACCATACAGTAATTCGGTCCATATTCTGATAAATATATTATTCCTTTATGATAACTCATTAAATCGGGATGAAAAGCGTCTGAATGACGATATTTATGTGGTTCTTTATCAAGAACTATAGAATCTATAATTTGAAATGTATTATTTATTATTTTAATTAAATATACCTCCGCCGCTGCTCTATGACATGCAACTAATGTATCTTTATTTATGAATTTAACATCTGTCATTGTGGCTACTCTACCCTGATCTTTTAAAAAAAATTCTCCCTGTTTCCAAAATACAGAGTTTTCTTCTGATGGTTCTTTTGGAATGTTTCTTATGATTTCTAATTTCATATATGTAGTACCATTATATAATAAACTATAACAATATTTTACTCCATGATATAGGAGATCTGCTGTAATTAATGCTCCAAGTCCTAGTAGAACTTTTTCCTTATTCATAATAATATATCTGAGAAATATATATTTATGTTTTTTTTACCAAAAGATTTACAAAGACATATTTTTTCTTTTGATTCAACCTATCATGAACATTATAGAATAGTTATGAAACAACTTAGTACTTATGGTTCTTTAAAACGAAATAGAAACAGAACCTATTCACCATGCTTAAAAAAATCTGACTTAGTAGGAAGTTATGTAGTATCTTTTAGTAATAGTAAACAACAATTTTTTTAATTTATATAACAAATAAATTATATTTGTATTTATTATATACATATGGACTTATCTTCTAGTAAATTTTTTCAATATTTAGGATGTGCTCTTGTTATATTAATTGTATTTTACATTGTCATGTCATTATGCAATTATCAACTCAAATTAGTGGAAACTTTAACAAATATGTCATCTGATTCTGTAAATACGGCCGCTACTATTAAAGAAAGTACTACAAGAACTCTTGATACATTACTTGTTGATAAATACAGAAGTAGTTACGAAGATATTATAATTAACATGAATGATTGGTGTGATGCTGAAATGTTAAAAACAATTGTATCTGGAGAGATGGACTGTAAAAATGGGTGTGATGATAAATTCATGAAAAAAATCCACACTGTTAATGATTTAGGTAGTTTTAAAGGTTATCTTAATAAAAGTATGGCCTTCTTAGATAAACAATAATTATCATTACTAATTTTACATTAATAGTAATGATATAAATTATATTTTTTTATTTAATTATTTTATAATGGATTCTACCAATACTTTAGAAACTAAAAATATTATACTTGAACCAGAAAAATCTGCTGTAACTGCTATAACTGAAAAGCAAAATAACCAGGATTTTTCTCAAAAAACTAATGTTGTTACAACGTTAGTTTTGGAAATATATAGAGTATTAATGGGTGCGTTTCTTATTGCATTTATTCCACAAAAATGTGATGATCATGTATGTACATTGTCTGAAAATATAAATAGAAAAGATACTATGTCTGTTATAGCCGTAACTTTTAATTCTATTACATTATTAACATTTTTGATTTTATATTTTGTTGAAGTTAAAAGAGAAAATAAATTGATCACTTATTTAGAGGTCAATAAATTTGAACCACTAGATAATGAATCTGTTGGTACAGCTCTAAAAAAATTATGTCCTGAGAGAAAACGGACAATTTGGAACTATGATAGATATTATAAGAAGGCAGGGAATTTTTCATCAATAGCATTTATTTTGAATGCTATTATAAGTTCCATCGTAGTATACGGTCATTATCTTGATAGTAAAACTGTTACTGTATATTTAACAAATGTTTTATTTATGGGAACTAAAGTTTATGACGTTTATAATACAGTAAATACTAAAAGGAATGTTTTTTATAGTGCATATCTTAAAAATAAAGTACAATTTAATGATGTTGATCCTGATAAATTCTTAACAGATACTCCTAATAAAGACAATGTTAAAAGATCTAATTCGTTTGAAATTGAAGATGAAGTTGTTGTTTAAAACTATTATAGGTTTTTACAATAATCATACACTTTAAATCCAACAGAGTTAACAACTACAGCTCTTGTTGCACATAATCCATAACCACGCCATAAGCTCCCTTCTTTTAAAGCTGTTCTAAAATTAATATTTTTTGCCATTTGTCTATTTTTTATAACATCTATTGGATAACTAAAAGTCCATGCTAATAATCCTGCTAATCCACCTGAAATAAAAGCGTCATAATGATAATCTTCTGTCATTGTAAAATATGTTCCTAACCAAAAACAAAAACCTATTGATTCTCTACCTGCAGTACTTCCTAATCCATACATTGTTTTGGGAAATTTTCCAGGAATCTGTCTTTTTACTTTAAATAAATCAAAACCATAACATATAGGAGATATAGATAAACCAGTAATGAATCCACTAACAAAATTATTATTTGTTACATTATTGAGGTATTTATTTATTGGAAATACCATTCCATTTGATACAATACTAAATATTGTTGGATAAATAAATCCGCGATAATATTGTAAAGGTTTTAATAATTTCAAGGGTTTATTATTCTGAACATAAACTTTTGCTGTATCAAATGGATGACCAACTATATTTTGTGCTAGTCCACTAATAGCTCCTGATTGATATTCATTCATGATTATATATATAAAATATATAATCATCTATTTATCTTGTATTTGCATCATAATACCCTGATCCTACTACCCGCTTAGAGTACTCAACTCCACCCCAATTAGCATCCATCGCATTATCACTAGTTCTTTTATTCGTCTCAATATTATAAAGCTTGTCTAAAGGAGTATCTACACCCTGATATTGATTATCTTGATCAAATCCGGGATAACTATTCTTATTATAAGGAGCATCATTTCTTGATGCATCCACTAATTTTTGTTGTTCAGGTAATTGAGCTGGAAAAGGAAAGTTTTTATTTGCTGGTACTGTAACATCATCTAAACTCTCTATCTCTCCAGGACTTTTTGCTTGAGCTCCAGGATTTAAATTATTTATATCAGGCCTTATTTTATATACACCATTTCCTTGAGCATCATATTCATGTTTTAAAAATAGAACATCACAATCCATTCCCTGCGACTTTTGCCATTTTAAAAATTCCACATATTCTTCTAAATTATCAAAAGTTATTGGGTTCACACCAGGTATTTCAGCTAGTTTAGTATTTTTCAATATTATCTGTTTCCCTTTTTGAATTAAGATATTAGGACAATCTCGTTTATTATCAAATCCTTCCATTACTTTTTTACCATGAGAACAATAAACATATAATCCTAATAGAAATATTACTAATATTAATCCTTTCTTGTACATCTTATATAATTAAACTAGAATATTTTTCAAAATATTTATTATATTCTTTTGATAATATATATGCCAGAATTTTTACATGTTAATAGTGAAGATACTCTTAAAAAACTTAACAGTAACAAAAAAGATAAATTGGTAAAGTATTATATGGATGGATGCAGTCATTGTGATGATTTAGAACCTATATGGAAATTAGTAGAATCTAGAATCAAAAAAGATCATGATGATAGTAATATTATTATTGTTCAACTAAATGCTAACTTTATGGAAAATGCTGATGTACCTAATGTAGAAGGATTTCCAACAATTAGTATGATTAAAGGAGGGAAAAAAATAGAACATAAAGGTGCACGAACAGAAGAAGCTATTTTAGATTTTTTTAAAAACCATAACTTATCTGCATCACAAACCGGAGGAGGTAAGCGTAGGACCAAACGTAGAACCAAGCGTAGGACCAAGCGTAGGACCAAGCGTAGGACCAAGCGTAGAACCAAACGTAAACACAAAAGGTCTAAAAAAGGTAGAGGGTTTAAAAAATGGTTTAAAAGTAAATTACCTACTAGAAAAGTAAAACCACAAACAGCAGTAATTGGATCTGTTAAGATATCTGGTGATAATTATGAAGAAACACAGTTAAATAGAAGAGGT
>MDSV01101735.1_pt1 | contig 12639 bp, 4 predicted proteins | sample 810851 | NCBI WGS metagenome assembly MDSV01 (sample SAMN05326640, study PRJNA326480) | marine metagenome | isolation source: seawater | place: Atlantic Ocean: North East | collected 2012
AGAAACTCTTAAGAACTGCAGAGAAATGAAGAAAGCTGGTAAGCTATCTCGCAGTATGAAAGAGGAATGCAAGGCTGCACGCGAATTAAAAAAAGCGAGTAAACAGTAGAGAAGAGGATTGAGGAGTTTCAGCTAGTGCGCAGTGAACTTTAAACGAGAGATTGGTTGTGAGCTTTCCTCTCGATTAAGAAGCCTTCGCTGGCTCCTCTCTTGCTGTCTTTTTAGTCTTAAATTTTCCAAAACTGACTTCTTATCCGATTTGGCTATACCGCTATGAAGTCACACAATTAAGACACTGGTGACATTCCTTTACCCAGAATACATCTGCAATTATGTGTTTTGGATTATATTTGAATGCAGTCTTGCTCCAATCAAAATTAATAAGAGTGCTATCGAAGCGGGAGAATCAAAAATGCAATACAGACCTTTAGGTAAATCGCAGATTGAAGCTTCCATCATTGGTCTTGGGACCCATGCGTTTGGGGGTAGTCTTGATTCTAAAACTGCAAATTGGGAATCCCGTGGTCCCACTGGTAAATTGGATGTTGATAGGATCATCAAATTGCAGACTATTTTCTAGTTCCTTAATCCGGTCGTGACTATCAGGCACGGCCATTTGAGGGATTTTTGCAGAATCTAAAAAACCCGACGCGATTTTTCCCCCAATCTGAATAACGCTTCTGAGAGTTGGTAAACGCATTGAATCAAGAGCACCGGGACTACTCTTATCGACCTCAGGAGCCAACTCGCGGACCATGGCTACATAATCACTGGACTTGAAGCTCTCAGAGAGAATGAGCGCCTTGCAACCCACTTTGCTTATTGCATATTCCAACTCTGACAACCGATAAGCCGGGTTAATGTTTACTAAAATTAAGCCAGCCTTGGCGGTTGCATATTGAGTGACAACCCACTCACTATTGTTCTGAGACCAAATGCCTATCCTATCACCCGGTTCGAGGCCAATCCCTAGTAAACCAGCGGCAAATGCATGAGCTCTGATTTGCAATTCTTTATAAGTCCAACGGATATTTTGATGTCGGACCACGAGAGCCTCCCTGTCACTCCAGCGCTCAGCAGCATCAAAGTTCGACCCGAGAGTTTCTCCAAGCAGTTGACTCTTGTTTGAGCCATGAACGTAACTTTTTGTCAGCACCGCCTTGCCCTTTGTCTATTTGATCTAGAGAAAGTTCTTATGACCAGAAGTGAAACAAAACCATAAACTAATTTAGAGAACGTTCTCAGTTTTTATTCAAGTATGCAAGGTGTATAACATTAAGGAGAGCTTTACAGGCGGTTAACGCCGAACCGAGCGGTCGTGGGTTCAAACCCTGCCGAACACCAGACTCCACTGACCTTGAGAGAATTTGATAGTTTTAACATACTCATTACTGGTGCCGATTTACTTTAGTCGGTCGATTATGTAGAGAAATCACTGCACAAGTTTCAGGACTTCTTGTGCCTGCATATTGGCTTGTGTAAGTATTCCTGTGGCAGCTTGCTGAATGATTTGAGTTCTGGCCATCTCAGCAGTCTCAGCGGCATAGTCTGTATCTTGAATACGCCCGCGTGCTTGAGAGGTGTTCATGACTACATTTGCCAGATTATCTGCAGCAAATTCAAGGCGAGTCATTGTTGCACCATAGCTAGCCCTGCGAAGGTCGATCTGATAAATACCATTATCGATTCGTTCCATGGCGGTCACCGTATTTTCAAATGAGCTGATGTCTGTGCTTGAAATCGAGTTGGGTGTAGTGGTTATCAACTTCTCCAACTCCACTATGAGATCTGCTGCCGATGGATAGCCTACCGACTCCTCGAGGCTCAACAATCCGCCTGAGGAGGTGACATTACCGTAGAGGTTAGCATCCTCGATGAGACCTGCAAGCTCATTAACTGCAGCATCTATCCCGTCGGCTCCGACTGTAACCATAACCACTGTATTATCAGCCAATGTGAGCCTAATCCGATCGTTTTCAATGAGATTCCTATTGCTAAAATCAATTTGGGAGCTATTTACCGCATTCTTTAGTTCTATGGTTAAGCTAGGCATCACGGCGTCCTCAAGAGTAGCTTTGACGGTTAGAACGCCATTGCTCGATTCTGCCCCACTATATAACGTATTATGACTTGAGATCTGTCCTGCCAGGCTGCCTAGTGACGTTTCCAGGCCGTTTGATCCAATATCCACATATAGCGCACTGCCATCCTCAAGAGTGAGGGTGATACGATCACCGTCACCGAGGTTAAGGTTGTTAAAATCATAGTCGGAAGAAACATAGTTCTCCTCCATGCCCACCGTTACTTGGGGAATCGCCGAACCGTCTGCGAGACCAACGATATTAATAACGCCTGCACTGTGAGAAGCATTACTAAATAGACTGGATTGCGCGCTGATCTCAGCGGTGAGGGCATTTAACAATCCAATGAGGCCGCCTTCTCCGGCAGTCTGCGTGATGTCGGTACCACCGGGCACCGTCAGTGTAATGCGATCGCCTTTTGCGATGTTAAGTCCATTAAAATCAAGTTGTGACTGCTGAATTCCGGTCTCAAGCGCGACCGTTAGCGTCGGCAATTGGGTAGATGCCGTAACGGCGTCCATCGTTATGACTTCCCCGCTCAGGTTGACCCCACTGTATAGGCTCGTCAGGCCTTCGATCTGGTTAGAGAGCCGGGTTAACATCGCACCCACCCCGTCACTACTGATCACCTCTTGAATTTCAATACTACCGTCGATGGTTATTGTTATTCGGTCCCCTTCTGCGAGGTTCTTGTTACTGAAATCGAGCTGGCCCCGCTGTACCCCGTCGTCTAGAGACACCGTCACTGCTGGCACGGGGGTCCCATTCTCTAGCCCAGTCAGCGTAACAACACCAGCATAGGTGGTTGCTGCACTGAAGAGCGTGTCCTGACTCGCAAGCTCCAAGACCATTGCTGTGAGCGCCGCATCGAGGCCGTTACTGTCTATTACCCTCTCTACATTGCTGCCGCCAGGCACTGTAAGAGTGATCTTGTCGCCTTCCACTAGGCCTAAGCTGTTGAAATCGATTTCTGACTGCCTTACCGCATTCTCGAGCGATACAGAAAGTCCCGGCACCTCAGTTGAGCCCGTCACAGCAGTCACACGAAGTGAGGAGCCAGTTAGCTTGGCATCGCTAAAGAGCGTGTCTAGAGCCCTTATGTCTGTCGCCAGCGCGTTGAGCGCTGCTGCGATGTTGCCGTCATTTCCAACCACCGATTGCAGGACGATACCATCTTGAGATCCATCGGCAATCGTAAGACTGATCCGATCGCCCGCGACAAGATTCGCGCTTATGTTGGTAAAGTCGATGTCAGAGTAAACTAAGCCATCGTCAAGCGCCGCCGTCACACTGCTAATGGGGTTGCCGTTCGTCAGGCCTGTCATGGTAATCACGCCCGAATTTACCGAGGCACTGCTAAAGTGCGCCGTTTCAGCTGTGATAGCCGTTGCAAGTTTACCCAAGACAGTCTCAGGTTCGTTGGTGTCTCCCAGCACAGCCTGCAGGACAATACCACCCTCAGAACCATCATCAACGGTCAGACGAATTCTGTCGCCCTCTGAGAATGTTATCCCTGAGAAGTCTAGCATGGCCTGATCAACCCGGTCTTCAAGGCCGACCGTTGCCGTTGGGATCGAAGATGAATTCGCAAGACCTTCCAGTTTCAATACCCCGCTATTAACAGAGGCATTGCTGTAGAGGGTGTCCTGCTGTTTGGCTTGGCTCGCGATGCTGTTTAGCGCTGCATCGAGGTCTCCATTAGCGCCGATTACAGCATTCACATCAACGCCACCCGGGATGGAAAGCGTAATCTTATCGCCCGCTAACAGGCTCTTGGAGCTAAAATCAAAGGACGAATAGGTCGTCCCATTCTGCAAGGTCGGCGCGATCGTCGGCAAAGCCGTACCATCAGATAAACCCGTAATCGTAATCGAACCATTACTCGCTGTGGCGCCGCTGACCACACTGCTCTGGGTCGCTATTTCACTTGCGATCAACCCAAGCAACGTATCAAGCGCCGAGGGATCATCTACGATCCCCTCAATCTTAACCCCATCGCCAAGATCAAGCTTAATCTTGTCACCCTGGACAAGCGTCAAGGAACTGAAATCAACCGTCTGCTGGGCCACTGCATTGTCAAGTGAAACTGTTAGTGCTGGCACCTCTAGCGATCCGGTGACCGCTGTAACCTTCAATACCCCGCCAGTCGCAGAGGCCGCGCTAAATAAACTGTTTTGAGCCGCAATATCAGCCGCCAAACTATTCAGTGCCGTGTTAAGGTCGCCATCTGAGCTGATTACCACCTGCACCTGGGACCCACCGGCAATATCCAACGTGATTCGGTCACCCGCAATCAGACTCTTGTTTTTGAAATCTATCGCAGAATAAGCAAGGCCATCGTCAAGGGCCGCCGTCACACTGCTGATCGGGTTGCCGTTCGTCAGGCCAGTGATAGTCAAAGAACCGGAACTTGCAGATGCGCTGCTAAAGAGTGTGTTCTGTGCCGCGATATCAGCCGCCAGGGCATTCAGTGCCGTGTCGAGGCTACCGTCAGCACCGATCACAACATTCACATTCGAACCATTCGGTATGCTAAGCGTTATCTTGTCACCAGCCACCAGGCTCTTGCTACTGAAATCCAAGACCGACTGCTCAATACTGTTCTCAAGCGTCACCGTTATCGTAGGAATCGTGCCGCTATCAGCAGGTGCAGTCATGTTAAGCACTCCGCCGCTAGCGGTTGCTATACTATAAAGATTGGTCTGGGCTGCAATGTCATTCGCCAACGAATTCAGGGCCGCATCTAACCCCCCGTCACCAATCTCGACTTTTAGCTGGGCAGGGTTACCACCCGGTATATCAAGCGTGATCCGATCGCCTGCCACCAGATTCTTGCCATTGAAATTGATTTGCGAAGTCGTCGTCCCATTCTGCAAGGTCGGCGTGATGAGCGGCAAAGGCTTACCATCAGATAAACCCGTGATCGTAATCGAACCATTACTCGCTGTGGCAGAATCAAACAACGAGCTTTGAGAAGCGATCTCGGTGGCCATGGTGCTCAGAAGCGCATCTAAGCCAGTCGGACCGACGATCCCTTCAACCTGAGTCCCCCCTGCTATAGTTAACGTAATTTTATCGCCCGCAATCAGGTTCTTGTCGCTGAAGTTTAACTGCATTTCCTCAAGGCTATCCTCGAGCGATACCGTAATTGCAGGAAGCACAGCGATATCCGCGGCGCCGGTCATCTTGATCACATTACCCTCAACGGTGGCTCCGCTGTAGAACCCGCTCTGTGCCGCAAGGTCTGATGCTACTAGATTTAGTGCCGCACTCAGGCCATCACTTCCAACTGTACGCTGAACCTGCGTCCCACCGGCGACAGCTAGAGTGATTCTATCGCCCTCTAAGAGATTCTTGCCACCGAAGTCGAGCTCCGAAAAGAGCGTCCCATTCTGCAACTGTGTCGTTGGTTGCGGTACAGTCCCGTCGGCAAGTCCATCAATTATAATTTTTCCATTATTTGCAATCGCACCGCCAACCACCGAAGTCTGTGAGGCTATCTCTGATGCCATTGAGTTCAGGAGCGTATCCAGTTGAGAGGTATCACCAAGGATACCCTCTACCTGAATTCCGCCGCCAAGGTCAAGCACTATGCGGTCGCCACCAACTAAGCTGCTGTTGCTGAAATCAATCTCGGATTTAAAAATAGCGTTTTCGAGTGCTGCAGTTGCGTTAGTAGAACTGGAGCTGATCGTCAAGCTTGTGTCGTACTCAAGGCTCAGAATACCCGCTGTGGCTGAAGCAGAACTCAGCAAGTCACTATGGTCAGTTTTAAGAGTCTGAGCCATCTGAGTTAACGCACCGTCGAGCCCATCAGCCCCGATCACCTGCTGAACCTGGCTCCCGTCATCAAGCATTATTGTGAGCCTGTCTCCGAAAGTTAAGTTCTTTCCGCTGAAAGCGATCTGGGAGGTTACAGCACCATCTTCAAGCGTTGCAGTAATACCCGCCATAGCAGCGCCATCTGCGGGCCCGGTGATCGTCAGCACACCTCCACTTTGCGTGACACTGCTGAAAAGACTCGACTGAGTCGTAAGGCCCGTCACAAGGGAGGCAAGAGCGGCGTCAATACCTCCGCTTCCGACAATCGCTTGAACATCCGTACCGCCATCAACTGCGATAGTAACGCGGTCACCCTCAACGAGATTCAAACCATTAAAATTGATCTGACCCTGATCAACGCCGTCTTGCAGCGTGACGGTCATGCTGGGCAAGGAGGTCAACGCCGTAACCGCCGACATTGAGATCGTGGTGCCGGTCGCGGTCGCGCTGCTATAAAGACTGCTCTGTGACGCTATGTCAGCTGCTAGACGTCCGACGGCAGCCTCAAGACCGTCGCTACCTATAATCTGCTGAACCTGCGAACCCCCCGCAATATCAAGTGTTATTTTATCGCCCTCGGCAAGGCTGAGACCCGAGAAATCGAGCTGAGAGTTTACTATCCCGTCCTTTATAGCTGGGGTCACTGAAGCTATGGCCGAGGCATCGGCCAGACCTGTCAATGTCAGGACACCATTGTTCACGGTTGCGTCACTAAAAAGTGCTGACTGCGAAGATAACTGACCGGCCAATGAAGTGAGAAGACTATCCAACCCCTCGGCTCCAACCACGCCCTGAACATCGGTTCCTCCAGCAATGGTTAGAGTAACCCGATCACCCTGAACTAGGTTCCGATCGCTAAAGTCAATAATGGACTGTCTCAAAGGTCTATCAAATGACACAGTGACTTCCGCCATTGCTTCTCCTGATGATAGCCCTTCTATCGTTAGCTTGCCCCCAGACGAAGAAGCGGCACCAAACAAGTTATTTTGCGCGGCTATCCCACTTGCGAGGCTTGTTAGGAGGGTATCGAGGCCATCGCTTCCGATCGTCCCTTGCACATTCGAACCACCGGCTATTGAGATCGTGATCCGGTCGCCTTCGCTTAAATTTAAATTGTTAAAATCGATAAAACCATTCGCGATCTGCGCCGGTGATGTAGCCAAAGCTTCTGCACCTGACCCAAGGTTTGTATAGGTCAGAGCTGTCCCGAAGGTCGCATTGCCGTGGTTTGTTCTTATCTGTGTCTGAAGCTGACCTGCAGCGGTAATGACGTCAAGGTCGCCATCTAGATCGATGTCACCGAGGCCTATCGCCTCTGCACCGGTACCAAGAGATCCAAGTGCACTGTCCGCACTGAAAGTGCCGGAACCGTCATTCAGGCGCAACTGAGTCTGAACATCGCCGCCTCCCGACAACAAGTCTAGATCGCCATCGGAGTCGATATCGCCAAATGCCAACGCACCGGCACCACCTCCCAAGCTGCCCGCAGCCGTATCAGTGCCAAAACCTCCTGCTCCGTCATTAAGACGTACCTCCGTCTGCAGGCTCACGCCTGAGCTCATAAGATCGATGTCACCATCTGAGTCAATATCGCCAAGAGCGATGGTTTCCGCTCCAAATCCATAATTACTTCCGGCAATATCCGCACCAAAGTTGCCGGAACCGTCATTCAATCTTATCTGAAGGTGCTGATTTGCCGCCGTGGTAAGTAGATCAAGGTCCCCATCGTTATCGATATCACCCAGCGCTATGCTCTGCGCACCACTTCCATAATTGGAATTCGCAATATCCGCACTGAATCCACCCGAGCCATCGTTTAGCCTGATGCTGGTATACTGTCCCGTTCCGGCAGTGATGAGATCGATGTCACCATCGCTGTCTATATCACCTAGAGCGATCGCGCCGGCTCCCGAACCATAGTTGCCGGCTGCGATGTCAGCGCCAAAGGACCCTGTGCCGTCATTTAAACGAATGGCTGTCGCCTGGTTTGCGCCTCCAGTTACCATGTCGATATCGCCATCACCGTCAAGGTCAGATCCTATGTTGGCAATGGTGGTATTGGCGACCAAGGGCGGAGTAGATGGATGAGAAACTAAAGAGCCAAAAGCGCTATCAACGTTCGGTGCAGGGGAGCCGTGCGCAATATAGCTGTTTGATGTCGTTTGCGCCGGCGGGGTTGAGGCATGCGCAGCGTAATTGCTTCTGGTTATTGCCATCGTCGGTGGTTGCGAAGCGTGCGAAGAATAAGAGACAGCATTCACAAAAGCCGGCGCACTGGAGATGTGCGCGGAGTAGCTATCGACGGTAGTTGCCGCCGCCGGTGCACTTGAACCATGCGTGGTATATTCAATGGTTCGCAATTCTGTCGGCGGAGTTGATGCATGTGCAGCATATCCAGCAGTGGTGGCAATAGCACTCGGAGCCGATGAGGAATGTGTGGCATAACTAGTGCTGCTATTATTAACTGGGGCAACTGAGTTATGCGTGATAAAGCTTGCGGTGGATGTAGTAACTGTTGGTGATGAAGACGCATGGGAGGCATAATCAATGCCATCGATATCCGTTGGAGGAGGAGAACTGTGAGTCGCATAATTTCCTCCCACGGCCGCTGGAACAGGCGGAGACTCATCATGATCAACGTACTCTATGCTGCCCGAATCAGGAGGAGGAGCCTGAGAATGGATAATGTAACTCGAACTACCAATGACTGGCGATGGCGCATCTGAAGCACCGGGGTGCGTGCCGTACTCAATGCCATCGCTCGAGGCAACGGGCGCATCTGCCGCGTTTTTGTGCGCTGCGAACAGCCCGGCTCCCGCCGAGGGGGAGGGCTGCAAAGACGAGTGACTTTGAAAAAAAGTGCTCGCTGCTATGGATGGATCAGCCGAATCGTGATCTATAAAGTACGGTCCACGGGAATTCGATAAACTTGGGGCTGATGATGGATGCGATCTTAAGACAGACGTTTCATTTCCCGCAGGGGGACTAGACGTGTGGGGTGTATGACTCGTGACAGTCTTAAAAACTGTTGGCGGAGCATTAGGATGAGCAACATATGACGTCGTAATATCAGTCCGCTGAAGATCCCCCAGTGTGGTTGTTTTTACATTATCTAGGTCGATCGAAATCGTTTGGTTTGCATTAGCCCCTATATGAAAAGTTGCCGGTCCATCGAAGCCCTCTCCATTTAGAAGAGCTCCACCATTCCACTGGGTGTATTCGGAAATTTTATCGATTTGAGATTTAAGCGCTTCATACTCAAGATTAAGTGCTGCCCGATCAGACGCAGTATTGGTATCGTTAAGAGATTGGATACAAAGCTCGCGCATACGCTGGAGCATATTTGTAACTTCTACCATAGCACCTTCCGCGGTTTTCAGCATTGCGGCCGCGTCATTGGCGTTACGAACAGCTTGCCGCAAACTGTTAATCTGACTCGTCATCCTAGAGGTAATGGCCAGACCAGCGGCATCATCAACAGCCGAATTTAGCTTTAGACCAGTGGATAACCGCTCAATCGACTTGTTGAATGCCCTCTCATTCTGTTCAAGTGAGTTACTGGCCCGATTTGCACTGATGTTGGTGTTTACTTTCACTTCTGGCCTTCCACGGCGCCTGGCGCAATAAAATTGTTAGGCGTCGATTTTTCGACATTAAAAATACAAAATGAATGATATATAGACTCATTAAGCAATTTTTATGCCCTTTATAATGTTCTATGTATTATTTGACGTTTTTGTGTAGCTAATTAAAACAATTAGTATCAATAAAAACGTAATATGATTTCATTTAATTTTTCCTAAATGCTTTTTATTGTTTATATTCTCTTATAATCCAATTCTCAGATCATAGCTCCAACCCTAAGACTGGTTTAGAACACTTAAATGTAAAGGTAAAGCTGTCTTAAGGGCGACTTGTAAACCATCCAAATCACCGACTATGGCTTGGGTTTTTGCTTCATAGGACTGTTGAGATGAACGGTGGGAAATCTAATCCACGCCTGAAATATCGAATGTGCACTTTAAAAAGGGCGACACTGCGTTGAGAATACAAAACGGCCAAGCATGACGGGTGTCTGCCTCAGCGAAGGCTAGTAATATTATGCCCTAGCTCTGAACGTTAATTACGCATTTTTTAATGCCAGTTAATGATATGTGAATTGCGTCTCGTAATATGCAACAAATGAACAATCATATATTTTAATAAAAGGATGGATTGTTGACCGCTGACGACGCACGCTGCCCCCTCCACCGAGGTTCTCTCCAGTGTAAGCGTTCTCAATTTTAGTAATTAATGCGGAAATAACCTATACTGCGGTAAGAAAATAAAAAAACGGAAAGCAATGAAACTAAAGAGAAGAACCAAGGCAAACAGAGCGAATTGGTTGATAACTACTCTTGAATCACGAGGGGTGGCTCGCTATGGGATGCAAAGTGCTTTGGCAAAGGAATTGGGTTGCAGCAAAAGCACCGCTCAAAATTGGTGTCGAGGTGGAATAGGGAGTGGAGAATTAGCTATAGAGTTCGCATATCACTATGATTTCAGCTTAGCTGATTGGGTCTGGGAAAATTTTGAACCCCGTATGATAGGCCCCAAAACCGCCGCGCGAGCAAAAGAAGTGTTTGCTGACGCTCTGCTTGAGGAGTTGAAACAGCGGGATAAGCTTTCACAGCGTGCACTCAATAAAACGATCACATTTGTTGCCAATCATGTGAACCCGGGCGCCGGTGAAAAATTCTCAGATGACTGGCAGACCGCTTTTCAAACAATATTTAAAATTATTTTGAAAAATGAAGAACTCGGTATAGACGCCATGGAAGATCTTGGTTCAGTCGCCGAGTTGGCGAAAAAGTCAATTCTACTGCGCTAAAAGTCGCCGGTGTGAGATCAAGTCAAGTTTGCCTGTGTCCGGCCGCCTGTGAGCGGAGGTCTTCGACTCTTTGACCTACTGTCAGCTCTGTTCCGCTTGAATGGAACGTGCTTTAGGTGCAAAGACGGCGGGCTAATCGAGCTGGTCAGCCAATAAATAATGCGCAGGGGACAAATAGGCTGCTCGTCACTATCTCCACAAACATGTGAGTGTGTCATCCGAATTTTTGTAAAGGATGTGCAATACAACCTCGCCCCTGGACACTAGGTGTCTAGTTCGGGAATCATTTGAATGCGCCTCTGGTGGAGCGTTGACAAAGCCGCGGTCAATCGGATTGACCCACTTAGTCGGCAATCCAGAGTTGAAAACTTTGCGAGCAGCAGCAAGATAGTTGTCTATCGCTGAAGGAAACATAAATCTTGCCTTTCGGATGTCCCACCCTAAAATCGACTCCGATTCATTTAAGAGCCGGCAATCCCTGACCCCTCGTTCAAAGATATCAGAGCAAGCTGTAATGAAAAAAATCTCACCGGCCCTAAACCACAACCAGCTTACCGACAGCCTTTCGCACAGCATGTCTTTATCATATTGACTGTGTAATACACGTTCGAGATCATCAAAATTAAGCTCCCGATTCAGTTGCTCAATGAGATCAGCTGATATGGTCTTTTTATTCATCGCAAACACCCCTCTGAATATTTGTATTATGAAGAGTGTCTTTCATGAAACAAACTCGGTCCGGAATCTAAACGCATCGGCAACAAATTCTTTTATTGATTTAGTCAAATATTTTTTAACTTACAATAAAATTTATTTCGTTAGGTAACCCTGTATATTTTTCAAATATTGAGCCTCAAATCTTTACAATGGCAATAATCTTCATAAAGGCCTAATAACTATATTAAATGAAGCGGTTTTCGTTCTAAATATATTAAGATTGCTCTCATTTAATTTGATTTGCAAGTTTGCAATCAAAAAAGTCGGTTTTTTATTCTTAAATTGAATTCCATAAGCAATTTTGAAGCGACTGAATGCTCCATTCGTTGGCGACAAAGCATCCAATCTTTTTGTGAAAAATTCTCTCGCAGGTACCTAAAAGTGATTAACAACTGCGCCCGCGGTTTTTGGCTTTTTTAAGAAAGCAAGACCATTGATAAATGTCGGGATAATTAAAAAGATACCACTTTTTGTATCAATTCAACCTTATTGGGAGTTAATGAAGTAGGAAGTAATAAGCTTTTTAAGCCGAATACCACGCAAGTTGAATTAATTTTTTTCCTGATGATATCTTTGTGCCTTTTTTAATCTGTTTTGCTACCATAAGTCGAACTTTAAGTAGGCGAGCCAAAGATGCTTTATAGACCGCTAGGCAAATCCATGATTGAAGCTTCCATCATTGGTCTTGGGACCCATGCGTTTGGGGGTAGTGTTGATTCTAAAACTGCAAACGATCGCGAATCTTTAAATGCCATTCATGCCGCATTAGATCGTGGTGTTACATTGATAGATACAGCCCCTTCGTATGGCTGGGGGCATTGCGAGAGAATTATCGGGCGAGCTATCAAAGGTCGCCGTGAAGAGGCGGTCATCGCAACAAAGTGCGGGGTATGGTGGCAGGACGCTCGAGGTTCTTTCAACGGTATTAAAGATGGTAAGGAAAACTATGTAAGCTTGCGCCCGGATACCATCAAAATTGAGGTGGAAAATAGTCTAAAAAATCTGGGGACTGATTATATTGATCTTCTGCAGTGCCATAAACCCGCCATCCCCCCGGAAGATACCCCCATACCTGAGACCATGGGTTGCCTCATGAAGTTAAAAGACCAAGGTAAAATTCGCGCCATAGGGGTGTCCAATGTTTCTTTA
>MDSV01111527.1_pt1 | contig 12639 bp, 7 predicted proteins | sample 810851 | NCBI WGS metagenome assembly MDSV01 (sample SAMN05326640, study PRJNA326480) | marine metagenome | isolation source: seawater | place: Atlantic Ocean: North East | collected 2012
GGAAAGAGGATTCGCACGCTGTACCTGCACGCTCCGGATTCGGAGACGCGATTGGAGGACGCGCTCGAGGAGTGCGAACGCCTGCGAAGGGAGGAGAACGCGTTCGAGGACGTGGGATTGAGTAATTTCAGCGCGTGGGAGACGGTCATGGCGTGTCAGATTTGCGAGAGGAACGGATGGAAGCGACCGACGATGTACCAAGGCATGTACAACGCGCTGACGAGAAACGTCGAGAGCGAACTCGTGCCGGCGGTGCGCGCGTGCGGCATGCGTTTCGTCGCGTATAATCCGCTCGCCGGTGGATTATTAACGGGGAAATACGTCGGCGCGCGAGACGGGGAGACGAAAATCACCGGCGGGCGGTTCGATGGAAACGAGATGTATACCCGCCGGTTCTTTTTGGACTGTTACCACGACGCCGTGGACGCCGTCGTCGAGGCGTGTCGAAGACACGATATCGATCCCGCCGACGCCGCTCTCCGTTGGATGTACAATCACAGCGCGTTGGACGGTTCCAAGGGCGACGCCGTCATCATCGGCGCGTCGAGCGTCAAACAACTCGAGGCGAACCTCGCCTCGGCCGCCGTCGGCGAGCCGCTCCCGCGAGACGTGCTCGACGCCTTCGACGACGGTTGGCGCGCGTGTCGATCGTCGAGCGCGCCTTACTTTCGCGGTCACTGCAAACTCGATTGATTGATGGGGCGTGAACATTGAATGCATGAATGACTCCGCACTTTCGCGGTCGCCGCAAACTCGATTGGTCGACGAGGTGTAAATATTGAATGAATGAATGAATGAATGAGTCCGCACACGCCGTCGACGCGCGCGACATGGGGTCAGCATCGCGCGGCCGCGTTGATGTGAACGTCACCGTCGCGTCTCGCGCGTCTCGCGCGTCTCTCCGTCGCCCTCGCGCGCGTCGCGCGGTGTCCCCGACGCGCCGCTCGCATCGTCATCGACATCCTTCGCGCGCGACTGGAGCCGACGCCGACGCGCGCGCGACGGCGACGACCGTGGGAATCGTGCGCGCGCACGGTTTGGACGGTACCTTCGTTCTCTCGCGCGACGTCGACGGCGGCGCGTTCGTGGAGAGGGTGGAACTCGCTGAGTCGCTGACGACGACGAGCGGTCGGGACGACGACGCGACGACGTGGGACGCGGATTGGTACGGCGACGTGCGAGAGAACGCGCTGGACGGCGGGGATACGTCGTCGATGATGACGTGGGTGCGGACGAATCAATGGAACGGCGGGGCGAGGGGTCGATTGCGAGTGAAGAAACTCGCGGAGGGCGCGGACGCCGAGGCGGCGCTTCGGCGGTTTAGCGTCGAGGCGCCGAAAGCGTCCAAGCGCGTCGAGAGAAAGGGCGCCAAGGGGAAGAGGACGCGTCGAGGCGGGCGAGACAGAAGGAGCGAGGCGCCGAAACCGCCGAAGTGCGCGTGCGGGGTGTACGCGATCTCGATGTTGGATGGAGGGAAAGTCGGCGGGCGCGTCTTCGTCGACGAGTCGACGGGATTCGCGTGGCGGGCCGAGTTTTACCACCAACGCGGCGTCGAACGGTGGTTATTCGAGGGATGGGAACGAACGGTGTCGGATGATGGGAAAGAAGCGGTCACGCCCGCGCTCGCGCATCGCACGTCGGCGGAGGGACAGGTGACGACGTTTCGCGCCAAGGAGACGACTTTCACCGCATCCGCGGCGTCTTTTTCCAAGCCGGAATCATCCGTCGCGGATTGGTCGCCGACGAGAGAGTGGAGCAGCGCCGCCGGTGCGGTGTTAACGTGTCGAGGCGAGGGTGGACACGTACTCGTGAAACCGAAGCTCGAGTCGGCCGACGGCTCGACGACGTCTTCGGATTGGTTCGTTCTCGACACCGCCTCGACGGGATTCGCCGTGACCGGTGACGTCGCGGACGCGTTATCCATGTCGGCGTTCGGCTCGATGTCCATCGTCGGCGTCGCGGCGCCGCTCGAAGGTGCCATGCGACGCGGACACGCGCTATCGTTGGGGCCGTTGACTCTGTCGTCGCCGCTATTCATGGAACAAAATTTAGACGGAGCGCTTCGAGTGCCCGACGGCGAGCGTTTGGGCGGCGTGCTCGGAATACCCGCCCTCGCGCACGCCGTCGTGCGTCTTCGCGCGCCGACGCGCGTCGCCGGAAGCCGAGACGCGCCCAAACTCGAGGTTACCGTCGTGAATCGATGCGAGTACAAACCCACCGCCGAGATCGAGCGAGCGTGGCAACCCGTCACCTTCATCGACGGCGTCCCGTACGTCCGACTCGCGTACACCATCGCCAACGATGGATTCATGGGCGTCACCGAGATGACGACGGAGCGCGAGGGTTTATTCAAACTCGCTCTCGGCGTCGGCGGCGTCGGCGCGGTGCTCTCCGCCAAGGTCGCCGACGAAGCAGACGTCGCCAATCGAACCAAAGCCCTCCAACCGGGCGGCATCATGAGCGGTCCCGGCGAAAACACCGGTCGTCTTCAACGTGTCGGCGGCGAGATCGTCACTGGACGCGTCGAGACGGTGCGTTTCAAGAATTTCGAGTGTACCAACGTCCGCGCCGTCGTCCACCTCGACGGCGACCCTCCGGACGCCGATCTCTCCCCGCACGCCGACGGCGCCGTCTGCGCCGATCTCTTTCGCGGGTGCACCGTCGTGTTCGATTTATCCTCCGCGAACCCTCGAATCGCCGTCGTCCCGCCGTGATTCATCGTCCCGCCGTGATTCGTAGCGACGATGCGCAAAAGCGTGTAGAGATGTGAAAAAAGTGCACGCCGCCGCCGCCCCATCGAATCCGCGATTATTCGTCGACGCGCGCGTCGTCACCGCGCGGACGAGCGCGCGAGGCGAGAGTGAAGAGAGACGGGGACGTCGTGGGCGGTGGCGGTGGGGACGTCATGTCCGCGGCGAGTAAACGCGCGCGCACGGATGCGACGTCGAGCGATGTGAACCTCATCGCGCAGTTGGTCGACGTCGAGGGCGCGCCGGCGGGACCCGAGCTGGATTTACCCCCGGACGTGGGGGTGAAGGAATTGCAGTCGCTGTTGAGAGAGCTTCTCAGGGCGTCGGCGACGGATGAGGACGATGACCGGGCGACGCTGCCGTACGCGTTTTACGTCGACGGCGAGGAGGTGACGGGGGACCTGGCGACGACGACCGCGGAGCGTAAGATATCCGTGGAACAGGTGTTGAAGATTGTGTATCAACCGCAGAGCGTGTTTCGAGTGCGCGCGGTGACTCGATGTTCGGCGGCGATCGCTGGACACGCCGAGGCGGTGCTGAGCGTGGCGTTTTCGAGCGACGGGAAAAATTTGGCGAGCGGGAGCGGCGATTCGACGATTCGTCTGTGGAACTTGGACTCGCAGGCGCCTAAATTCACGCTCAAGGGGCACACGAATTGGGTGCTGTGCATCGCGTGGAGCTCGGATAACGTCTTCTTGGCGAGCGGTGGCATGGACAGTACGGTTCGTTTGTGGGATCCGACCACTGGCGAGGCGCGAGGCGGACCGCTCAAGGGACACAAGAAGCACGTCACCGCGCTCGCGTGGGAACCGGCGCACGCGGCGTATCCCGTCGTGAGGTTTTGCTCGGCGAGCGCGGACGGATCGGTGCGCGTGTGGGACGCCGTGAGACGTGTGTGCCTGTTCACCATGTCGGCGCACACCAAAGCCATCGCCTCCGTCAAATGGGGCGGCGAGGGGTTGATTTACACGGCGTCTCGGGACACGACGATCTTCGTGTGGGACGCCACGGACGGGAAAGTCGTGCGTCAACTCAAAGGCCACGCGCACTGGGTGAATTCGTTGGCCCTCTCCACAGAGTATGCATTGCGCACGGGACCGTACGATCACACCGGGAAAAAGCCTGAGAGCGCCGCGCAGGCCAAGGCGCAGGCGCTGCAGAGATACAAGGCTGCGACCGGTGGTAAACCCGAGCGCTTGATCAGTGGAAGCGACGATTTCACCATGTTCATGTGGGAACCGTCGACGTCGAAGATTCCACTTCAGCGTCTGACTGGCCATCAGCAGCTCATCAACCACGTCTTATTTTCGCCGGATGGCCGATACTTTGCAAGCGCGTCTTTCGACAAGGGAGTCAAACTATGGGACGGACACACCGGTAAATTCATTCACTCGTTCCGCGGTCATGTGGGTGCGGTCTATCAACTCGCGTGGTCCGCTGACAGTCGGTTATTGATGACCGCGAGCAAGGACAGCACGATGAAAGTTTGGGATCCGCGTTTGAAAAAGCTCAAGGAGGATTTGCCGGGACACGCCGACGAGGTGTACGCGGTGGATTGGAGTCCGATCGGTAACAAAGCCGCGAGCGGCGGGAAAGATAAGATGTTACGTCTGTGGATGCATTAGGACTAGGACAAACGATTATTGTATTACGAGATGTGTTAGTTTTTTTACATGTTCAAGTCGTGCTTACGAGCACGGATTCCAAATTTTCATTTATTCGGACATGGAAAAGTCGCTCTCATCGTCCTCTTCCTCAGAAAAGTCATCTTCAGAATCTTCGGAGTCTTCTTCGACGTACGTCTTCGTGGCGCGCGCACGCGCGGGGCGAGCCGTGGAGCGCGGGGCGACCGGAGCGGCGACTTCGGAATCGCTGTCTTCATCGAAATCTTCTTCAGAGTCCGACAGGACAGCCACCTTCTTCGCCGGCGCGCGTTTCGGTGCGGCCGCCTTCTTCGCCGGAGCGGGCTTTGTGGCGACTTCATCGACTGCGGCGTTGATGGACGACATGTTGAATGCGCTCGCCACCGGCTTGGAGGCGGGCTTACTCAAAGCCGCGCCGCCGCGCAAAGCCAGACGCTCGGCGAGAGACATCGGTTCGGTCTCTTCGTCATCGCTCACAGCCTTCGGAGCTTCCTTCGCGACGACCGGGGCGGGCGCGGGCGCAGCCTTGGGCGCAGCCTTCTTCTTCGGCGCAGCCTTCTTCTTCGGCTTGGCGATTTCAAAGTCATCGTCGCTGAAGTCGTCATCATCCCACTCATCTTCTTCGTCGCTATTCGCGGCACGCTGCTTCGCGAGCTTCTTCTTCGCAGCCTTTTTACCGGCAGCCGTATTGTTGCGCGCGGCGGCGCGTTGTTGCTTCTCAAGCACTCGACGCGCTTCTTCGTCTTCCTCTTCGAGAAGTTCGAGAGCTTGCTCCAGCGTGTCGAGATCCTTCATCCAGAGATCCTTCTCCGTGGTTTCGTGAAGCGCCGCGACTTCCGCCTCCTTGGCCTCCTTCTCAGCGTACAGTTCGTCAACCTTCTCGAGCGTCAAGTTCCAGAGAGGCATACCCAAGAGGTAATCGTACGACGCGCCGGCGACTTCGGCGGAGATGAGCTCCCCGTCTTCGTCAACTTCAGCCAAGGATCCCTTGTCCGTCTTCGGGAGTCGATCGTAACACAAGGCATCGAGCTCCTCGATGAGTTCCTGCTTCTTCTTGCGATTGACGACCAAACTCCCGTCGACGACGGCGAGAATGAAACGCATCTTGTTGGACAAGCGCTTGAGCTGAGACTCGGCGAGACGAATGAGCATGTTTCGGCGTTGAGAGTACACGTTGAGACGAAGCGGAACGAACGCTTCCAAGATCTTGAGCGGAGAGGAGTACTTGGTGATGACACCGTCTTGGTTGAACAAGTGCATGTTGGTGATGTTCAACTTGGTGCTGAGCTTGAACTTCTTCTCGAGGCCCGAGGCTCGCGCCGCCGCCAAGTTTTCCGGAGGCATGGTGATGACGAAGTGCACGGTGCTGTCCGTGTGGTATTCTTTGTAGTCGGTGATGAACGGCTTGGCATTCTTCGTCTTCGGCGTGAGCATGTCTTCGAGGAATTCCTTGTAATCGGAGGTCCAAGATCGCAACGGTAATTCAGTGATTTCCAAGGTGCACTCGTCGCGAATGTTATACGCACCAGTGACGGAGTAGCGAGTTTCACCCTTGACGAGCTCTTCGGTGATGGTACCGTTGAAGTTTCTGTACCACGGATGCATCATCACTGGGGATTCACCCTCGAGCATGAGTCTGATATTGGAGATGAGGTCTCGCGGATTGAAGTTCGGAATGCTCGTCGACCATCCCGTTCCGATGCCTTCGGCGCCGTTCACCAACACGAGAGGGAGAACGGGGTAGTAGTAATCCGGTTCGATGCGCTGTCCATCTTCGTCCAAGTAGTTCAGCAGCGCGTCATCACATTCGGGGAACATCGCTCGGCAGACTTCGTGCAAACGGGTGAAGATGTAACGCGGGCTGGCGTGATCCTTGCCACCTTGCAGACGCGTACCGAATTGGCCGCTCGGCACGAGCAAGTTGACATTGTTGGAACCGACGAAATCTTGAGCCAAGTTGACGATGGTCATCGCGAGAGAAGCTTCACCGTGATGGTACGCGGAGTGCTCGGAGACGTAGCCGCTGAGTTGCGCGACTTTAATGTCAGACTTGAGCTTACGCTTGAAGCAAGAGAAGAGAACCTTGCGCTGAGACGGCTTGAAGCCGTCGACCATGCTCGGGATGGAACGCATCAAGTCAGCTCTGGAGAACAAAATGAGCTCTTTGTTGATGAATTCGTCGTATCGAACGGAATCGCCAGTCATGTCCAAGAAGGTACCCGGTTCATAGGCGGTGAGCCACGCTTTACGATCGTCGACGCGCTTCTTGCTGAAGGACATGTCAATCAAATCTCCGTCGCCATCGCTCTCCCAGACGAAACTCTTGCGGTGATGATCGAGAGACGCGAAATACTCCTTCGCCTCATTCGCCGTGGAGGTACCGAGACCCTTGTAGTACTTGATGTTCCAACCAGACGTGCCGTCTTGAGCTTCCTTCCACGCTTCATACTCGGGCATGGTGTAGAACACCTTGGCTTGCTTGCCCTTCGTCGCTTTGATGATGGGCGTGATGAACTCGAGCAAAAATCCTGGGATCTTGAGCAGAGAGGGGAAGTGAGCGTGCAGGAAGTTGATCAACAAACCCTTGATGTGCGAACCATCGTGATCTTGATCCGTCATGATCATCAACTTGCCGTAACGCAGTGATTTGGCGCTATCGTACGTCTTGCCGTGTTGGAGACCGAGGATTTGCTTGATGTGATTGATCTCGGCGTTGTTCTTGATTTGATCGTGCGACGCGTCTCGAACGTTCAAGAGCTTACCGCGAAGCGGGAAGACACCGTACTTGTCGCGACCGACGACGGAGAGACCGCTCACCGCGAGCGCCTTGGCGGAATCACCCTCGGTGAGAATCAACGTGCAGGATTCAGAATTACGCCCGCCAGCGTCGTTCGCATCATCAAGCTTGGGAATACCGGTCAAGCGAGACTTCTTGGCGCCGTCAGTCTTCTTGAGTTCCTTGCTCTGCTTGAACTGCGCCCAAGACATGATGTTGTCGACGACGCCAGAATCCATGAGTTTCTTGATGATGGCGTCGGAGGGCGTGTAAGCACTACCAAACTTGTTCGGACGCGTGATGAGCGTCTCTTTGGTCTGAGAATCGAACGCCGGGTTTTCTATGAGCGCGTTCACGAACACCCAGAGATGGTTCTTGACTTGGAACGCCTTTAAGTTTTTGCAGCTCTTCTCCTTCTTTTGAATCTTCTCCAACAACTTTTGAGAAATTTGATCGGCGACGGAGTTGACGTGCGTGCCGCCCTTCATCGTGCAAATACCGTTCACGAACGAGCACTGTTGAAACTGCGCGCTCTCGGAGATGGTGACGCACACTTCCCATCGATCCATGGACTTTTCAAAAATCTTCGGCGCGTTGGCTTGGCCGTCCAAGTACAAGCTCACATAATCGTTGAAGCCCTTGACTTCGAGCTTTTCACCGTTCAAGAAGATGTTCGTGTTCTTACCGATGTTACCGGCCGCATCGTACACGCGCTTGCACATCAACGCCGACACATCCTCGTTCACGAGAGATTCCATGCCAAACTTGGCGAAATCCGGCTTGAATGTGATGCACGTCCAGTTTTCGCTCTTCTTGCACTTGGAGAGCTCCGGCTCGCCCTTCACGCTCATGTTGTCGTTGAAAACTTGACGGTATCGCTTCCCGCGCGAGCCATCGCACGTCTCGACGATGAATTCTGTGGAGAAAATGTTGGCCAACTTGGCGCCGTAACCGTTTCGCCCGCCGACAACCTTCTTCTCGTTGTCGTCGTAGTTGCTCGACGTCAACAGGTGACCAAAGATGAGTTCCGGCACGTACACGCCCTCGTCCTTGTGCATCTCGACCGGAATACCGTTACCGTCGTTGAACACTCGAATCATCCCTTGCTCGACGTCGATGTCCACTCGCAACTCTTTCATCTTCGGGTCGCGCACCTTGTTATCGGTGGCGTTTACGAGAATCTCATCGAAAATCTTGTACAAACCCGGCACGAACGACACCTGCTTGTGCACCAAAGACTTGGTCGCGACGTCGTACACCCACGCCTTTTCCTCGGCTCGCTCGCACGACCCCACGTACGTGTCCGGTCGAAGTAAAATGTGTTCCAGTTGCGTCTTTTTTTGATAAATCTCCTCAACCGTCTTATTGTCGCTCGCCTTGCTCGCATTCGTCGCGTTCCCCAACGGACGCTTCTTCTGCGCGCGCGCGTCATCGATCGATAGTTTCGGTCAGTCGCTCGCTCGCTCGCTCGTCTCCCTCCCCGTCGTTCGCGTCGTTCGTCGTCGAGCTCGTTCGCGTCGCCGTCGATTCGTCTCGTTCCCCTCGGATGACGCACCGTCGCCGCCGCTTTCTTCCCTTTCCCCGTCGCCCGCACCGCGGGTGAATTCTCGTCGAACTCCGACCCCGAATCCTCCTCCTCCACGTCCGTGTCCGTGTACCACGCGTCCTCGTCGTCGACGCACGCGCTCGCCATCGTCGTCGTCGTCGCTCGCGATGATGTGCCGCGTCGAGTCGAGTCGAGTCGAGTCGAGTCGAAGGGTGTCGATGGAGAGTATGTATGGGTTCCACGCGTCCGACTGTATGTAACATGCACGCCGGCTGAACGTACTATACTCCCCAAAACACCCATGAATGCATGAATGCATTAATTAAATTGCACGACCCGATCGTCCTCCATATCGACGAGTCACGATCGCTCACATCGACCCCCACCCCCCCCTCTCCGGCCCATCCATCCACGAACGACGTCACCGCGCGTCGCGCGTGCGCTCGGCGGCCGTCTCCCCGGTCCATGGTGGCGTACGTGATGGATGACGAGCGAGTGATTAAGAGCGCGTGGACGCCCGAGGTACGCACCGCGCTCGATGATGGCGAGGCGAACGTTTTTTTGTCTCTCTATTCGTCGTCTCCTCGACCTCGATCGCGTCGTCGTCGCGACGCGCGCGCGCGCGAATCCTCGAACTCGGTGCACCGCGGAAATCGTTACGCAACAGTCTCGCGGTGACGACGTGGCGACGCGCGCGGGGGCGCGCGGTAGGGGCGCGCGCGAGGGGACCCGGACGCGATGCGACCGATGGTATTCGCGTCGACGTCTCGACGCGCGCGCGGGCGACGACGCGCGATCGACGACGACGGGAGACGACGACGGGGGACGACGACGGACGCGCGGAGGGGGACGCGCGACGCGCCGACGATAAGATCGAGGACGGACGGCGGACGAGCGCCGAGCGGGGCGATGGCGAAGGGGGTTTGTCGGTGATAGTGTATAGAGGGGGTTCACTATGTAGAGTGGCATCTGGGTGATTTTTTTTTGTCGTCGCCGTCTAGGGTCTGCGATGGACACCCGGGCGTCCGATTTGGGGCTTTGGGGAGACGCGCCGGGGCCGACGACTGACGGATGACGCGTTTGATTTGATTTCACGCGCGCGCGCAGGAGGATGAAATGTTGCGAAGACAGATTAAGAAACTCGGGGGTCCGGGAAATTGGACCGCGATCGCCGAGGCGTTGCGAGGACGGTCGAGTAAATCGTGTCGGTTGCGTTGGTGCAACCAGTTGAATCCAAACGTCAAGCGAGGGCCGTTCACCAAGGAGGAGGACGATACGATTTTGGAGCAACACGCGATTCACGGGAACAAGTGGGCGGTGATTTCGAGAGCGATGCCGGGAAGAACAGATAATCAGGTGAAGAATCGATTCAACTCCACGCTCAGACGTTTGATTGCGAGCCAAAAGAAGGATCGCGCGTGGGCGAGTTCGGTGGCGAATTCGATGTCGATGGCGCCGGTGTCGCCCAAGCCCAAGGCGCCGTCGCGCCCGCAATCTCGACTCGGGGATAACAGAAGCGAAGGAACGAACGCTCAGTCGACGCACAGCAGATCGAAGCGCGAACGGTCGCTATCGCCGGGGGAGAGTGTAGAGCAAGCGGGTTCGCCCAAGCGCTCGCGAAACGCCGAGCGAAGCAAGTTGGCTGACAGGCGCGCCACTGGTTCGAGCGGTGATTCTCGCGGCAACGCGCCCAGAAGGCCCAGTTCTACCGCGCTCGAGCGTCAAGGCTTGGATAATCTCATCCAAGCGTCGCTCTTGGAGCTTGAGCGTTTGAAGACGACGAAGGGTGAAATTCACGAGTGGGGCGCGATGCCGTACGGAGGCTTGCGCGATTGCGGTACGCCCGAACCCACGCGATCGGAAGAGGACGGCGTCGTTCCGACCTTGCTCGCGCCCAAACCGAAGCGCGGTGGGTTCTCCGTCGTCGTCCCGTCGGACATGTACGACTGGCGCTCGCACTCCCCGGCGCTCAGCGCGCCGTTCCTCGCTGGATTGAAGCGCGTCGACTCTTTGGCCAGCCTCAACGGTGACGCTCCCTCTCGTCCGAGCAGCGCCATGAGCGTGGGCGCGGCGATGCAAAATGCCCCCGCTATGTTACAATCGGACAGCTGGTACGCTCGCATGCTCGACAACCTCGGCGCTCGCAAGGCCGAGTCGAGCGAAGCGTCGGACAAGTCCGTCGTCGAAGTCAAGACGGAGTCCTTTGCAAAGGTTAACCAGCCGAACGGTGCGAGCGTGAAAGCCTAGGTTGACAACCCCAACCCCAACGATAAAAGCGCGCCGAAACCAATACTATCAACCGTACAGATATCAAGAACCACGAATGACGCGGAAGCGTCGTCCACAAAATATACCCAATATTCTTTCTCGTCGAAAAATTTTGACGATGAGTGCGACGGGCCTTCAAAGAAGAAAACTCTAGACGTGATTCGAGCGTTCGTCTCAACTTCACGCCTTTTCAGCGATCGTCGAGTAGCATTCATAAATCTATAACAATATGTGTGTGCCTACAACGTTAATACTACGGCGCTCACGCGGACTTCGCGAGTTCGTCGCCTCGCTTGGCGGCGGCGACGACCGCGTTCATCATCGCTTGGCGCGCGCCGGCCTGCTCTAACGCGTGCACAGCCGTGATGGTGGTACCACCGGGCGAGCACACTCTGTCCTTCAACACGCCCGGATGTTCCTTTGTCTCGAGCACCATCTTGGCCGCGCCGTAAAACGTTTGCGCGGCGAGCTCCAACGCGACGTCGCGAGGCAATCCGGCGCGAACGCCCCCATCTGCCATGGCTTCGATGAGAATAAAAATGTACGCCGGTCCAGAGCCGCTGACGCCCGTCAGAGCGCTCATCTGGGACTCCATGATCACCTTGCACACGCCGACGGCGGACATCAGCGCCAACGTCTTGTTCCGGTCGTCCTCCGTGCACGTGCTTCCGACGCACAAACCGCTCGCCGCGGCGCCGACGAGACAGGGCGTGTTCGGCATCACGCGTACCATGGCCGGTGGCGACGCATTTTTCGCCGTCCACACGCTCTCCATCGTCTCCAACGTCACCCCGGCGGCGACGCTCACGAAAACCTTGGGTTTCAGCTCGTCCGAATCGCACCCTCGCGAAACCTCTTCGAGCACGGATTTGATGTACGGCGGTTTCACCGCCAAGAACACGACGTCCGAGGACTTGGTCACCGCCACCGCGTCCGCCGCGACGACGCCACCGCGCTGCGTAAACGCCTCTCGACGCTCGACGTTCGATTTGTTGCACATCGTCAAATCGCTAAACTTGACCATGTTTGCCGAGACGAACCCGCACGCGAGGGCGTCCGCCATGTTCCCGTATCCGATGAAACCGACGCGCATCTTATTTGCTTTCGTTCGTTCGAGACGCGGCGTGCACTGACGACGACGCGTTGTGAATTCGCGAGGCTGAGGCGACGTTCATCGAGGTGCGCGGAGCAGACGCGGTAATATTACAGCAGCTTGATGTGATAGTAGGCGAAAGTAAAGCGTTCGGTGCGCTCGTAGAAGTAGTAGAAGTAGTGGTAATTGTATTGGAGCGGTGGTAAAAGGTGCGCGCGTCACGCGTCGCCGTCGTCCGGCGTGGAGGAAAAGTCGTACTCGAGGAGGACGTTGTTGGCGCCGTCGCAGATTATTCGCTTCTCGTCGGCATACGTGCCGCCCAGCCAGATGGTGTGCCCGAGAACGGCGTATCTCGCGTCGCGTCGGATAGTTTTGATTTTTTGACCCGGCTTGGAGCACGTGAGGTCCAAATCCCACACGCGAATCGTTCCGTCGTGCGCGCCGCTGACGAGTCGTCCGGCGCACCCGGTGGCCAACGAGACGACGGCGGCGGTGTGCCCGCGAAGTTCCGCGACGAGCTGAGGCCTGATGTTTGATTTTTGCGACCGTCGCATGGGGAGCGA
>MDSV01001218.1_pt1 | contig 12638 bp, 7 predicted proteins | sample 810851 | NCBI WGS metagenome assembly MDSV01 (sample SAMN05326640, study PRJNA326480) | marine metagenome | isolation source: seawater | place: Atlantic Ocean: North East | collected 2012
ACGGGACAGGTGTCAATGTGGGACTCCGCATCCCCCTTACCTCGGATTACCGCCTGAACCTAGGGTTCACCCACATAGAAAGACTTCCGGAATGGTCAAGTAGATATTATAATGGTCATCCTGGTTTTTCTATAGGTCTTGATATGGCGGTTCCTAGAGACCCAATGCAGCGAGTTCAACAAGGACCCGCAGGTTCAACAAATCTTTATGGCTCTAATAGTTCTTTACCTTCTATAGATACGGTGCCAATACATAGAGATTCGACTGTAGCTGCGGCTAATGTAGCAGTAACTACATTAAGAGATTCAATGGCTCTTATGAACAATGAAATGAGAAATCTTCTTGTTCGATTAAATGCCATGGAGCAAAACAGTAAGTTTTTATCTGATTCACTTAGTTCTTTAAAACTAGAAACAAATGTGACAGAAAAAAACAACAATGAGGCTATGCGTTATTTGTCTCGGTCATTGAGATATTTCTATGCAGGCGATTATAGAGAAGCATTAAAAGAGGTAGACCTCGCACTTGAATTAAATCCTAATTTAGCATTAGCATATGCTAGAAGAGGTTCTATTTATTACAAATTAGGGGATGTACAACGGGCGACTATAAATTGGAATCTAGCCTTGCGTCTTGATCCAGAGTATACAGATGTTAGAAATATTCTAAAGGCGCTCAATCAAAATAAATTAAAATCTGCAAGTATGAACGAGGAATAAGCATATGGATATTGCTCTTATTATTGGTGTTATTTTAGGACTTGGTGCTATGGTAGGTAGTATAGCTATTGAACTATCTAAAGGTGCAGCTGGGGGTTTTGGTAATTTCCTTTCAGGTCCCAGTTTTGGCATTGTGTTTGGAGGCATGATAGCTTCCATATTTGTGGCATTTCCTATGCCGCATGTCCTTGCTCTTGGTAAGGCTATTGGGGCTGTTTTAAAACCAGCGGATGATAAAATGGGTCCTCTTGTGGATGACGCGTGTGAAGTTGCAGAGCATGCAAGAAAAGGTCCAGCAGATTTAGAAAAATCTGTTGATTCTATCAAAGTTTACTTTTTTAAAGATGGTGTACAAATGGTTGTAGATGGGTACTCTCTAGATGAGGTTACAGAAATTTTAGAAACAAGAATTGAGTATCGGGAAAAACGTGAAAAAACACAAACTGATATGTTAAAATCAATGGGTGATTTAGCACCTGCGTGGGGCATGGTAGGGACTCTTATTGGACTTGTTTTGATGTTAGCGGGTTTTGGAGGAGAAGGAGGAGCTGATAACCTTGGTGGGGGTATGGCCGCTGCTCTAATTACAACATTGTATGGAGCTGTATTTGCAAATCTATTTTTTCTTCCAATGGCTCAAAAAATGGGAAATAAAACAACGATAACCTCTATGTCTCAGAATTTATTAGTAGAAGCTGCTCGGTTAATACATCAGAAAAAACACCCGATTATTATTCGAGAAAAACTAAACTCATTTATCCCTCCGTCAGAGTGGAAACGGGAGTAATATAAAAAATGGCGATGACAGCCGGAGAAAAGAAAGCCTGGTCTAAAGGGTTTGAAGCAGGCGTAAATTCTGTTGAAGAAGGTTTACCTGGTTGGTTTGGTACGTTTGCAGATATGATGACACTTCTTTTTGCATTTTTTGTTCTATTGGCGGCTATTTCAACAATGGATCCAGTTAAATTACAGGAGATGGCGAATTCAGAAGGAAAGTCCTTGGGTAGCAAAATAAAAGCAGATGGCAAAGCAGAAGAGGAGGGGGAGTTTGAGCCAATTGAAAATTTAGCTGCAATGAAAAAAGAGATGGAAGAAACCATTGAAGAAATGAAAAAAGAGAACCCATCTGGAGATCCCCCAATTGATATTCAAACAAGTTCAAAAGGTCTGATAGTTAATATTAAAGGAGACTTTGCATTTCCTTCTGGTAAAGCAGCAATGAAAAAAGAATTGAAAGAGTTGTTAGATAGTGAGATTATCCCAAAAATTCTATTAAGTCCTTTTCAAGTAGAAGTCGCTGGTCATTCAGATAGTGACCCGATGCCTAAAAAATGGCAAAACCAGTATGCTAGTAATTGGGAGCTATCTGCTGCAAGAGGCGCCACATGTGTTAGATATATGATTGAAAAAGGTGTTCCCGCCCCACGCCTATTGGCAGCTGGATATGGTGATTGGTATCCAAAGGGGATAGATAGTATTAAAAAAGTAAACCCAATGTATAATGTACTAACATTAACTTGGGATAAGCCTGTAATTATTACAAGGACTGATGGGTCAGAACAATCAATGCCTACTGTCCAATCATTAAATAACAGCAAGAAACAAAAAGCAAGCAACAGAAGAATTCAAATAACATTTTTACGACCAGCTCATCATTCAGCGGCGGGATATGATAATTAAAAATTTTACAATGCGGAGTAGTAAAAACACATACCAAGGAGTTTCACATGAAAAAAGGTAGAAATTATATATTATCCATTATTGGGATATATATTACCACTGTACTGATATTTGGTCAAGGTAGTGGATATTTATCTCAAAAACTAATGGTTGAAAATGATATTAGAAACAGAGTCAAAGAAGCTCTCTCAAAGGTGATAGATTCTCATAAGTATGTCATTAATGTTGATGTTAATCTAGAGGTTATGGATGAAGTAAATGAGCAGATTACAGTATTCGCTCCTAGAGAACCATCTACCAAGCGTGTTGAAGAAACATCTCCAGCAGAAAAAACAGCAAAAGCCCTTGTAAAAATTCAAGAAAAAATGATTCAAGATGATATCTCTACAAAAGAAAGCTATTCTATTGGTCTTCCAATTCCTGGTTTTGAGGTTGATCTTGTTCGTCCTGAGTCTGGTTCAAATACTTTGAGAGAGACCTCTCCGGTGTCTCCAAAGACTATGGAACCAATGGATGAGCCATCACAGGCAGCATCAGGAGAAGAAAAAGAAGTTGTAGATAAGGTATTGTCTAGGACAAGACCTTCAAAAACAGTAATAAAACGAATGGAATTATCTCTGATTCTTCAAGAGGGAGCTGCCCCCGAATTAATTGAAAATATCCGCCAACTTACTATGGCAGCATCAAAGTTTGATAGAGATCGCGGGGATAAACTAACTATTATGACGGCTAGTTTTAAAGAACGAAGAGACCAAAGATCGGCTGAACAGATAATGCTTAAAAATATAGCTGAAAAAATTGATCAATTAGAACAAAAACGGGTATCCGAATCTACAGATTGGCGTGAGGATATACAGAATTACAAAGAGGAAATCACCCTCAGGAGAGAAGAAGACTTAAAACTTCTAGAATCTCAATTAAATGAATTAGACAAGAAGCGTTTACAGGAAGCTGCGGCTTATGAAAAAAGAGAGCTGGAAAGAAAAGATTCTATTAGAAATTCTAAATTAGAGACAGAAATTACTGCATTAAAAGATATGCTAGCGGTTAATGACTCTAAAGAAAAAGTAAAAGCAAAAGAATTGGATTCAACCAGGTTTGCAATGCTTGATAATGAACTTCAAACCCTTAGAAAAATGCTTTTACAGGCAATGTTAAAAGATTCTGTTGAAGCACAAAAGCAAGCCCAGGCCCAAATACAAGCTGAATTAGCATCTCGAGAAGAAGAAAAAGCTGCCAGAGATTCGCTAATCGCTGAGAAAATAGCTGCTCTAGATGCTGTGCAATCTGATTTAGATGCGTTAGAAGCAGAAGCAAGCTCTGGTATGGATACAAAAACGATACTACTACTTACTCTCGGTGCTATAATAATAGGACTTGTTGTAATGATTATTTTACAACGTAAACCAAGCCAGCAACAAGCCTATCCTCCTATGCCTCTTTATCCTCCTTATCCTCCTCCAAGAAGAAGAAGAAGAAAGAAGAAGAAAAAAGAAATAAAAAAGGAAGAAAATCCACCTGTAGTTGAAACGAAACCGGAATCGATACAAGAATCTGTGAATGATAACGAAATTGATGATATTAAAAACAATGGAAACAATGGAAACAATGGAAACAATGGAAACAATGGAAACAATGGAGACAGTGAGGACAATGGGGACAATGGGGACAATGGGGACAACCTATCTTTGGATGATGATCCAAATGTATTAAAAAGCGAAATTGATGATATTAGAAAATCAGTTGTATCGATGAGTGTAGGGCAGCCAGGAAGAACCTCTACAATCGTAAAAGAGTGGTTAGAACAGCCAGCTCCTGAATCTTCAACAAGCGAGGAAGCTTCATCTGATGATTCTGGAGGAGAATCTGAAAAAGAAAGTGATGAAAAATAATTTTTAGGAGATAGATTATGATTAACGATTACCATATGCTCTCAGGTCTACAAAAGGTAGCAATACTTTTTTCCGTTGTTGGGGAAAGTTTAGCAATGTCATTAATTAAAGGGCTTTCTAAAACTGAAATACGGAAAGTGCGTTCTACACTTCGATCTATGGGTACAGTAACATTTTCTGTAAAAAAACGCGTAATGGAAGAGTTCTATTTTGGATTTCTTAGCGAACAGGTAGATGAAGGAAAAGAAGAAGGTCCTATTCAACCTTTTGAGTTTTTGTCTAATTTAAATGATGAACAATTAATAGCGCTTCTTGATAAAGAAGAGCCACCAGTAATTGCTATGATTCTTGCACAGCTAAAAGCTGATAAAAAAATGTTAATACTTAATAGACTTGACCCGACCCTTAAAGGTGAAGTCCTGATTGAATTAGGGTCGCTAGAAGATATTCCTTTAGAAGGCATTATAGAGGTTGGGGCGCGATTAAAAGAAAAATCTACATATTTGCCAAGGACTGCTGAATTTTCTAGGGGTGGCGCAAAAGAAATTGCTGATATGTTAAGCGATATGTCATCTAGCGAACAAGAAAGGTATATGCAAACATTGCAGAATGAAAATCCAGAACTATATACTGCTGTTAAAACATTTTTTCTTACATTCGATGATATTATTGAGAAATTTCCTCCTGATATTATAAGGGCCCTTTTAAATGAAGTTGAATTAGATAAAATGCCTATTGCTTTTAAAGGTCTCGATCCTGAAAAAGTAAATGAATTAAAAGAAATGCTTCCAGGTAAAAAACAAGCAATGTACGATGATGATTTGGGTGCAAAGCCGATGCCAAAGCGCGATGTTGATAATGCTAGAAAAGATTTCGTAGAGGCAGCAAAAGCATCAGAGAAAAAAGGAGATATTAATATAGAAGATATTTTATCTGGTGGTGAAATGGTAGAATAAAATTAATTTTATCCATATTAAAAAAAACCTCATTAATATGGGGTTTTTTTAAATTTTATGTTTTTCTATAATCATAATTCTGTTTGTAAAGACCCCAAGCTTGTAATTAGACTCTTAGATTTCATATTCTAATCCAATTTTTAATTGTTTTGTGGATTTGAAGTTGAAATATTTTCAATCAAACTATTATTTACAATTTTTCCATATATCAATACTGTTGATATATACTTTTTTTTATAAATAAGATTAGGAACTTAGAATGTGTCTTTATAGATATTAAATACCACTCGTTAAACGACCCTAGAATAATTATTCTAGATTATATTTACTAATCCAAAAAAAGCAGCCTGGTCCAGATAAATTACTACCGAAAATAAAAAATAATTTTCTTTATATTAAAAATCAGGAGAGAAATATCGAATTTCTTTTAAATTTCCATTATTATCATAAAAAAACCACTTATCAATCATTTTCCCACTTTTGTATGCTCCCTGCATTTCCTTTTTAGTTCTATCATAGTCCCACCAGCTTGTCCAAGTGGAATTTTTCTTACCACTTACATAGTATCCCTCTGTTATCCTTCCGTCTTCAAGCCATGCTGTCCATTGTCCTTCTTTAATGCCATCAGAAAATGTACCTTCTTGTATCTTATTTGATTCCTCATCCCAAAATACCCACAAACCATCAGCGTTTCCACTTACTAGAACCCCTTCTTTTTCTTTCGTTCCATTTTTATAATAAAATGTCCATGTTCCGTTCATTATTCCAGAATCATATGTTCCATGGGATTTTATATGTTCATTATCATACCACTCCGTCCACTCGCCATGTTTCTCACCATCTTTAAAACCTCCTTGTTCTTGTTTTCCTCCACTCCATGGAAGCTTCGGTTCCGGAGTGGGCACTTCTACAAGGATTATTTCAGGGACCTCTTTCCCACTAGGAAACCATTTGACCCATTGTCCATCTTTTTTCCCGTTCTTAGTCCTTCCTAAAAAGAGATAATCGGCTTCAGTATTTTCTTGTGTAATTATTCCGGTAAATGGATTATCATCCCCAAGCTTAAAAAATATAGATTCTCTTTCTACTAGGTCTTCAAGTGATATATGTTCAAGCCCTGATCCAAAATCAAAATCAAAATCTTTCTCTCCTTTTTTGTTCCAATAGGTCCAAATTCCTTCTGGAAGTCCTTCTTGAAAAAACCCTTCCTTTTGCATTGTCCCATCATCATAATAATATGTTGTTAATCCTTCTTTGATTCCTTTTTGATGAAATCCTTGTTCTTTTATTTCATCGCTATTTGGATACCAGATAACCCAAGGACCTTCCGGGATATCAGATTTATAGGTTGTCATAATGCTTCTATATCCATTCTCCCAATATGTGCTTGGCCCATCTAACAATCCGTTTTTATAAAACTTTTCTTCTTGTTTTTCTTCAGGAGTAAGCCAAATAATAGATTTCCCATCACGGTTACCATTTGAAAATGTAATTTCTTCAGCGGTTGAACCATCTGGAGAGAAATATGACCAAAGACCATTTTGTTCATCATCTAGATAATTACCTTCTGATTGTTTGATACCGTCATCATACCACCAAGTCCAAATCCCATTTTTTCTCCCTTCAAAATAATAACCCTCCATTTCTTTGTTATCATTTAGATACCACCACCAATTCCAAAGTTCATCATCATTGTTTGCTTTATATGTTCCTCCATTATAAGACCATGCGCCATCAGTAAAAGTTAAATTATGATCGTGCTCATACCACCAGGTCCAGCGACCGTGAGGTTTTCCCTTTTGAAACGATTGTTCCATATGAAGATGACCATTCTCGAACCAATATTTATAATTACCATCTGTTTCACCCATGTCAAAAGACCCTTTTTCTTTCAATGTACCATTTTCATACCATAAGGTCCATTCACCATGTTTTTTACCTCGATAGTAGATGCCTTCAACTTCTTTTTGTCCATTTCTATACCATTGAACCCATTGTCCATCACGCCTACCAGATTGGAATCTTCCTATAAGGAGATAATCTTTAATTCCTCCTGATTCAACAACAATACCCGTATAGGGTTTATGTTTCCCAACTTTGTAAAAAGTGCCATCTCGTTCTTCTAGTTCTGCTATTCTGACTCTGTCTAAACCTGACCCGTAATCAAATCTAAAGTCTTCTTTTCCATCCGGGAAATAATATGTCCAAGTACCTTCTGGTTCATTTCCTCTTATAATTCCTTCTCTGTCTTTATTTCCATTATCATACCAAATGGTCACTAACCCATCTAATACTCCATTTACATATGTCTCTTCACCTTTTTTATGATCAGTATTATTCCAAGAAGTCCAGAGTCCGTGTTGTACACCATTTTTATAATTCCCCTCACTATCTTTTACGCCATCAGGTCTCCACCAAATCCATAAGCCATCCTTCCTACCGTTAGAATAATTTTCTTCAGCTTTTAGTATTCCATCATCATACCATAACATCCATGTACCATGCTTCTGTCCATTTAAATACTCGCCATCAACAATTTTATAATTATCAATATTCCAGAGTAAGGTTGGACCATTTTTTATACCTTTTTGGAAGGTTGTTTGTTCAGTTTTTCTTCCATCGTCTGCCCAATAGGTCCACTGCATATCTAATTTATTATCAGCATAGTTCCCAGTTTTTTCTTTAATTATACCTCCTTCATACCAAGAGGTCCAAGCACCGTTTAATTTTCCGCCTTGATAAGTGACTTGGAATTTTTTATTACCATTTTCATACCAAGAAGTCCAAACACTATCTCGTTCTCCATTTGTAAATTTTCTTTCTGATTTTTTTGAACCATCTAAAAACCATTGAACCCAAAAACCATTTTGCTGTCCATCTAAAAATTGAGTTTGCTCCTTTTTTACCCCCGAATCATAAAACCATGTCCAGGTTCCATTTTGTTTACCCAACTCATAAGTTCCCTCTTCCAACTTGTTCCCATTTTCATACCAAGTGGTTTTAGGGCCATTTAATTTTCCTGAACTATAATTTGATTCTTCTTTGCGCATACCATTTAGATACCAAGTGGTCCAAAGGCCCTCTTTATTACCAATGCTATATGATCCTTCCATTTCTTTAGAAGGGGGGTCAAAGAAAGTGTTACCGTTAAGATCAAGAATCACGGTTTCTAAAGAATCCCATTGGCCATTGTTTTCACCCTCATCTTTTGTGTTCGGCTCACCATCTTCACCATAGTCTTGGTAAACTTCACCTTCATACCAAAAAGTCCATAATCCATCCCGAACTCCATTGGTATAACTTCCTTCAGTTTCAATAGCCCCATTGGGGTAATATGTTTTAACAATGCCATCGTTTTGGGTAAAAACCAAAGACGACAACATAATTGAACTAACCAGTATTTTCCGCATGGTCAAATCCTCATTGTCTGAGTATGTAAAAAAAAAGGAGGTTTTACGGATGAGTTAATATATCATCCCCTCTCGGACACCTTTTGTTCCTAAACTTAAGACAATGTTATGATAAAGTCAAAAAATTGTATAAAAAAATCATTCGCTTTTATTTAAGCGAATCCAGAAGCTTTGTCCAAACTTATCATTTAAATTTATAAGACCTTCATTTGAATTATTAGTTCCCAAAAACGCAGTTTCTGTTTCAAATTTATTATTAGTTCTTAAGTATCCACCTCCATCTCGACCATTACCAAGATAAGTTGTCATTTTTCCAAATTGATTGTAAGTCCTAAAATACCCACTACCTAAGAAGGTCCCTGTTTCTCCAGCGGCATCATAAACACGTAATTGACCAGAGCTATCAGCTCCTGTTCCAACATAAACAGTTTCTTGACCATTAAAATTATAAGTCCGAAGATATCCTCCCCCACTACTGCCAGTTCCTAGGAAGAGGGTTCTTTCTCCAAATTGATTATATGCTTGGTAATATCCTTCACCCAAATATGAGGATGTTTCTCCTTCTTTATTATATATTCTCAGTTGGCCCGAGTGATCGGACCCAGTTCCTAGATAAGCTGTTTCTTTTTGAGAATTGTTATATGTCCTTATATATCCACCACCCATTCGCCCAGTTCCTACGTAGGCAGATTCATCACCATTTCCATTATATGCTCTCATATATCCGCCCCCGTCTTTACCGGTACCAATAAATAATGTTGGTTCACCATATTGATTATACGTTTGCATATAACCATTACCTAAATATCCCATAATCACACCACGATCATCTTCAATAGTCAGGCTTCGTACAACAAGATGACCTAACTCATCTGTTTTTGGTCTTAATCCTAAAGTCGAAAATAAAAGTAGTGTTAATAATACACCGATAAACATGCTTTTTGGATCAATGGTTTTCATAGTTACCTCCACAATTAATTCTCCTTGAGAATTCTATGTTTAATTTAATCATAATCATAGATATTAACCTTAATAGGAATTTCTTTATCTCTAGTTATTCTGCGACGAATTAAATCGTATTGTTTCACCTCAGAAATTCTTCCATGAATATCATAATAATAAACATTTTTTTCTAATACTCTTTCATCAGAATCTAAAATAGCCTCTATATATTTACGCCCTTTATGATCTAGAAGAACCTCTTTTAAAGAACTAAGTTTTATAAGAGTATCAGAATAGTAATCAAAGGTTTTAAAATTATCATCATCGTAGAGTGTGTTAAAAATTTCCTTTATTTCTCCTTTTTTATTGTAAATAGTTGTAGCTGTACGACGTCCTAAAATATCATATTCATAAGTTTTAGATTCAATCATTTGACCAAGTTTTCCTGTTGAAGCTTCTTGAATAAGGTGTCCTTTTTCATCATGAAAGAAGATTGTTTGATAAATTACTGAAGGATCAAAGTATTCATTTAATTTTTTTGCTCGGTTAGATGAGTCTAAATCAAATCTTGTTATTACTAACGCATAATTGTCATAAAGTTCTTTGCATTCTAAAAAATTACCCGTGGAATCATAGAAATAGCTTTCCCCCCAAAGCAATTTATTATTAGTGCTATCTTCCATCATGTCGGGATTAATAGCCTCCTCTGGATTATATCTAATTCGTTTTATAATCTTGTTATTAATATCATATTTTTGGAATTCTCTCCAATAAATACTATCCCCAGTTCCAAATAGCGTAGTACAAAGCCTATTGCCTTTTTTATCATTAATGAAATTATAAGATAAAATCATCTCTTTAGAAAAACTTCTTTTTATTTTTAACCCTTCATTTGGACCTGATACGTAAATATATTTTTCGTGTAAAGGTATTGTATGTGTATAAATAGAACTATCTATTAAAAACCCCCTAGAGTCATAATTCATTACTATTGAGTTTTTTAATTCCTGTGTTACGGTGCCAAAGCTTTCGAAAACATGATATGTTTTTATGGTATTTGGCTTATTTCCGTATATGCTGGGAATATACAAGAATGATAAACAAACAAATAATTTTAATACAATCAACATAATCAAATTTTATAGACCTATACTGGTTAATTCAAATGTTCTATTTATAACTCTGCATAAAATATTAAAAGTTTTTAGGAATAAATCAGCTCAAGAATGTGAATAAAAGCCAATAAATCTATATATAGTAGCAGATAAACCAATTAAGTTATCCCTTGCTTTAAATATTTAAAGTATTTTAAAATCAGGCAAGCTATTGACGGCTTACTCATGCGGAGTTCTATTTGAAAAACATATTTAGAAAATATGCTTTTTTGCTATTTTTGTCTATATCCCTAGTGGTTGGTTCTACACTAGAGGATGTAAGCTATAGTATTAAACAAAATGGAATTATGATAAACTTAGAATATACAAAACCAATCAGCGATGACGACATTATCGGTTGGAAATCCGATAGAGGGTGGGTTTACTTAACGTTATTGGGGGTAAGAGCACCAAAAAATAAATCTTCCCAGGAAGACTATTCTGGTATAGTAAGAAAAATTATCATTGATGATTTTGATGAATCAACACAATTGGCAATATTGGTTAAAAAACCTATCCTTGGTTATGATATAATTAATTCGAAAACTTCACCAAGTACTATAGTTTTTATTCATACTGAGATGAAAAAATCAGAGGTTGCAAGCCTTAAACAACATATTGAAAAAGAGGGGGTTTCAGTTTTTAATGTGGCAAAATCTTCAGGTTTTCCAAAATATAATACAAACTTTAGAAATGCCTTTGACCAGGCAAGAAAAGAATTGGGTCCAAATGCTATTTTTGAATATCACGGTAATTTATATACCACAAACCATCCTGGAGAAAAAGAATCAAAAAGTAAATCAATATTAATGGATAAAGAAATTGCTCCTCTCAAAGATGGAGAACTACATTATTTTACTTTAAGAGAAATGAAAAAAAATAGCGAAAGTGATTCCCTCATTGAAGAAGTCTATATTAATCAATCGACTGGGGAAATAATTTCAGAAAAAATTGGAGATTCAATTTCAACTGAAGGAATTTTTAAAGAAAATTCTTTGAATTCTAGGTCACGTGATGATGGTTGGTTTAGTGGTGATTTTCCATCATATAAAACAGGAGATATAAAATCTCCAATAAAAAAACAACATACTATTGCGAAAGATACTCTGGTAACAAAAGAAAGACCCGTTTTTGCTCAATCAAATTCTAAAAAAAGAGAAAAAACAAAAAAATGGTTAGGGCTGTTCGAATTATTTAAACCAACTATAAAGACACAAAGTGATAAAGAACAAATAAAAGAATATCTAGCAGATGATGAAAGTGACACTTTTACCAAACTACAAACAGAATATGTTCCATCTTTAGATCAAAACATTGATATTAAAGATTTTGATGAAACAATTTTTACAACTTCTAAAACACAATTATCAGATACAAATATTGTTAATCAAATAGAAATAACAAACTCCTCAATTGAGGAGTCTTTGCTTACATTACAAAAAGAACATATTCCTACAAATTTTTATTCTGTACAAGACACACTACCTGTTGTTGAATATTATGAATCGCAAACTCAAGCTCCGGATACAAATGTTGTGAGGGCATGGTTTACAGATGAGAGTATTATATCGGATGAATATGATGTGACCCATTTACAAAAACAATATATTCCGTTAAAAGGTGATAATATAGGAGATAAGATTATTGAAGATGAGAGTTTAAATGAATCTTCACCTCAAATGACTCAAGCTCCGGATACAAATGTTGTGAGGGCATGGTTTACAGATGAGAGTATTATATCGGATGAATACGATGCGACCCATTTACAAAAACAATATATTCCATTAAAAGATAGTAATATACCATTTGATGAGAATGATGAATTAATTGTAGAAGAAGCTTTACCTCAAAATCCCGAATTTACTGATCCATTTATGATTAGTAA
>MDSV01025301.1_pt1 | contig 12638 bp, 14 predicted proteins | sample 810851 | NCBI WGS metagenome assembly MDSV01 (sample SAMN05326640, study PRJNA326480) | marine metagenome | isolation source: seawater | place: Atlantic Ocean: North East | collected 2012
AGCTGCATAAGCAGATAAAACCGCAACCAAAAACATACTTAATACCTGCCCGATATACTTCATGCTTTGCATGATTGTACGATTATACTGAATTGTCAATGCATTGGGGTGGTGGTTGTGCACAATTGACAACTCCCTTTGCTTCGCTTGCAACCGATTTCTATTGGCGAATTGGTCTACCGTGTGGAGGGGGGTAAAGCCTTCTCAACCATTGCAACATGAGCTTGTATTCGAAGTTCAAGATCAAATTCTGAAGGAGTCTCAAAGGTAAAGGTCGGGCATTTATGCTTTAAATAAAAATAGAGGGCTTCGGGAATTCCCTCTTTCGGCGGATTTGATGGACGGGGTCTAATGATTCCATTCGTGGCCTTCCGCCCGTCAATCATTTTACGCGGATCTGGAGGGATAAAAGCGGATGCAGCCTCTATAATCCCAGTCGCTCTTGTGCTGGGGCGCCCTCCCCTGCTCGGTTCGTAAAGATAGACCCCTTGGCCATCAAAATCCTCATGCAAATTAATTACCGTTTGAAAATGAAGGGCTTTTGTACGATTAAAAATGTGTTTGATAAGGATATTTTTCGGGTTTGACCAAACTCGGTTCAAATCGATTCCCTTTGCATCAAATCGGGAATTGTTCTGCAAACCCCAAGGATTGAGGCATGGATAAATTAATAGCGGAAGAGATTGTAATTTATCTAAATTCTGTTGTGCCCAAGCAAGCAATCCTTCAGTAGAGGCGGATTCATCCCCATGAATTCCAGCAGACAGATAGATTATGTCCCTCTTCCCTATTATAGGTGAAGAAACTTCAAAATAAGGAAAATGATCAAGCACAAGAATTTTTTTCATCTTCAGACCAGATTCCTTGCATATTCTCCGCCAGCGTTGGACCAGAAATTTATAATCGTGGCTGCGAAATTTTGTGAGAGATAAAGGCATTTGTTTTTTTAATATAAATCAATTAAATTGTTTCGTTCATGAATTACGAAGCGATCTTATGGTATGCCATTGTACTGGACTGGATTGTAGCCTGTATCATTGGCATCTTTTTTATTGATTGGTACAGAGAAAAATTTTCTTCAATAAATAAAATCTTCCCCATAACAATAGGTTGGTGCCTTGCTTATTTATGTTTAATTATTTGGCTAGGTTGCTTACTTTGGCGCTTAGAAGTACTACCTTGGTAACAAAATAAAAAACTTATTCTTTTGTTTTTTTATCATCTTCCCCATAATTGGTGGAAATTGATTTACCATCCCGAAATGTCTTTCTGTACAAAATGGAACCATCATCTTTAAAGTAGGTCCATTGCCCAAAGCGCTGCCCGCCCTTGTAATTTCCTTCCTGTCGTTTTTCACCGTTCTCATACCACCAAACCAACGGTCCATCTCGTTTATCATTCCAGTGAGTATAATCCATCCATTTTTTACCATTCTCAAACCATGAGCGGGCATTACCATCTTTTAATCCGTCTTTATAGTTTTCCTCGACCTTTAAATTTCCATTTTCATACCAAGATCTAGAAAATCCATTCCTTTTCCCATAAGAATATTGAGCTTCAAGCATAATTTGACCAGTTATAAACCAAAACCGGGAAATTCCGTGAAATTTAGTTCCATCTAGTTCTTCACTACTGTCCGGAATCGTATTAAAAGTCAGACTACCAGGAATAACTTCAACAGAATATACCGGTATACCATTCTCCTTCCATGTCTTCGCTTGATCTATCAGACCAAGGGAAATACGAGCAAGCATCTTAACCTGTCCATTCGAATAAACATTTTTTAAATAACCAGAATGAGGTTCTTCAGTATTTGGGGTGTATAATATTCCATTCCGATCTTGAATTTCATTCCAATTCAAAGACTCTTTATAAATTTGAGAACTGACTTGTGTATTGTTGAAATCAACAGCTTGGAGTTGCCCAAAAGCTCCACATAAACAAAGGACAAATAAAAATGGGTAATCGACAATGTGTCTTTTCATTTTAAACGAGTTACTCTGTAAATATAATTCATGGAATTTAATTATCTGGGGCTATTTTGAATTAGATTATCGGATCGAATGAAAAAAGACTCAAAAGATAATACTATTTCATACCAAAGACAATTCGAGACTTGAAATAAAAATTCTAACTTTGTCAGCACAGCATAAAAAGAATGGTTCGTATTAAGACTTCCGATGTATCTACGCTGTCACATGCTGCGGAAGGATTGAACATCATACCCATCTAATACTTAGGAATGAAGAATACTAAGGAACAAAAGAAATGAAATCTCAAAAAGAAACAAATATTTTTTGCACAACGCGAGGAGTAGTGTTAGTTTATTTATGTATTTATAAAACCCTTTATTAATCAACTAGATGAGGAAAAAAAAAACAAAAAATATTAGAAGTTGGAGATCGTGTAATTGAACGTATTTCTATCGGCAGAAAAAAAAGGATAGGAGAAATTATTTTTGTCCAGGAAGGAAGAACTAGAAAGCTAGAGCTTATGCAATTGAATGCTCATGATTTATCGCCACTCCGGAAGAGTAACTTAGAATTAAAGTTCTTTCGCTTGGCAGAGAGTCGATGTAAAAAATTGAATGAGCTCAAATACTTTAAAAAACTGACATTCCAAATTGGAGATATTATTAGACATTCAAGGCATGGACTGGTCAGGTATGGCAAAATAATAAGTTTTGTACACCCCGATGGTTTGTATACAGAATCGAATGAAAAAGGCTACAACGGCAAAGATCTTATAGAATGTGTTGCAATCAAAGGTCGGGACGGGTTACCAAGAAAAAAAGATTATTCCGGCGAAGTTATGCGATTTACCATTGGACCTGATCATTCGAAAATATGTGATGTTCTACCCATGGATAACAATGGAGGCATTAGAATTAAAGATTATTGGGAAAATATTGGAGAACTTACCTATTAAAATAAAAAAGGCGCATGCCTTCCTCTGACATGCGCCTTACATGGTAAGATACCATGAAACCCTTTCCTTACTAAAGCTTTTGCATAATTAATGCCAATTCTCAGTAATGATCAAAAATGCCCCTAAAAAGTTCAGAGAAAAAGAATCGAACAGATTATTTGGAAACCTTATTTAAGTACTAATAATTAATTATCGGGCTTAAAATTTAATTTAAGCCTAATCTGATAAAGAAGGTAATTATCCTCCCTCGATAGTTATAAAGTAAAGGACTGAATTAAATTATGAATGCCTCGACCAATTGAGTAATCTTACCATTTACGTAAAAGTTCTTCCCAATAACTATCAAGGCTTTCCGAATCTGGAAAAGATTTTGTAACCGATGCATCCGGACTTTGGGCATCGTGATAGTAAAATATAATTTTATTTTGAGCCTGGTCTTTTTTAAACAGATACACCTGACTTTTATTAACGCATAGTGGGTGACCTTTTTCATCAACACCCGCCTTAATAACGCTCAAAGAAGCTTCTGATTTATTAATTAAAGCCCCCATAAACAATGAAGCAGATAACATTACGATAATTCCAAACAACAATTTACTATTTTTACTCATAAAATATTTCCTCCTTAAATTAAAATAAACTCTGTTTTATGAAAAAGATTCTTTTAGGAATAGCAAAAGAATTCCATAAATCATTGATTATTACTTGCCCATTGATCAAATAAATCTCTTCTTATTTATAATTAATTAAGTTATGAAAATATTTTTACCTTTTATCTTACTTCTTCTACTTCTTCCACATGTTAAGGGAGAAAGCAAAAGCCTTGGGGATTGGGCCACCTTTCACCGAGAAGCTGATAATTTATCCCGAAGTGCTAAACATGAAGAAGCAGTTAGCCTTTACAGACAGGTGATTAAAGGACGACTTCCGTACCAAGGGAACCAGCATCGAGATGTGGGGGTTACCTGGAATAACTTAGGTGTGGCATTATACTTTTTGGGAGAAAATGAACAGGCAGAAGATGCATATGAAAAAGCAATTCAAGTCTTACTCCCTGCAGTTGGAGCCAAACATCCCGATATTTTAACCGTCAAAACGAACTTGGCTTTTATTGCGGAAGCAAAAAATAATTATAAACAGGCGGAGAAAAGCTTTAGGGAATTGCTGCAACTTAAACTTCCAATTGTCGGTGCCAATCATCCGGACTTAGCGAATTGTCAGGAAGGGCTTGCTCTTGCATTAGAGGGGCAGGAAAAACATGAGGAAGCATTGGAACAATTGGAAAAGGCACTGAAAACAAGAAAAGAAAAATTGGGTGATAACCATACCGATGTAGGTGCGACTTATGCTGCGATGACAGTTATTTTTTTAAACCAAGGAAAATTTGATGAAGCAAATAAGTATGATGCGAAAGCTCGAGAAATATTAACAAAGACCAAAGGAACGTATTCTCCGAATTTAAATACCGTTTCACGACTCAGACCTCAACCGGCGGAACTCCTTCGGGCAAAAAGTAAAGATTTACGAATTCCCTGATTTCTCCTTTTTTCAATTTGTTCTTCATTTTTTTGAAACTCATCGAATTTCCAAATCATAAAATCCACGAACTGCTTTCATGGATCAAGAGTGAGGAAGATAAGCAATTTTGGTCTGGGAATACATTTCAGGAAGGATTAAATCCCGATATTTTCTCTATCCACCTTCAACGAAAAGATGTACATCCACATTGTTTTCTTGGAGAAAAAAATTCACTTTTAGCATATGGAGAAATTGTATTTTCAGAAGGTGTAAAAGGAATTCTTTGTCGAGTGATCATCAAACCAGAGTTACGAAAACAAGGAATAGGAAAAAAATTTATTGAAGAATTATCAAACTGGGCATTTAAAGAAAAATCCCTACACAAAATTATTCTCAACACCTTTGGTCATAATCTTCCTGCTCGCAAATGCTATCAGTCTCTTGGTTTTAAAGAAGTGTCATTCAGAAAAAATTTCCGAAGAGTTGAAAATAAATGGAGAGATTTAGTCGTAATGGAAAAAATGCTTCACAGGGATTAAGAAATTTATAAATTCAAAAATGACAAAAATTAGCGGTGGTCTTATTTTATATAATCGGCAAATTTGTGATCAGATAAAATTCCTTATCGCTCATCCTGGTGGTCCCTTTTTTCAAAACCGTGATCTGGGCTGGTGGACTATTCCAAAGGGAGAACCCGAAGAAAATGAGGATGTTTTCGATGCCGCAATTCGCGAATTTGAAGAGGAAACCGGAATGAAACCCAATGGACCATACATGGACTTGGGCAATATTCTTCAAAAAAATGGAAAACGGGTTTATGCATGGGCATTCGAAGGAGATTGGGAACAAGAACGAGTACCAATATGTAATGAAATAACCTTGGAATACCCGAAAGGAAGTGGTAAATTATGGACATTTCCAGAGATTGATCAGGCTATTATGATGAATGCTGAGGAAGCAAAAAAAAAGTTAAGGTCTGAGCAAAATCCCTTGATTGATCGACTTCTTAATCATCTACGGGACAAGGCATAACAACCAATCATTGAAATTTTCCAATTTTTCCTTTAAAAAAGAAATATGCAAAGTAAATCAAAAAAAGAGGCTCAACCTCAAACTATCTCTCAACTTTGGTTTGTGATACTTATTGTGGCCGTCGGATGGTCCAGATACCTTCCGCTTTCCCACCCGGAACTTTATAACTTCACACCTGTTCTTGCCCTCTTTTTTATTTCAGGTGCCTACCTGAGGGGACATTTATCATGGATCGGACCTGTTGTTGCCGTGATTGCTTCTGATCTAGTCCTCAATCCAAGTTATGGCGTGGGCTTATTAGAACCGTTCACCCTAATCTCAACTTTCGCTTATCTAGGTATTTTCTTCCTTGGTAAATCGATTAGATCATCCAAAAAAATCTTTCCGATTTTTGCGGGTGCACTTGGGAGTGCTTTATTATTCCACGGAATTACCTGTGGATTTGCATGGTTGATGAACCCAGCATATGCGAAAACGATTTCTGGATTTTGGCAGGCTCAGTTTTTGGGGGAACCTGGATATGCACCTGCTTATCTTTTTCTCAGAAATTCTATTGCAAGCACGATTCTATTTTCAGGTGTTTTCTCTTGGATTTTTATTAAAAATAAAGAAAAACGATTTCTCGTTGGAAAAACAGTCCAACCAACTAAGGCTTAATTATCTTATTTATTAGAAGGTATTCTTTGACGAAACGCCTCAAATAAACACACGCCGGTTGCTACCGAAACATTTAAACACTCGATAGTACCACGCATCGGTATGTTTACGAGTTGATCACAATTATCTGCGGTTAATCGACGGATCCCAGTCTCTTCGGCACCAACAACGAGACCAAGCGAACCTTTCAAGTCCGAATCAAAAATTGTGCATTTAGCCTGATCGCTCGTCCCCACCAAACGAACTCCTCGAGATTGAAGTTCTTTCATAAAGCGGGCCAAGTTACGAACACGAGCGATGGGCAATGCTTCCGCCGCACCCGAGGCCACATGACGGACAACATCAGTTATACCCACAGAACGGTCAGATGGAATTATTACCAGGTTAACACCCGCTCCATCTGCGGAACGCAGACATGCTCCCAAATTCCTCGGATCTTGAACTTGGTCCAGTATGAGTAAGAAAGGGTCTTCATCCAAAGAATCCAACATTGCAAGAGCCTCGTCTTCATCCAAGGTGGATATTCTGGCTTCTGTTTTAGAATGTGTTCTTCGCCCAAGAGATTTTGAAAATCTTTTGCCCATTAAAATTTTTTAAATCGGAAAAAAGAAATTTTAGTCATGGAAATCAGAACCTTGTCCTGTTGCTTTCACATATCCTTTCCTAATACAAAAATCTCCAAAATGTTCATCCTGGGTTCGTAGTTCGGAAAAGGCTTTCAATACGGGTCGCAATTCAGAAACAATCTCATCATGGGTAATTGCGGGCTTATAAAGTTTATTCAATCGCATTCCATCTAATCCGGCACCAAGATAAAGGTTATATTTCCCAGGAGCTTTCCCAACCAAACCAATTTCACCAAGATAGGGTCTACCGCATCCATTAGGACAACCAGTTGAACGGATCGCAATAGATTCATCCCTCAATCCAAGTTCATCAATGATTGCATCTAGTTCATCAATTAAGTGTGGAAGATATCTTTCACTTTCAGCAAGGGCTAATCCACAAGTAGGAAGAGCTGTGCATGCGATCGAATTGAGCCTTAGTCCGGATAATTCCTGTGGAAGTTGAACTTTACATTGAGATAATATTTGCTCAATCTTGGCTTTATCGGCACTGGAAATGCGGGCAATGACCAAATTTTGATTTGCAGTTAGCCTGAATTCACAGGAAATCGAAGATGCAATTTCCCGAATGGCTAATTTCGCCTTGTCCCGCAATCGCCCACTCTCAAAAAACAAACCATATGTCCAAGATCCATCCGCATCCTCATTCCAACCGTATCGGTCAGTGGTGGATTCGAAAGTAAAATTCCGGACAGGCTGTAATTCCCAACCCAATCTTTGGTTTAACTCTTCCTTAAACCATTCTACTCCACGATCCTCAATGGTATATTTCAAACGGGCATGTCGCCGGTCTGATCGGTCCCCAAAATCCCTTTGAATTTTTACCACCTCCTCAGACACCTGTACAGCTTGTTCAGGTGTGCAAAAACCAATCACATCAGCAACTCGAGGGAAGGTGGTGGTTTTACCATGAGTCATCCCCAGTCCCCCCCCAACTAAGACATTGTAACCAGCAATTTTGCCACCTTCGGGTATTCCGACATAGCCCAAGCAATTGGAAAAAACATCAACATCATTTCGAGGTGGTAAAGCCACCGCTATTTTAAACTTCCGTGGCAAATAAGTCTTTCCATAAATAGGTTCTTCTGTTTTTTCTCCGACTACCTTAGTCTTTTCACCATCCAGCCATATTTCAGCATACGCAGATGTTTGGGGAGTTAAATGATCATGAATTTGTTGAGCTAATTTCAAAGCTTCTCCATGAAGTTCAGATTCAAATGGATTCGAAGGAGACATCACATTTCGATTTACATCCCCACATGCAGCCAATGTGTCGAGAAGAGTGTCATTAATCTCTTTCATTGTTTGCTTTAAGTTAGACTTCACTACCCCGTACAACTGAAAGGCCTGCCTGGTGGTTAACTTTAGAGAGTTATCTCCAAATTTATCGCATAGCTTATCAATTCCAAGCCATTGTTTCGGAGTACAAACCCCCCCCGGTACTCGTACTCGAATCATAAAGGAAAATGCCTTTTCTTTTTTCTCTTTAATTAATGCGGCTCGCTCATCCCGGTTGTCTTGCAGATAAGTTCCATGAAATTTAGTAAGTTGTGCGTCGTCGGCTGAAATGGCACCGGTGGAAGCATCCGATAAACCTTCTAAAATGGTACCACGAAGAAAGTCGCTCCCTTCTTTAATACTTTCGTTTTTAGCTAGCTTTTTGCTTTTTTCAGGATCTGAGATCATGCTTTATGAAAATATCGTTTTTTGGTGAATAAGCAAGGATTCTCAATTATACAAGCAACCCATTTAAGAAATCAGGAAGACAGATGCTCAAGCCTAAGCGATGCATTAAAGGATAACTCCTGATTTTCATTCGACCAGGTATAGTCAGGGTCAACATGAGAGGCATAGGCAATCATCGACGCATTATCCCCAGTGTATTTTGGCTCAGCACAAAGTAATAAGGCACCCGAGTGGTCAGCCAAATCCTTCATTTGAGAACGAAGTACATTATTATTGGCGACCCCTCCCGATAGTCCAAGGCTTTTAAATTGACCCTGATTCCACGCATGACTTGTTTTACGAACTAATTGTTGAACAGCAGCCCATTGGTATGACGCAGAAAGATCCGCAAAATGATGATTCACCTCGTTTTCATTCATTTTTTGAATCGTGTATAAGAGACTGGTTTTAAGTCCGGAAAAGCTGAATTTCATTTCGCTTTTTTGAGGGAATGCCTGTGGAAAATCATATTTTTTATAATTTCCCCCTTTGGATCTTCTCTCTAACTCCGCTCCACCAGGATAGGGTATGCCCAATAATTTTGCTCCCTTATCCAGTGCTTCCCCAACTGCATCATCAACCGTTTTCGCAAGAATTGAAATTTCTAATTCCTTGTTGATTGAAAAAAGTAATGTATTTCCACCAGAAACCAATAATCCAAGATGTGGAAGGAAATCGTGCCACTGGGAAACTTCGCCAAGAGACATAAAGGGAGAAAATGCATGACCTCGTAAGTGATTTACTCCAACAACGGGAACCTTCCAAAGTATTCCCAACGACTTTGCTACACTAATCCCAATTCCTAAACACCCGACCAAACCAGGACCACAGGTAACAGAAATTTTAGAAACTATCTCGGCCAAATTATATTTTTTCCCAACAAGATCGAGTAAAGGGGGGAAATTATTTAAGTGCTCTAAAACAGCAATGTCAGGTACTACACCACCATATTCAGAATGCTTAACTATTTGACTGTGAACCCAATCATCTATGACTCCTTTGCCAGGTTCATATAGAGCTAATGCAGATTCATCACATGAACTTTCAATTCCTAATATCATGAGTTCAAAATATCCGTAATTTGATTAATCTAATTTAATGTTCGGGTCTTTCATCTTTAAAATCACCTCCTCTGCCTTCTTTAATTGCTCATCAACAATGGGAAGAAATCCGAATTGTTTTTCAAAGGTTTCATTATCCATTAATGCCTGACTATACCTTTGTATTCTAAGTTTAGTCTCATTTTCATCCGTACAATCAACCAAAATATCCGGCTCAATCCCCTGCTCATGTATAGTCGAACCATCCGGTAAAAAATACATTGCGGTAGTCAACCGAAGCCCAGAATCATTAGACAAGGGAAAAATTGTCTGAACCGATCCTTTTCCAAACGATTTTTCACCAACAATCTGAGCACGGCCAAGTACTGACAAGGCACCGCCAACAATTTCAGATGCACTAGCACTTCCGCCATTCATTAAAAAGATAACAGGAATGTCTTTATAACTTTTAGTTGAATTTGCCTTGAAGTTTCGAATATCCTCTCTCTTTCTTCCCTTGATCGATACAATGAGTTGCCCGCTTGGAAGAAAACACTCCGCCACTTCAATGGCTGCACTCAAAAGACCTCCTGAATTATCACGAAGATCAATAATTAATCGCTCCGCACCTTGATCAATTAAACCACTTATTGCCTCCCTAAACTCAAGGCCTGAACGAGAAGTAAATTGAAGTAAACGAAGATAACCAGTACCAACCTCATTCAAATCAGTTCCCTCAATACTTGACATGTTAATTTTTTGACGAGATACCTTGACTTCTCTCTCCACCTCCATTCGAGATTGGATTGTAATTTCTACCGAAGTATTTTCTTCGCCTTTAATTCGACTGCTTACCTCTGCCAGGTCCAAGTCTGCTATAGAATTACCCTCCACTTTAAGAATATATTCTCCTACAATTAAACCTGCTTTCTCAGCAGGGCCTTCTGAAAAAACTCGGGTTATTAAAACGCCATGGTTAGCTTTTCGAATCATTACACCTATGCCCACATATCTTCGATGAGTATCATCCTTGAAGGATTTATATTCCGCAGGAGTGTAGTAACTAGAATGACGATCCAGTTGAGAACTCATACCAGATATTGCATGGTCTGTTAGTTGACTATAACCAGATTTATTCTTATCAACATAAAGAGCATTTGTTACCCGTAAAGACTCACCAAATCGAAATAAAGCATTCCAGTAATCCGTGTCAAAAAATGAATGTTTTGCAGGATCAAGCCAAATTTTGAACAACATAAAAGAAAGAACAAAAGATGGAATTCCCCAAATTAGAAATTGCTTAATTTTCACTGAATATCATATATCCAAGCAATTTAACAAAGCCAATGCCAAAGGACAAAACAAACATCTATCAAGAATTTAAAAATAGGCTCAATGAAAATTCAATGATGCCTTTTGACGAATTTGTAAACCTTGCTCTCTATCATCCCATCCTCGGATATTACTCACAGCGAAAGGAACGTGTTGGCAAAAGTGATAGCTCAGATTTCTACACATCCAATTCAATAGGTGCACCATGGGGGGATCTTATTATAGAGGCATGTAATCAAATCTTAAAACCAAAAGAACTTAAAAATTACACCTTTATTGAAATTGCAGCTGAACCGGACTGCTCTATTTTAAACCAGATCGTTCATCCATTTAAGTCCACTATGACATACCGATTAGGGGATTCTATAGAAATTCCAGATCAATCTATAGTATTTTCGAATGAATGGTTAGACGCACAACCCTTTAAGAGATTTAGGTTTGATGGCACAAAAAAAGAATGGATGGAGATCGGTGTCAATTTATTGGAAAAAAAATTCACAGAATGTTTTTTCCAAACTAAACAAAATTCAGTTTTCCCCAAAGAATGCATCGATGGATACACCATTGATTGGCCTACTGGAGCACGGACTGCGATGAATAAGATCATTTCACAAAATTGGCATGGTTTATTCCTGACCTTTGATTATGGTTTATCACGTAACACTATTTTACAGGAAAGACCGGAAGGCACTGCACGGGGTTACTCCAAGCATAAAATCATTACAGATTTACTTTCAATGGTAGGAGAGCAGGATTTAACCTGTCATTTATGCTGGGATGAACTTATTGACTGCCTTAAAAGTAGGAACTTCTGTTCCCCAAAACTGCAAAGCCAGGAATCTTTTTTCATGCATCATTCTCAGAATAAAATTAAACACCTAATTGAGCAATCAGATGGACCATTAGATTCAAAGATGCAAAAGTTAAAGGAACTCATTCACCCTCAACATCTCGGAAATAAATTCCAGGCTCTATGGGCAGTCAGAAAATGAATAATGATCGTTAGAAAGAAGCAGGGAAATGGTTAATTAAGGAATGCGAGAACTCAGCACATTGGGCACTTGGAAAGGACGACCGACTTCATACATCCTTCGAATTTGATCTTCACTGTACACTCCTTCAAAAATACCAAACTCGTCAATACTGCCCTTAAATGCCACTCCATTTTTCATTTCAGGTACGGAACTAGAATGGCCAAGCATTGCCTTAGGAAAACTAAGGACTACGGGATTTACTATTTTTTCCCTGCTGAACGAACGACCATTTACATAATGACTGATCATTTTTGCTTCACCATCATAAGTAGTCGTAACATGTGACCATCTACTGAGTTTTTCAGAACGAAAAGCAACCGCAGATTCATAGTAAACATTACCTTTTTCTGTTCGTGTGCGGAGTACAATTTGCCCATTTCGGTTAACGCTCCAACAAGTTGACCCTAGAGTCGATGGATCGCTGCAAACTATGGGGGATATGGTTTGATCAAGCGAATCAATCTTAAGCCAGGCAGAAAAAGTTGCGGACTTCAAATGAGAGGGAAGATGTAAGCGAACCCTGTCATTCTGACTTTTGAAAGAAAGCGCACCTTTACCCGACCAGCGACCTTCGCTCCAATTACATCCGACAATTGCACCATTTTGAACTAGTCTTTCAGATTTACTTTCATTTCTGAGAATCCTTGACCATGGGTTATGATTATCAAAAGAAAAATAAAGGAGTGTATTAGGGTCAGAGGAAATAGAATTACTCAAATCAACCCATGCTGCATGTCTTCTTTGGG
>MDSV01129368.1_pt1 | contig 12636 bp, 12 predicted proteins | sample 810851 | NCBI WGS metagenome assembly MDSV01 (sample SAMN05326640, study PRJNA326480) | marine metagenome | isolation source: seawater | place: Atlantic Ocean: North East | collected 2012
TATATTGGTCAGTTTTTCTAATCTATGAGATAATTCTATAAAATTTTCATCATTGATATAATTTGATTCTCCTCCACCTGTGGGACTTTGACTCCTTTCATTAGGTTTATGTTCAATCAATCTTACTAATCTTTCCCTTATTGTTTCAATTGTACCTTCATGTAAATTATTATATTGATTACGTATTGCTTCACATAATTTTTGTTTTCCACGCTCATCTATAAGCATTTTTCGTGCTTGAACATTTTTACCTAATAAATGGTAAGAAATACGCGCTATCTGTGGTATAGCTGTATGTTTTACAGATTGTAATATTGCATTATAAAGATGAGCAACACTTTTAGCAGATTGTTTTATTGGAGTTAATTCTTTGCCTGATAATCCATTCATTGCTACACATTTTTTCCCTTTTTTTTTTCTTAGCATTCGTTTATCATGATAATTTTTAATTGATGCTGTAGAATCACTGATACCTCTTTTTAAAGAATCAATACGTTCTTTTAAAGAATCACTAAATGATGCTTTAGATTGACTATCTTGGCTGTCATTTCCTTTAGAATTGTCTCTTTTATTTTTTCTTGATAGTAAATTAGGTATTTTGCTCAATCCAGAAAAAAAATTATTACCACCAATTAAAAAATCAATATTGGTATTAGTATAATAATTTAATATTTCTCTACCTTCATTGGAATTAATATTCACATATTTTCCGGTGAGAGGATTTATAATTTTATTATTCATATTAATATATAATAAGATTATTTAAGAAAAAAAATTATAACTTTTAAATTAATTGATGCTATATTCCTTAATGACATCGCGCGGCAGAAGTTCAAATCGCTTTTCATTTAATTTTTTGAAACATTTTGAAATTGTTACCTCTGAAGTCTTACACGCAGTTGCTACCTGTTTTTTAGTAATATTCTGATTAGTATGAGAACACGCCAAGAAAATAGAACCTGCGGCAACAGAAGGAGCTGTATTATCATCTACTAAATTTTTAAATATCGCTTTGATAGCAATAAATTCCGCAACATATTTAATATTTTTTGGTATAGGAAGATTAGAGCAGTATCTCTCAATAAAATCAATTGGATTAGAAGAAGTTGTTTTTAATTTATCATTATCATTTTTTGCTAATCTCCAATTTTCTCTAAATTTTTTAATACCCCTGGTCATATCTTGAAGTTTAATACCAAAGTAGGATGCAATTTCTTTAGAACTTCGGGGAACCGTTTCATCCTTACAAGCAAAATATACGCATGCTGCTATAATTCCATCTCTATTATCACCTCTAGATATATTCACATCTCGAATGATATTGTAAAATTCTTTAGCTCTTTCAATTATAATTGTAGGTAAACCGTTCATCTTACTACAACTTGCTATCTTACAACAAATTTTATATAAACTCCTTTCTTTATAGGGCATTTGATGCCACGAGTTATATTGAACCATGCGCTTAATACTGTTATTATCATATGCACGTTGTTTAATTAGTGTACCTAATGACGATTCTGGTAACATATAATTAGTTGGTAAGCCTACTCGCTCAGGATTACTATTTTTATTATCATTATCTCCATAAAACCTGTATTCAGCCTCATGACTTAATCGTTTACTCTGTATTTCACCGCATTTTGTACACACATGTACACCGCTTTGATACATTAAGGTAAATGTCTTACATGAGGCACACGCATATTGTTCTTTCAATTCATTATCTTCACTGTTACTCTCTAAATTTTCATTATCGCATAAACTAACCGTATCAATATCTAATTTAATTGTATCATTAGATTCGGGTTCAAATTTTTCAAATTGAGCCCATATATCATTATTATCTGCAAACATACTAAAATCAGATGATTCGCTTAATGCCATAATTAATTTTTGTTTTTATATTATCTTTAATATAATATTAAATCAAATTTTCTATTTAAAAAGACCACCAAATGAATCTTTCTCATACTGTTTTTTATTTTCATTCACAATTTTACGATTATTCTGAAGATTTACCATTTCTTTACGTTGAGTAATATAGCCTTCTACTCGTTCTTTCTTGAAATCAACAACAAAAAGTTCAGAGGTATACTTTTTGGATAAAATATATTCATAAGGAATCATAATATATCCATTAGTTCCATAATTATTACCAAATGTTGTAGCAGCAATAAACATTTCTCTTTCTTCAATATAACCTACTAAAACCATAGAAATACCTCCAAGTTTTTTATCTATTTTTTCATCAGGTAACCACATATATGATTCTATAGTTGTTAAATCATAATATACTGTAAAACCAACTAAAATCGGAACTTCATGTTTTAACAGAGTTTTAATAACTTCTAATTCTTGTTGGACCCTATATACTTCTATAAATTTAAAAGCTCCAGATTTTTCAAGAAGTTTATTTGGTAATTCCTTATTAATATTATCTGGTATAGTTGCTAAATCATTTTCAGAACAAAATCCAGCTGATTTAATACTATCAAATATTGATTCAAAACTAAATAAGCATTTTACATTGTTATAGAATGAAATATTTTTATAAATAAACATTATTGAAGGAGGGAAAATAGGTAATTTATTTTTAAGTAATTGATAATGTAAGATATAGACAACTGATATAATTGGATTAAATGGAAGATTATTCAATGATTGGATCTGAGGAAATGATGTCCGCAAATCTATATATCCGGGTAATTCGTCAGTTAAATCATATTTACGGCGTAAATGTGACATTTCTAATGTATCATACTCAAATCCTGCAAAAGATGGTATCCAATTATATTTATCAAAATAATAATCCTTCTTTTTATTTCTAAATTCCTGAGATTCTTCTATTGCGCAATTCTCATGATGACTTTCAGCAGAACCCATATATATATCTAAATTAATTATTTTTAAATAATAATCGTATAATCTTTATCACTAATAATATTATGAAAATTTCTTCAATTATTTTGTAATTATTGAGTCCAAATTTGATTTTAAATTTTTTGAATTATAAAGTGAAAATTATGCTGACTGATAATAGAGAAGAATTTATTTTGGAAAATAGTAAATTACGCAATAAAGGTGTTCAGACACCAGGGCCACCTGCGTTTCCAAAAGTACGGAAATTTACTCCAAAAGAACGCTCTGCTGCAAGTGAGGCTCAAAGTAGAGCGGCAAAAGAAGCTAATCGTTCTAAAGCTTGGATGAAATCGAGCTTCTGTGATGCACGTTCTGAATTTAATACTGTAATATCACGTAAATTTGGGATGACCTCTGGACCAACTGAACGACTCGCGGAGGAAGCTAAAGTGCATGTAGCTCTGTCAGCATGTCTTAATGGGGAAGCCGTTCGTCATAATGCAGGTCACTGTTTTGCACCTTTTATTGTGGATGATATGGGAGAATTTCTGACTTTTGACGCGGTTTGTCCTGAAGTTGAGGGTCTTGGTTTAGGTACACCTCGTGAGACAATCCGTCTAGTTAATTCATCGGGTGATCTTGAAGACTGGGGACAAACTACTCTTGTAGGCACTAAATCATTTAATAATTACACTTCTATGATGTCTTCTTATACAGCTATGCGTCTTAAAGATTTAGATACTGCTGGTATTAATGGCTATATATTAAAAGCTCTTTCTCCATCATGCGGACTTCGGGGTATTCCAGTTTATCCAAGTATTGATACGAAAGGAAGAGGAAGTGGAAAAGCACAAGCTGGTATGTTTGCTAAGGCATTAATGGAGTTATGGCCAGAATTACCAGTAGAAGATGAAGGAAGATTAGCGGATGTTTCATTGCGTCATTCATTCTATACCCGTGTAGAAGCGCATCGTCGTTGGCGTCGTATGTTGGAAAAACGCAGTCGTGTGCGCAATAATAGTCAATCTTATTTTCCTTTGGAAACATTCCATAAAAATCACTTATTGCTTGCAGACTCTCATAATGCAAGTTCAGTACAAACACTTCAAAATATAATAGATGAAGCTTCTTCATATAAAAATATTAATACGATAGATAATAATAGTATTTATGAGAAAGAAGAAGAATTATACCACCGTTACTATAATACATTCTTTAAAGCACTTAAGCGCACAGTAGGTCGAGCCTCTACGGCACGTTGTTTAAGATATTGTCTTTCTGTTCTTGAAGGTAAAGACCACATAAAGGAAATTGCATCTAAGAATGAGAGTGAGACTGCCGCCGAAGGTGAAGCAAGGCGCGAACTTGATTTAGATAATGGTTCAATGCTTGGGAACTTGCTTGAGTATAATGATGAAAACAAAACTAAAAGAGATAAAGAATGTTTGGATAAAATAGAAACTGATTTTAATAATGAACATAACCAGAATATAAGCCCGATTGTAGAAAAATCTCACACAGAAATGCCGTTTATTCAAAGGTTTAGTGTAATTGATCCCGAAGATGCTTTGGAGATTTCTGAATCAATAAATGACTATTATAATGCACAGGTTCCACTTTCAATGCCTTTAAGTTGTTTTAAACGACAACTAAAGCGAATTAAAATTGAGCAAAAAAAACACTTAGCTACAGAAAATAAATTAGGTTGTGATATGGGTAAGCATCCTGGTTCGCGTGCTCTTGAACTTTTAGAGAATCAAGCATTTCTTCAACCACATAAATGCAAACGTGTATTGTCAACGATTCGACAAAACAAATTTGGTCAAACATTTGAAGCTTCACATGTTTTTACCTGTTTATAGTTTAATCGTAATGAATTTGCATTTTTATTTTAGTATATTCATAATGTATTTTACGTATATATTAACTAATTAGGTATTTATATTGATGTCCAGACTAAGATAGTATCTAAAACAAATCTACCCATAATTTATTTTGGATTGGTCTTGCCATTTGAACTAATGTTAATATATGTTCTTTATTATTAGAATAAATTTGTTGTAACCAATCAATATAATTATTTAATTGTGTTATAACTGTGGGACCAATAAGTATAATATCAATATCTTTGTTCAAATATATGTAGTAAAATGCATTTTCTACAATATTAATATTTTTATTATGACAAAATTCATTAAGCTTTCTACAACATATCTTGATTTCGTCTGAAGCAGGATGCCAACACGGCGGTCCTTGTGGAGTTAATAATCCCATACTAGTGACTCCACCTTGAACAATAGTTATATTATCATTTTTCCATCTTGATATGTAATTTAAAAGTGTATTATTAATAAGTGAATAACAGCAATAAGTCATGATACAATCAATATTAAAATTATTTCTTACATATTCAAGCTGTTCTAATATAATTCCACTTATACCTATTTTTTTAATAAATCCGTTTTGTTTAAGATACAACAAGGCAGGAAGTGATTCTTTTATTACATAATCCAGTGATGAACATCTATCTATATCAGCTATAAATACTATATCAAAATATTTTATTCCTAAATTTTTTAAACTATTCATGACAGCAGATGTAACATCATAATACCCATATTTATATTGTCCATTGCAATTTCCCGCTTTTGAACTAATAAAATATTTGTCTCTATTATATTTGGTTAAACAATTTCCTAATATTTTTTCAGAACAACCATTTCCATAAAATGGGGATGAATCAAAATAGTTTAATTTATTTGCAATAGCTTTATCAACTATATTACCACATTCATGTGCAGTTATATTATTATATATACCACTGAATCCAGCAGTTCCAATGCCTATACGAGGCAGTTCCATATTTATGATTAAAAAAAATTTTAGCTTTATATATATATATAGATGGTTACAGAAAAATTAAATACAGTTTCGTTTAATATTCTACTATACGTTGTATTTAGTACAATTTACTGTATTTTAAAGATATTATCTGATAAAGATACCAAGCATTGGAATGGAATTGAAAATAATGGTTCTTCTGAATATTTCAATCTATGGTATTATTCATTAGTGACGCAATCCACAGTCGGTTATGGAGATATTTATCCAGTATCAATAATTGCTAAATTTATAGCTATGATACATATCATGTTATTTGTTTGGGGGAATATTGCAATTGGATTTAAATAATTAATGATTTAAAAATGGGTATATCAATAATATATCCATTATTTTCATCATAAATAATTTCAGATTTTTTATTTAGTTTTTTGTTGTTAAGCAAATTGGTTAACAGTTTAAAGTAATATTCACTTTTAGCATTTGGTATAATTTCTTCATTAATTTTTTTATCTAAAAATTCTTTAATTTTATTCTTCTTCAAAAATAGATCAAGACGTGACCATTTCTTCATATATTGATTTTTTTCAAAATGTTCTTGTAAGGAGGTTAAATCAGAAAACGTATTTTCATGACTGATTGCCTTTGTTTTGCGGCCATTCTTTCTATTATTTTTAACGTATTCCATATAATTTACAGTATTAAGATAAGTATCAAGATCATGCTGATTACCTCGATATTCTTTTTTAATTTGTGTTACGGGTAAAGAAATATTATCACCGTTCATATTATTAAATTGTTTTACATTATTCTGAAGCTGTCTCAACATGATATGTATTAATAATTCTTAATTAATTTAAATCAAAATTTTTTTCAGATATATATAATATAAATGATAGCTGATTTAAAAAGAAATAATAAAAATTTATATACGTTACTTGTTGCATTAGCTGTTAGTTGTTGGTTTGAAGGGATTACACGTATCATAAGGACATTTGTACCAATAGATACCAATACGCTTAGAAATGGACTTTTAATGTGTACCCTCGCTCTTTTAATATTTTACATGGATGATGGTAATATTTCAGAATTATATAACTATGATGTTAACGATTCAAATAAGTACGCTTCTGCCGTTGCTGCAGCAAATGATTAATTAAATAATTAATAAATTTGATATAATTTAATAATTAAAGGTATTAAGTAATACAATATTATGATTAAACAATTCCGTGAAGATGTATGTAACTTTGTAAAAGATTATAATCGCGAATGCAATAGTTGTTCTATTGATGAACTTTGTGAATATGTTTCAGAAATGCTTCTAAATATTGGATATAATAAAAAATATATATTTGATAGGTTTATACGACAAACTATTTGTGAATTGTTCCCCAAAAATTATGGATATATTTATAATGACTTCTATATAAAAGAAAAACCAGAAGTTGTTGAATTTTTAAAAACACTTCCACAAAATGAACAACGTACTGAAGCTTGGTATAATGATAGAATTAATAGTATTGGTGCAAGTGAATCATCTGCAATTTTTGGACTTAATCCATATGAATCAGAAAATAAGCTAATCATTAAAAAGTGTGGAGTTGTTAATGAGAATGATCAAAAACGTATGAAAGCTGTATGTGAACATGGTGTTAAATATGAACCAATTATTCAAGAAATGTATTGTAGAGATAAAAATACTACTATTCTTGAATTTGGTAGTATTAGACACCAAGATGAAAAACTTTCAATTATTACAGCATCACCAGATGGAATCACTCCAATAGGTAATATGTTGGAAATTAAAGCACCGGCTAAAAGAATTATTACTGGAATACCACCGCCTTATTACTGGGTACAATGTCAACAACAAATGCAAGTATGTAAATTAGATATTGTTGATTTTTTAGAGGTTAAAATTGAAGAATATACAAATCTACAGAGTTATGTAGAAGATAATAATGGAGATGAAGATGAACCATACACTTCAAAAGATAATGAAAAAAATGTTGTGATTGAATATTATAAACTTGAATCAGATGATGAACTTGGTTATATATATCCTGATAAATTACTTAAAACTTCAGAAATATCTAAATGGAAAAATAAAATAATTAATCAGCTTGAAAAAAGCGATGATAAACAATTTAGAAGAATGAGTTACTGGAAATGTAGTCAATACTGTCTAACACCTATATATAAGGATCAAGAATGGTGGGATAAAAATGTATATAAATATAATCAATTTTGGGATAAGGTGCTTCAATACAGAAAAAATGGAATAGATGAGCTTCTTCCCAAATCAAGAAAGCCTAAAGTTATTCAAGAAAAACCAGCAGAGTGTCTTATTGTAAGTGATGATGAATTAAAACCAGTAATAGTTCCAACAAATACTTCTTTTAATACAGATGTAAAAACAGTCCATTCTGAAGAATGTTTAATAGAAAGTGATGAAAACTAAATTTATTAGTTAAAGATTTTTTATTAAAAAAAATTAATATATAACTGTAATTATGGATAAATTAGAAAATTATGAAATTAAAAAAAAACTCGGAGTGGGTGCTTTCGGAGTTGTGTACAAAGCTTTTGATCCTAAAAAAAACATGAATGTAGCTATTAAAATAGAAGATTCACAAAAAAATAATAGATTAGAACATGAGTGTAAGATTTATAAAGACTTAAATAATACTCTCGGATTTCCTACTATTCATTATTTTAAAAAAGGTCCTGAAAAAAATATATGCGTTATGGATTATTTAGGACCTTCACTTGAAGATTTATTTGAATTTTCATATAATAAGTTTTCAATTAAAACAGTATTAATGATTGGAATACAAATTCTTAATCGCATAGAAAAATTACACAATGCAGGATATATTCACCGTGATATAAAACCTGATAATTTTCTTATAGGTACAGGCCGTTTAAAAAGTAGAATATTTATGATTGACCTTGGTTTATCAAAAAAATATACAATTAATAACAACCATATTGAGTATAAAACAGATAAAAATTTTACAGGATCATTTAGATATTCATCTATACGGAATCATAAAGGAATCGAACAAAGCAGAAGAGATGACCTTGAATCAATAGGTTATATGTTAATTTTTTTTCTTAAAGGGAAATTACCATGGCAAGGTCTTAAAGGTTCAACCAAAAGTAAACGTTCTAACAATATTTTTAATATTAAAAATAACACCAGTCTAAATGATTTATGTAGAGATTTACCTCAGGAATTTTTATATTATATGAAATATTGTAGAATTTTACGATTTACACAGAAACCTGATTATAATTTATTGCGTAATCTTTTTATAGTTTTATTTAAAAATGAAAAATATGAGCTTGATTACATTTATGATTGGAATTTGGTAGCAAAAGAAAAAAAGAAAATTTTTACTAAAAAAAAATAAAATTACTTAACTTATCTTAATTTTATTCTTTTTTATTCTTTATCCAAGCAGGATATTTATCAATTTTGAGTGTATATGTTTGATCTGAAATATTAGGACCCCAAATAACGTTTTTTGTCGTTGCAATATTTTTCAAAATATTATTAACAATATAATTAGACATTACACCATTATCACCTGTATAATTTATATTATTCCAATAATAATCTACAACACTTTTAATATCAGTTTTTTCTAAACTTGTTTCTTCTACTTGATCTAATATTTTAGATGTTTCTAAATTATTTACGAGATATGTAGGTCTTTGAGAATGAGACCTATGCTTAAATATAAAACAAAGCTCTTTTTTACCATCATTGTCATATAATACGTTATCACCAACACTAAATTTATACTCCATTATTATATTCAAGTATTTTTTTTCCATATTAACTTAAAAATTATTTATAAATTATATGTAATGGACTCCAACAATGATCTATCAATATCTATGTTAATTGAAAATGATATTAAAAAAGATATAATTGATTACGATGATAAGGGTTATAAGCCATTACCGCTCAAAAGTTCATTTAACAATATTAGTGATAGAAAATTATATCAATGGGTACCAGATAATAATGTCGTACATTGTACAGAATGTTCTACAGATTTCAGTTTATTAGTAAGAAAACATCATTGTAGAAATTGTGGTAAAATTTTTTGTAATTTATGCTCAAATTATTTTATTAAGATACCAACTAATATAGATACAGTTCCAAAAGAAAATAATTTATATGATATTAAAACCTACTTTGAATATTTTAATTTAACCTCTGAAGAACAAAGAGTTTGTAAACATTGTTATCATAAAATATTCGAATTAAGAGAACTAAATAAAACAATAAAAATATTTGATCTTCTTGATTTGGATATTCTTGACTACAAAAATATTTCATTGGTATGTAAATCCTGGAATAAAATATCGAGTTACTACTTTTCTCAATTTAGAGAAATACAATACTACTTTTCTGACCACAAATTTAATAAAAAAGAACGTGATATTCTATATAGAAACAGATTCAATATGATTGGTCATTCAAAGTGGATATTACAAATTATATTAAGTGTAGATTGGAATTCTGATAATAATTTAGAAGAAAAAAAAAAATATATTTAATATCGTTAAAAACACGAAAAGAAATACTTCGTGCTGGCAGATGATGTGTACGAGATTTTGTTGTAACAAACTTAATGTTGAAGATATAATAATTATTTTATCTAAAAAATATATCTATGTTCCCTTAATTAAATACATTATTCAACTTTTACATGATATTTCTGATACTGAACTAAATTGTTATATGTCAACAATTGTAGGTGTACTAACATTTTATAAAAATTACACAGTACTCTCAAAAGAAATTGAAGATTTTTTAATATCAAAATGTATTAACAATATTTCGTTGAGTAATCAATTATTTTGGAGTATAACTCGTACGCTTATGCATCCTGATAATTATAAGTATTTTTCAGCATTTAGACAAAAATTGGTGAAAGTTCTTGATAAAAATACATATAAACTCTTTCAAAATGGTTACGACTTTACTCTTAATCTAATAAAAATAGCATCTAAAACGGATGATGATATTGTTGAAAAATTATCTAAGTATTTAGAAGCATATTCTTTTTCAAAATCTGGCTTTAATTTACCTATTAATTTTGATAAATCATTTCAAAACATAGATATTTCCAAAATAAGAGCAATTGATTCAAAAACAAAACCAATTATTTTGCCTTGCACATATGGAAATGATAAAATTTTCAATATCATGCTTAAAAATGAAGATATACGTAAAGAGGAAATAATAATGAAAATTATTTCTTTGATGGATTTTTTTTTAAAACAAGAAGAAAAGCTAGATTTATTTATTACTGTGTATAATATTTTACCTATTTCTAATGAATATGGTTTTATTGAATTTGTTCCTGAATCCAATACACTATATAGTATAAAAGAAAATATGATGTTTTCTATTCAAAACTTTATACTTGAAAAAAATCCAGATATGTCAGTTAATACCTTTCGTGATAAAATTTCTAAATCATGTGCAGCATATTGTGTAATAACATATTTATTAGGAATTGGAGATAGACATCTTGATAATATTATGATTACTGATGATGGTAGATTATTTCACATTGATTTTGGATATATTTTAGGTTTTGATCCGAAACCTATTTGTCCGGATATTCGATTAACTGCTGAAATGATTGATGCAATGGGTGGTATTAATTCACTACATTATAAAAAATTCAAGACTTATTGCGGAAGAGCATATAATTGTTTACGTAGACATGCTCCTATTTTTTATACATTATTACTTAGTTTAACTGAATCAATACCAAATATAGATATTAAAATTACAAAAGCCCACATTAAAAATCATATATATCAACGCTTTATTCCTGGCGAAAATTATCATACTGCATTTAAACAATTTATTCATAAGTTGGATTCTAATTCAAATACTTTTTCAGAAGATATAATTGACTTTTTCCATAAAAAATGTAAATCAAAATCAGATTCAAAATCTAATAGTATACCTGAAAATGTTCCTGATATTATCAATAAAGCTACTGATGTAGCATATGATTTCAGTAATAAAATACATGAAAAATTTAACAGTCTAAGAAATTCTGTTTCTTTTTTTTGAGTCTGTTTCGTATGCCTTACGCATTATATTTAATAATAAAATATATTGTATATATTATAACTATGTGTTCATATTTAAAAGATACATGGAAAAAGATTAAAGAAGACTCTCCTTCAAAAGAAAATATGGCTAAAGCAACTGGTGCGGTAGTACTTACCTACGCAGGTATATTAGTATATTATCATCGTAAATCTATTGCTGAATTTGTATCAGAAAAAACACGTAATGCTACAGAATATTTAAGGTGTAAATCGCCTAATAGATCATTAGATAAAAATGCATCATTAGATAAAAATGAATCATTAGATAGCTTATCCCAAGCTTCAGATGATTAAAGCTACTAAAGAATTGCATATTTTTTGATAAAGTAATATTTATATAAGTTAAATCTTATGTAATTATTTCAAATATATAATAATGAATAAAAATACACCTAAGCAGTATATTTCTAATTTTGATATTAATAATCTAGAAAAGAATAGGAGTATTAATAATAATTTAAAGAAAAATCTCATTCAAAAATTAAGTAAAGGATTATCTGATAAAAATATATCAAATACACTTAATGCTGCTATAGAATTACATTCTTCTGGATATTTTTCATCAGTTCTGAAAAAATTAATAGAATATTATTTCAATGAGATTAATATAGAGCAAATACAATTTATATATTACATTGTAGATTTTATGGATTATTATTCAAAATATTCTAACACTAAAAAAAAGAATGTAAATGATTTGGTGAACGACCAAGTTGTAAGAAACTTTATATGTTTTTTTAGTACGTTACTTATTAATAGCACACAACGTAAATTAATTAA
>MDSV01205085.1_pt1 | contig 12636 bp, 13 predicted proteins | sample 810851 | NCBI WGS metagenome assembly MDSV01 (sample SAMN05326640, study PRJNA326480) | marine metagenome | isolation source: seawater | place: Atlantic Ocean: North East | collected 2012
AAATTTAATGAGCATTTTAATTGATAAGAATACTAAAGTTATTTGCCAGGGATTTACTGGAGGCCAAGCAACTCAACACTGTATCCAATGCATAGATTATGGAACACAATTAGTAGGTGGTGTAACTCCTGGAAAGGGAGGTCAAACACACTTAAATCTTCCAGTATTTAACACAGTCAAAGAGGCTGTTGATGAAACTAAAGCAACTGCTAGCATAATTTTTGTACCTGCTAGGTTTTGTAAGGCTTCTATTCTAGAAGCTGCAGAAGCAGGTATGTCTTTGATAGTCTGCATAACAGAAGGCATTCCAACAATAGACATGCTCGAGGTAAAAGTGAGATGTGATAATCTTGGAGTCAGACTAATTGGCCCTAATTGTCCAGGGCTCATCACTCCTGGTGAATCCAAGATGGGAATAATGCCAGCAGACATTCATCTTCCTGGAAAGGTGGGTATTATTTCTAGATCAGGGACACTTACATATGAAGCTGTAAAACAAACTACCGATTTTGGCTTTGGTCAGACAAGTTGTATCGGCATAGGTGGAGACCCAATTCCTGGTACAAGCTTCATAGATGTTCTTGATCTGTTTGAAAAAGATGATTCAACAGAAGCCATCGTTATGGTGGGCGAGATAGGTGGTACAGCTGAAGAGGCTGCTGCAGAATTTATTCAATCTAACGTTTCTAAACCCGTTGTTTCCTATATAGCAGGGGTAACCGCTCCTCCGGGTAAAAGAATGGGGCACGCTGGAGCAATAATAGCCGGAGGTAAGGGGACAGCTGAGGATAAATTTAAGGCTCTAGAGAATGCGGGTGTACATACCGTAAAAAGTCCAGCTGAGATCGGAAAGGGTATAGCGGAGGTAACTGGGTGGTAAATAATTTTGAGCATCTAGAAATTGAAGAAAATGAACATTATGTAATATGTTCTCTTTCAAATCCTCCAACACAGACTTTAACTTCTTCAGGCATTTTAGAAATTAACAAATTCTTAGATCTTATTGAAGAAAAAAATGATTTGAGGGTATTGGCTTTTACCGGAAAGGGTAAAGATGTTTTTATAAAACATTATGAAGTAGGTGAACTTGCTCATACTGCAGAAAAAAATTTAGAGAAGCCTAGAACTCAAGATTCTCCTAAAGAGCTTCATTCCTTTCATAAGACACTTCTAAGGCTTAGAGACTTGAATGCTATAGTCGTTGCTGGAATAAATGGAAACACGGCTGGCGGTGGGTGTGAATTCTCTCTAGGCTGTGATTTGAGAGTTATGTCAGATGGGCCTTATAAAATAGGTTTACCTGAAACTTCAGTAGGTATTCTTCCTGGAGGAGGAGGAACTCAAAGACTTTCACGACTAATAGGTTCGTCTAGAGCGCTTGATTTAATTTTACATGCTAGGTTACTTAATCCAAAAGAAGCCCATGATTTGGGAATAATTAATAAACTTCTTCCTCAAGATAATTTTCTTGAAGAACTAAGATTTTATTGTGAAGATCTGGCTGGTAGAGCCCCTATAGCCCTTAATCAAGTCAAGAAAATTATTCATCAAGGCCTGGATATGTCCTTAGAAGAAAGCCTCATGTTAGAGCAAAAGGCTTTTGACGTTACTATGAATTCACAGGACGCTGCAAGAGCTATGCGCTCACTTTTAAATACTGAAGAAAACATTGAAGATGCCTCTAAATTTGAATGGAAAGGCGAATAATTATTCCTCTGCAACCTTTATAAGTTGTTTACCAAAATTCTTACCGCTTAAAACATCTCTTAGACCCTGAGGAGCATTCTCAAACCCGTCAGTAATTGTTTCTTCATATTTTATTTTTCCTTCAGAAATCCACTGAGATAATTCATTAGTAGCTTCTCTCCATTCTTTAAACCACTCTGTAACAACAAAGAACCGATGTTCTGGAGCTGGATCAACTTCGCCAAAGATATGAAATGGAGTTCTTTCTTTTGTCATATCTTCAGAATTATAAGCAGATATGAACCCGCAAATGGGTACTCGTGATCCTGGGTTAAGTAGCTTAGCAACAGCCTCACTGACAGGACCGCCAACATTTTCAAAATAAATATCAATTCCATCTGGACAGGCTTCGGCCAAATTTTCATTTATGTTATCAGCCTTGTAATCAATACAGTCATCAAAGCCCAAAACATCTTTTACATAAGAACATTTCTTTTCTCCTCCAGCCACACCAACGACCCTACAACCTAAGATTTTACCCATTTGTCCTACAACTGATCCAACTGCTCCCGAAGCAGCAGAAACAACAATAGTTTCTCCAGACTTAGGTAAACCAACCCTCAACAGACCAAAGTAAGCAGTTCTACCCGGCATACCTACAGTACCCAGATAAGTTTGAAGAGGAACTATAGAGGGATCTGCTTTAAATAAAGCGGGTTCTTCATCGTTTGCAATAATATAAGTTTGCCATCCTTTATGAACGCAAAGGTAATCACCTTTCATAAATTTATCTGATTCACTTTCCACAACAATTCCCACAGATTCACCAGTCATAGGTTCTCCTATGGCAGCAGGATCAGCATAAGATTCTCCATCATTCATCCTGCCTCTCATATAAGGGTCAATAGATAGATATAGTATTTTGATTAATACTTCACCCTTATCTAGAGGGCGAACTTCTTCTTCATTTAATTTCCAACATTCGTCTCCAGGCATCCCTTTAGGTCTCTGATCGAGTAACCATTGTTTATTTATGTATGTCATTAATTTCTCCTAATTAAATTATATTCTTATCTTTTTTTTGAACAACAAAATAAAGACTATCTTCAGTGATCTCTTTTTTTATAAGGCCATGGCCTAAAAATTTGCAAAATTTATCTATATCTCTCTCTGTGCTTTTATCTGTGGCTGTAAGGTGTATCAAGTCGCCCGAATTGGATTCTCTAATTGCCTTGTGTAATAGCATTATTGGTTCTGGGCATTTTAACCCTTTTGCATCAATATTAATTATCATTAATAAACTGAGTTGATACTTTTCTAACTCTTCTTACCATCAATATGGCAGCAACTAGTAGACCTGTAGCCATGCCAGTCCACATTCCTACTGCTCCCATTTGGTCTGTAATGATATCTGTAATTGCAAGGACTATACCTAAAGGTAAACCTACGCCCCAGTAAGAAATTGCCATTATTTTCATAGGACCAAAAGTATCCTTGTAACCCCTCATACTTCCAATACTAGCCATTGCAAGTCCATCAGCAACTTGAAAGAATGCTGCAAAAAAGAGAAGTGTTACAGCTAAAGCAATTACTTCGGGATTATCATTAAGAAGGCTCGCAAGTAACTCTGCATTGAGAACAATTATTAAACTCATAAATAAAGCACAAATAGTTGCAAGTCTTAAAGAGAAGTAAGAACTATATTTGGCTCCCTTCATATTACTTGCACCTACATTGTTTCCTACTCTAACTGCTGCAGCATTTCCTATCGATAAAGGGACCATAAAAAATAATCCACCTAAAGTGAGGGCAATACCATTAGCGGCGATAACTTCGCTTCCAAATCTACCCAGAATAATTCCTGCACCACTAAACATACTCAACTCAATAAAGTTTCCAAGCCCTACGGGAATACCTCCTATAAGAATTTCCTTAAGCTTTTGTAAATTTGGTAAATCAAATCTTGAAAAAAGCTCAGTTCCGAAGGCAGATTTGTATCTTAAGTAGCCGATAAGCAAAATAAACGTTGTCCATGTACCTATAACAGCAGAAAGTCCAGCTCCTTTAGCACCCATTTCAGGGAAACCAAAATTACCATAGATAAATGTGTAGTTACCAACCACAGCAATTAAAAGCATAAGCACATTTAATAAAGTTATTGGAAGTGGTCTGGTAACTCCTTCACACAATGAACGTAATGGCTGACTTAAAAGTATTGCAGGTAAAGCAAAGATAAAATAACTAAGATATTCTTCCGAATATTGGATGATAGAAGGATCTACCTTGGCAAGTGTCAAAATGGCCGAGGCTTTTGAGAGAAGGAACATCCCGAACAAAACTATAGGTAGAGATAACCACATAGCTTGCCTTGCCAGGGGCCCGATATCTTTTATATTCCTGGCACCATATAGTTGAGCAACCATGGGAGTTACGAAGAAAAGAACTCCTCCAATACCTACCATGACAGGAAACCATAAGTTACCGGCTAACATAATGCCTGCCTGAACATCAGTTGAATAATTACCGCTTTGAACGACAGAATTTACTTGAATCAACTGCAAGGCTAACTGAGTCAGGAACATTGGTATTCCTAACTTAAAAAAGCTAGACGCTTCATTAATCGCCCTTGTTGAAAAAAGCGAATTTTTTGAGTCCAAGGGCTGTTCCATAGAAGGCGCGTATCTTATCATGTACCCTAGAGGCAAGATATCAGAAAAGATCACAGACCATACTGGCTTAAAAAGCTATTCGCTAAATACAATGATTTTTATGTAGATAATTTTTTAGCCCCCCAATTTGAATATTTTGGTACAGGGCACAACATCATGGGTGCTAAATACTTTGATGTTTACGGTAGAAATATTTCAATAGGTGACCATCCTACAATGGTTGCCTCACCAGACAATTACATCCATTTAACTACTTGGAGTTTGGAAGATCATGAAGGCGAGATATCGATCGGTAAATATTGCCTCCTTACTCCAGGGGTTAGAATAGCTTCTGCTTCTAAGATCACTATTGGTGATGGTTGCATGTTTGCAAATAGCGCTTATGTTTCTGATGCAGACTGGCACGGTATTTATGATCGAGCAATTCCTGTTGGAAAAACTTCACCTATTACTTTGGAAGAAAATGTATGGATTGGTGATAGGGCGGTAGTAGGAAAAGGTGTAAATATTGGTAAGAATAGTATTGTTGCAGCAGGAGCAGTTGTTGTGAAAGATGTTCCTGCGAATGTTGTTGTTGGAGGAAACCCTGCAAAAATAATCAAAGAATTAGATCCTACTATTGAAGGAATAACGCGAATCAAACTTTTTGAAGATCCAGAAGGTCTTAAGAATCTATATGATCAAATAGATCAATACACTCTAAAAAGTAATAAAACTATGAACTTTTTGAGAAGTAAGGTTTTACGAAATAAATCTCATTAATTTCTGTCACAGAATTGTCACAAATATATAATTGTGTATTAATCAATGGCGTCATATTGTCTATTCCTAAGTATTAAGTTTCTTTTTGGGAGAGTCGGGGAGCATTCTTAAAATTGTAACTTGAGTTTTTAAACGTTTCTTAGTGCTTGTCATTAAGAATCTAATTGGAGAGGTTTAATGACCAAATTTATAAAAACAACAATCGTTGTCTCTTTAACTTTCATTTATTCTTCAGTAATTTTTACTGATGATCATGAAGCACCTATGATTATTCCTATGGAACATTTTGCTTGTGATTATAATCCTGGAAAGGATAGAGACGATGATCTTAAGGTAGTAAAAGAATGGAATAAATTCATAGATGAATCAGGAGTGAATTACAGCAGCTATTTTTTAGATCCTTATTATACGAATACAGACGAGCAATATGATACGCACTGGATAGGTTTCTCTACTTCCTTTGAAGAAATGGGTAAAGCGCAAGAGCTTATGCTTTCTGAAGAAGGCGCAAAAATTCAAGCGAAGTTTGATAAGGTAACCTCTTGTGGTGAACACGATATCTGGGGTAGCTATACAGTAAGAGCTTCATCAAATGACGGAGGTGGGGTTTTAAACCTTTCTAGTTGTAAGTTAACTGAAGGTACAACTACAGAAGACTTAATGTCTGCTGACAAAAAGATGAATGCTTTTGCAGATCAGGCAGGGAATACAGGCGGCATATACAGATGGTTTCCTGGACCTGGCGTTCAATTAGCTTGGACTTCTAAATATGATTTCTTGGCTGCAAATACAACTTCGAGTCTTTCGCAATGGGGAGCTAGTGCTGATGGAATGGTGAATGGCGGAGGAGCAGCTATGCAGGCCTCTATTTATGGAAGTCTTATGCAGTGTGAAGATACAAGAGTATTTTTAGCTACACAAGCAAGAAGTTCAAATAATTAAAATTAATAGGAAAAATTTATGAGACAAATAATTAAAACAATTACTCTTTTCGCAGGGTTTTTAATCTCTTCTTCAGTTTTTGCTTTGCAAGGATTGAATGTAATAACAATAACCACAGATGACCCTCAAGATTATGTTGAGTGGCTAGCTGAAAGTCAGCCCGTTTTTCAAGCCGCACAAGGCGATAATCAGGCAGCTCAAGGGATTTGTTCACCTTCATCTGGAGGCGTTTATACAAATGAGCATTATGTTTGGACAATCTCTCCTTCCATCTCGGCAATGATGTCTAATTCAGACTTTTTTACAGAAAAAGATGTGGCTAAAGCTCTTAGAAAAATAGCCAATAAAAGAGAAATAGTTAGACGAGATTCTATGTATATTATTAAAGAAGCTTCTATTGCTGATGTTGGTGTAACTACAGCGCAATATAATCTTATTTCTTCTACTAATGATATCAGTGGTTATTCATCTGCCTTGACAGCCATGGAAGAAGCAGCTGCTAAGAACGGTTTCGAAGATATTTCTATCGCTCTTTTTGGTCATTTAGCTGGCGGAGATAGAGCCTTAACAGTAATGGCAAGCATACAGGCTCCAAATTCTGCCAGGCTCGGTGCATTCTTTGACCAAAGACTTTCACCTTGGATGTCTGAGGCAATTTCAGGTTTTAACGTTATTAGAACACCAGTTATGGACTTCATGATGGAGTGCACAACTTTATCAGTAAACGGATAATAATAAACAAGGGAAAAAAATGAAAAAAATACTAATTACTTTATTCTTTATATCCTCAACCTACATATTCTCCAGCCCTGTATGGGTCGAATATTATATTAAGGTTGATAGTCCGCAATCTGCAGCAAAAATTGTAGAAGCAACAGATAATTTAATGTCTTCAGAATATGTTGAGAAAAACTTTAAAGGTTCACTCCATCTTAATACATGGATTGCAAACGGATCTGATGAGTCGACACATGTTTTTGCTGTGTTACAACCAAGCATGACAGAACACTATAATTACATGCAAAATTTACAACAAAGCAAAGTAGGCCAGAAATACTTCAGTGCTCTAAGAGCAAATTCAACTAATGTTTCTGAAAGGATTAATTCTTTTATCGAGACATATGGCACTCCCACAAATGATGATATCTATTGGATTCTTCATGAATTTTCTGCACAACCTTCAGACTTAGAAAAGATTATAAAGGCTCATCAGAAAATGGATGATGGCATTAAGGGTGATTTTCCAGGTCAATTTGGACTATCTTCTGTGGCTTATGGCTCAGGAGAAGTTACTCATATTTTAACCGTTGGGTACAGTTCAATAGCGGAATTGGAATCTTGGGAAGATGGAGTTGGCTCAAATAAACCTGTTCAAGATTTCTTAAAAAGTATGGATCGAATGGTTGTTTGGAAGGGTAGTAAAGTTCTTACTAATAGCAGAGTATATGATTCTGCTTCTGATTTAGAGCAATTTGTAACGAAAGATTTTGAGTAACATTATGAAAAAATTGTATTTATTATTGCCTTTGTTTTTATTCCTTTCTAGTAGTTTATATTCTGATGACCACATTTCTTCATACGGAATGGAGGGTTATCAATGTAACTTTGAGAAAGGTAAGGATATGGATGATCTAATCAAATTTACTTCTAAAGAACTAAATCCTTATGCGGATAGTAATTGGAAAGCACCTTACAGTGGTTTTATCTTAACCCCATATCTTAGAGCAGGTGATGAAGCGACATTTGATTTTGGATGGGTAGGTTTTACTAACTCACATAAAGAGATGGGAATAGTGCAAGACTCATGGTTTTCCGATAGTGCTTCAAAAACCTCAGCTAAATGGGACGCTCTCTCTGATTGTGGCTCCCAAGGATATTATATGGCAGTTGAAGCACGAGAGCCGACAGTTCAATTTGTTGAGGGTGAAAGCACCTTTTGGGAAATTAGAAGTTGTTCTTTCTTGGATGGAAAATCAGTTGAAGACTTGGCTGCTAGTGATAGAGCTTGGAATATTTATAATGATAAAAGAGGTTTTACAGGTGGTGTATGGAGATGGTGGCCAGGACCTGGGACCTCAAATTCATCGGAAAGCGACTTCTTACTAAACATTTCGTACAACTCATGGGAGGAATATGGTGAGTCATTGGATGATGAATTTTGGAATAGGTCATCAAGACCAGAAAGTATCCTTTCTTGTGACAAACCAAGAGTTTATATAGCTTTAAATGCAAGAAACAGACCTTTCGAAACAGAATAGAAAGAGGAAATTATGAAAAAAATAATATTAATATTAACAATTACGTTCACTGGTTTAACTCAAGTATTTGCTGATGAGAACCCATACACAACATATACAGGTGAAATACTCCAATGTAATTTGCTAGATGGTAAGGACGTGAATGATGTTTTAGAGATGGTAAAAAAAGATTGGTATGCCTTGTCTTATCCTGTTCCTTATGAAGGTTGGGTACTGACCCCAACATTGTATGCAGATAATGATGGCGGCTATGATCTTTTTTGGGCAGGGTTTACTTCAAATAATTCTGAGATGGGAGCTTCTCTTGATTGGTTCAATAAAAATGCAACAAAAGTTTTCAGTAAATGGCAAAACTTAGTAAGTTGTGCTTCCTGGAGTCAATGGGATATTTTTGAGGCTAGAAAACCAGCAACTGACCTTGTTGAAGGAGATACAGGTTATTGGGCATTCCATAGCTGTAATTTTAAAGAAGGAAAAGGCACTTCAGATTTAAGAGAAAATGATGTTCAGTGGAATAATTTCTTAGATGGAATAGGTCATGAAGGTGGAGTATGGAGATGGTGGGCTGGAAGCGGTTCAGATACTCAAAATACAAACGATTATTATGTGAATATCTCATTTAGCACCATGAAAGAATTTGGTGAGTATAGAGATGCAAGGATGAATAGTATGATGAGTGGCTCTATGCCAGAACAGATAGCTGATTGCCAAACTCCTCGAGTTTATTCAGCAAATAATATAAAGGCTATCACTAACAATTAATTCCTTATTAACAAGAAAAACGGTCAGCTAATGGCCGTTTTTTTTTGATATTTTTGTTCTTTTCACTCGCGTTCTAAATGCTCAGTTCCCAAGTTTTTAACTAAAATCTAAGCATTTTTGTTAGCATTAATTTAAACATGCAGTTAACACAAATAATCTGGGTTCTAACATCTTTAATAATTTCTTTAAGTATTACTGCTTCTGAAGAGAATTTTGATACTAACCGAGAGTTATTTGGTTTTCTTAAAGAAAATAATACTTCTAGTTTCTTAGTATCGTCTAAAGGACTTTTGATAATTGATCAAGAGTTCAAAATTGAAAACAGCTACAAGCCAAGGAGCTTGATGTTTTTTAATCTTTTTCAGCATGGCTTTATTGAAAATAGAAGCCAGGAAGATGTGGCCTCTATTCAAAAAAGTTTAATCTCCATCTTAATTGGTATTGCTCAGCAGAAAGGATTCTTAGATATCAATCAATCAGTTACTTCATATATTGGGCATTGGACTAAATTGATCAAAGAAAAAGAAGAAAAAATTACAATAAAGAATCTTCTTACAATGACCTCAGGTCTAGATGTTGATTTTAACTACTCATCCGAACCAGGATCTGAATGGTTATATAACAGTAGAGCATATAGCCAGTTAATAAAAGTTCTTGAACAGTCTACAGGTCTTCAGATTAACGTCATTTCGTCTGAGTGGCTTTTTCGGCCCTTACAAATGACAGATACTTTTTGGAAGGAAAGAAAAAAAGGCCCTATGGGATTTCGAAAAGATTCTTCAAAATTTGGTCTTATCACTACAGGTGAAGATCTCTTAAAGTTTGGAGAATTTATACTAAATGGAGGAGAGGTTGGCACAGAACATATTATTTCGGATATAGATTTTTTTGATGACTCCTTTACAAAATCTCAAAATTTAAATGAAGCCTATGGATATTTATGGTGGCTTAATAATTCTAATAATCATATGACTTGGGATAAAGGTCGTTCTTCAGGTCAATTGTTTCCAAGCGCACCTGCAGATACTATCTTTGCTTTGGGCGCAGGAAGCAGGATTCTTGCAATTATTCCAAGCAAGGAAATGGTATTGGTTAGATTAGGTTCTTTTCCAAATAATTCAAATTTTAACAATAGCTTATGGGAATATATTCGAAATTAATATTAATATATCTTACCATATTTAGTTTAACTCTTTCAGGAGCTCAACCTAATATAACTTGGAAGGAACATATCATAGATGATGCTATATTAGGGCCAACGGACTTAGCCGGAAGTGATGGTCTTGAAGTTGCTGATTTAGATAAGGATGGTTATCTAGATATAGTCTCTGTTCATGAACTTGATACTGAATATGGAGTTCCAAAAGGTTACGTAAGAATTGCATGGGGATCTAGTGACCCTAACACATGGGAACTTACTACATTGGCCTCGGGGCATGAAGCTCCATCGGCTGAGGATGTCGATATAGCCGATGCTGATGGAGATGGATGGCCGGATATTATCGTGGCTTGTGAGTTAGCTCATCTTATATATTTTAAAAATCCAACTTCTAAACATCGTACAGTAAAGTGGGATAGAACCATCCCTGAAATCTCTCTTAATCGAGGTTCTTATATAAGAGTTTTTTTTGCAGACTTTAATCAAGACGGAAAAGTTGAAGTTGTAGCTGCAAACAAAGGAGGTGAGAATCCAAAAATCATAGATGCTCCTTTAAACAATATTTCTATTTATAAACTTCCTCAAGAACCATTGAATGGAAAAAATTGGAAAGAATTAATTCTCACGCAAGTACGAATCCCCATTAATTCTCAGCCTATAGATTTGGATCTTGATGGAGATATTGACATCGTGGTGGGCTCAAGAGGTGAAAGAAGAATCTTATGGTTAGAGAATAAGGGTGAATTTAACTTTACTGAACATGACATAAATTTTTCTTCAGATCTGGAAATTGGTTCCTGGATAACGGGCTTTAATATGGATTATGCAGATTTAAATAACGATGGACGTCTTGATATAGTTAGTTCTGTTTGGCCTAGCTCTGTATATGCGCTTTTTCAACCAGTTCATCACGATGAAGACTGGAATATTAAAAAGATAGGCAGTATAGCCCCAGATTTGTTAGTGAGTGTTTCGCTTGCTGATATTGATGGCGATGGGGATAAAGATATATTCTCAGGCTCATATAGCATGGGGAGCAGGGACAAAGATGATACTGATAATCTCAATAAAGCTTATGGCAGTGTGGTGTGGTTTGAAAACCAAAAGAATTCTTGGAAAAAAAATAACATTCTTAGAAGAAAACGTGGAATGTACGATAAATGGATACCTTTAGACTTAGATCAAGACTCAGATATTGATTTTATTGGCACAAGAGGAAATAGCAAACCGTATGATGGAGTTATATGGCTAGAACAGCAAAGACTTGCAGAGAATAATGTGGTCTTTAAGGCAGCAAGAAGTCTTGATAGTGAATCAGTACCTTTTGTTGATTAAATTTTCATCATCTCAAAGCTCCGCTATAATAATAAAATGGACAGTTTGAGAATCAAGCCTTCAGAAATTTTAAATAAATTTCAATTATCAGAAATTCGTCAAAAGAGTGATATGAGGAATATCATCGCTCTTTTATTTGATTGGGGAATGATGGCTTTAGGGATTTCTCTTTTCTATCTCTTTCCTAATTTTTTAACTTTTCTAATCAGCACAGTAATAATTGGCTCTAGGCAATTTGCATTAGCTGTTTTGGCTCATGACGGAGCTCACCATCTTTTATTTAAAAATGCCAAGATAAATGATTTCGTTTCTCAATGGTTTTGTGCTTATCCAGTATTTCAAGACAATAGGGTATATAGACCCTATCACTTAAAACATCATCGATTTACTGAAACTGAAAATGATCCAGACATATCTCTTAGTGCTCCTTTTCCTATAACTAAAAAAAGCTTTGTAAGAAAAGTCATAAGAGATTTATCAGGAATAACTGGATACAACAGATACTCTTCAGTTGTAAAGGGTATTTTAAAAACTGAAGCGAGCAGCACAATGACAAAAATAACTAAGATTTGGGATAAATCGCGTGGATTTTTAATTACAAACTCAGTTATTTGCTTGCTTATAAGTTATTTTTCTCATTGGTCACTTTTCTTTATGCTTTGGTGGTTCCCTGCATTTACTTATTACAGCTTGATCATACGAATTAGAAATATTGCAGAACATTGTGTTACTCCAGGTAATACAGAGTTTGATAATACGAGGACAACTAGGGCATCATATTTGATAAGGTTTTTATTGGCTCCCCATAGGGTTAATTTTCATCTAGAGCATCATCTTTTTATGGTTTGCCCTTGGTATAATTTGCCAAAGGCACATTCAATGATGATAGAAAATGGATATCAAGATAAAATGTGCCTCGAAGAGTCCTACAGAAACGTTTTAGCAAAAGCAGTGAGCGCATGACAATGAGTGAAAAAAAAGAAGATCTAAAAAATAACTTATCACCAGAAGAGTATTACGTTACTCAAAACCATGGTACCGAACCAGCTTTCAGTGGAAAGTA
>MDSV01129136.1_pt1 | contig 12635 bp, 14 predicted proteins | sample 810851 | NCBI WGS metagenome assembly MDSV01 (sample SAMN05326640, study PRJNA326480) | marine metagenome | isolation source: seawater | place: Atlantic Ocean: North East | collected 2012
CCTGATTTGCGTGGTCAATTTGTTAGGGGTTGGGCTAACACAAGAACAAATAGTAATGATACTGGTAGATCATTTGCAAACGCACAACTTTCAAGAAATAAACAGCACAGCCATACAATTACTTCAACAGTTAATGATTCTGGTCATAATCATTCTGTAAGCTATGCAGTAAGAAATTATTACCAAGAGCCTAATAATATGGGTGTAGGTACAGATGCTTCTGCTAACAGTAGTGACAATACTTCTAGTTCTACAACTGGAATTTCTGTTAGTTCTTCTGCATCTAATAGTGGTAGTGCTGATGCAAGACCAGATAACATTGCAATGATGTACGTAATTAAAACTTAAATTCATTTACTAATAATACGTATCAGTTATAATAAAAAAAAACGTAGAAAATGTACACAACTGACGTTAATGTTTTTAATTTTGAATTGTACCGTAGGTATGATAAAGAAATTCCATTAATTTTTGAAAATAATAGTGTAAGAGTAAATTTTTTAGGACATACCTTGTCTAGTGAAATTTGGAATAAAGAAAGGTCAAAAAAATATTGTGATTTTCAAGTTACTGTAACAAATGCAGCTAATGGTGAACTTACTTTAAGTTTAAATTCTACGCAAACAACAGCGTTACCTGATTTTGCATATTATGACCTTAAAGATAATTCAGGTACACAAGAAAAAAATTTACTAACAGGCACAATTAAAGTTAGCGAGGGTCGTACATCATGACAGTTATAGTAAATGGTGAAACAAAAGTTGTAACTGTAGGTATACAAGGTATACAAGGTGCAGGGGTTACAGAATTTTTAACTTTACAAGATACACCTAGTACTTTTGTAGCTGGCAAAATACTAAAAGTTAATACTGCTGCTAATGCATTGGAGTATGCAGATAATGATACAAATTTAACTTATACAGCAAGCACACGATTATTAGCTACAGATACAGGTACTAACATAACCTTACCTTTAGTTACTACTGCTACGGATGGTTTGCTTTCAGCTAGTGATAAAACAAAATTAGATGGTATTGAACTAAATTCAAAAGATGATCAAACAGGTTCTGAAATAAAAGTTTTATATGAAGGTGAAGCAGATACTAATGCATTTAATGATGCATTTAAACAAAAATTAGAAGGAATTGAAGCAACAGCTACGCAAGATCAAACAGCAAGCGAAATTAAAGCATTATATGAATCTGAAGCAAATACAAATGCATATACAGATTCTGAAAAAGCAAAATTATTAGGAATTGAATCAGCAGCTACGCAAGATCAAACAGATGCTGAAATACGTGCTTTAGTTGATTCAGCTACAGATTCTAATGTTTTAACAGATGCTTTAAAAAATAAAATTGACGGTATTGAACAAAATGCCACGCAAGATCAATCAGATGCTGAAATTAGGGCAGCAGTAGAAGCTGCTACAGACAGTAACGTATTTACTGACGCTGATCATAATAAATTAAATTTAATTGAAGATCAGGCTACACAAGATCAAACAGGGGCTGAAATTAAACAACTTTATGAAGCAGAAAGTAATACAAATGCTTATACAGATTCTGAAAAAGCAAAATTAGCAGCAGTAGAAGCACAGGCAGACGTAACAGATACTTCTAATGTTGATGCTGCTGGTGCAGTTATGAATAGTGATACAGATACAACACCTATGGGATTTGTTGTAGATGAAGATAATATGGCTTCTAATAGTTCTACAAAAGTACCTACACAACAATCAGTAAAAGCATATGTAGATACAGAAGTTGCAGATGTTGTAAATTCAGCACCTTCAAACCTAGATACTTTAAAAGAGTTGAGTGATGCACTTGGTGCAGATGCTAATTTTTCTACAACAGTAACAAATAATATTGCAACTAAATTAGCTAAAGCTGGCGGTACAATGACAGGCAATATTGCTATGCAAGGTACTCAAACAGTTGATGGTAGAGATTTATCAGTTGATGGTGCAAAATTAGACACTATAGAAAGTAATTCAAAAGATGACCAAACAGATGCTGAAATTAAAATTGCTTACGAAAACAATACCAATACTAATGCTTATACAGACGCAGAAAAATCTAAATTAAATCAAATTGCAGCACAGGCAACTAATGTTACTAACAACAATCAAATTGCAAATGGTGCTAATTATGTAACCGCATCTATTATAAATTCACTTGATGCAAATAACCTATCTTCTGGAACAATACCTGATGCAAGATTTCCTTCTGTATTACCTGCAATAAGTGCAGCAAATCTAACTAATTTACCACCAACAATAGGCGGTTCTAATGGTGTAGATTTTAACGATAATATTTCAGTCAGATTCGGAACTTCAAATGATTTGACCTTAACTCATGACGGAACAAACAGCAAAATAAATAGTACTGAAGGCACACTTAAAATCGAACATACTGGCAACGGTACTATTGAATTTAGAAGGCAAGGCGGTGGAGGTATTGATATAGATGGAAATGGCTGGTTGTTACCTTCAAGTACTAACAGTATTCATTTAGGTTACAGCAGTTATAGATGGAATAAAATCTGGGGTAATGAAGGTGATTTTTCTGGCACTCTTACAACTAGTGCAATAACTCCTAGTGCAACACAAACTTATAACTTAGGTAGTAGTTCAAATAAATGGAATCAAGTCCATGCTGAAACTTTATTTGTTGGATCTACTGTTAACGCAGTTGGCGGTATGTTTAGTAGTGATATTCATGCTAGTCAAGGTAAATTTAGTGCAGAGGTAACTTGTGATCATGTATTACCTAATAGTGATATAAGTTATAATTTAGGTTCTGCTTCAGATAGATGGTACAAACTATATATAAGAGATATATATTTAGAAGACAATATAAGAAGCACTAATGGTAATGCTGGAAAAATAACTTTTATGGGTGGTCAAAATAGTGGCCAAATTGAATTTGTAAGTTCAGCAAACTCAACTTTAGGAGGTTTATATTTTAATGTACAGCAAACTTTCGGGGTGCTAAAAACTGATGGTACTTATAGATTTAAGGTTGAAAATAGTGGTCAGGTTAATGTTTTTGGGGATATGTTACCTGACAGTAATAACGTATCTAAATTAGGTTTAAGTGGAAATAAATGGGAAGAAGTACACGCAACAACTTATTACGGTGATGGTTCAAACTTAACTAATTTACCTGCACCTAACTTAACTGCTTTAACTCAGCACGTTAGATCTAATCAGCAAGTTGGTATAGGTGATGCTAATGGCTTTGATGTTGCTTTAAGTAATACTGGTGCAGGTGGTTTCCTTACCTGTAATAGTGGAAGCATAACTATTAAAAGTGATAACACTAATGATGATGTAAAACTTATAAATAAAGATAATGAAGGTGTGTTTCTTGATGGTGCAGATGACGCATTTAAACCAATAACTAACAATGTAGTTGACTTAGGTAGTACAAGTTTAAAATATAAAAATGTACACGCTGCTGCTTATTATGGTAACGGTTCTAATTTAACTAATTTACCTACACCTGATTGGACTTCTGTAAATAATAATTTACTTCCTGATGTTGATTCTGCTAGAGATATAGGTTCTAATAGTAAAAGGTTTGCTACTGGGTATTTAGATTATTTAAATGTATTACATACAGCAACAGTTAATTCAACATTTACAGCAGAAGCTACAACATATTTAAAGGGTGACGTAAATTTAGGTGATAGTAATGCAGACCTTATTTTATTTTATGGTTCATTAAATACTGATATTATTCCTTTAACAAATAACACAAGAAAACTAGGAACTAGCCAATATGGTTTTAGTCATGTATATGCAAATAGTTTTCATGGTGATGGATCTAATTTAACTGGCGTAGTTGGTACAGGAACTAATACGTTTACTGGCAACCAGACAATAAGTAACGCAGACCCTAAATTAATACTTAACGACACTACATCAGGTACAAATTATTCTATATATTCTGATGGCGGTCAATTCAGAATTATGAATGAAAGTTCTGGTGGTGGTATTAGATTTACAGTAACTAGCAACGGATCAGTATTTACAGCTAATAATCTTGATGTATCAGGTAACATAAGTCTATCAGGAACAGTAGATGGCGTAGATATAGCTGCATTTAAAACATCATTTGATAATTTAAGTACAGATCTGGTCAATGATAGTTCACCAGAATTAGGAGGAAATTTATATACTAATGGTAATTTTATTGGACTAGGTGACAGTTCTCATGGGAATGATGATCGTTTAAAATTTGGTAATCATGATGACTTGCAGATATATCATGACTCTACGACATCCATAATAAAAGATACTAAAGGTGATTTTGATATTATTGGTGACAGTATAGATTTAAAAGATACTTCAGGTAATAAAAAATTAGAAACAACATCTACTTCAGTTGATGTACATACAGGAATTTTAGGTATTAAAAATTCTGGTACGCAATCAGAAATGCGTTTGTATTGTGAATCAAATAACGCACATTATGCAGCAATAAAAGCACCTGCACATAGTACATTTTCTGGAAATTTAACCTATACTCTACCGTCAAGTTACGGAAATAATGCACAAGTTTTAACTAGTGATGGATCTGGTGGTACTTCATGGACTACCCCATCAAGCGGAGGTGCTTCAGTTGGAGGTGCAAACACTCAAGTTCAATTTAATTCAAGTGGTGCTTTAGCAGGTTCAAGTAATTTAACTTTTGATGGTACAAATGTAACCGTAGGTGGAACAGTTACTGCAACATCATCTGCTTCTGGTAATGCTGGCTTAAGGAAAATCACCGCATCAACAGCAGCACCTTCTGGGGGATCTGACGGAGATGTTTGGATTAAATACAGTTGAAAAAAATATTTACTATTACTACGTATTAGTTATACTATATAGTAAAAGCCTAATAAGATGACGACAATTTATTATGTAGATTTTGAAGGTGAAGCTGGAACAGGCGATGGAACTTCTTTTGCTAATAGAGCTAGAAATTTTCATGCACTAGGATCAAGTTGGTCATCATATGTATCTGGGGATTATGAAGTAAGAGTTGCAGCAAATCCAGAATATAGTAGAGGTAATGGAAACGTAAGAAGAAGAGGATATTGGAATATATCAGGCTATGGTGGTGCTGGTGTTACCAGTAGTGATAGTTATTGGGTATTTAGCACAACTAAAGGGGCAACTGGTTTTAGATTTAGCGGAAATCATTATTTAGTTACTGGTGACTTTATAGAGATTAATGGCAATAACTGGTACTACACAAACTCAAACTTTGGAGATGGTTCTACAAACCAAGTGCCTTCAAATAGGGTGGGATTAAATGGTTTATGGAAAGTTACTGTAAGTGGTGAATGGATTTATTTAGATGAATATACAGCAGTCTTTAATAAAGCTCAAAGCGATAGTTGGAGTCAATCTACACATAGTCAAGGTACTAGCGATATATTTAGTAGGAGTACTCATGGTTATTGGTTGGATGCTTCTGGTTCTGTAGTTGATTTTGCTACTGCTTTACCTATAGAAAATGTATGTAGTAATGGTGATGGTAGAGCAGATTTTACTGTTAATAGTTCAGTTAATGTAAGTTATTATCAAGGTTATTCATGGGAATCTTGGGGTAATAATACTAAAATTGGTATGCCCCCTGGCTTTGATGTTTTTTACATTGATAATGGCGTGGGTGCTGGTACTAAATGTTTTCATCAACAACTACCTGCAACTTTAGATCTTAGCAATTATCAAGGCATTTCAATGATGATTGCTTGGTTTTCTGGAAGTATAAATGTTATGCAAACTGTAGACGCAACTACACATGGACAATATTCATTGCGTTTATGTTCTGATACAGCAGGTGCTACAACTGTTCATAAAATTCCTATTGACACACGTTGGATAAATAGGACAAGTAATGGTAAAGGCTGGATGACTTGGGAAAACCCAAGTGGTAACATGAACGCTACTATAAACTCTGTAGCAATATATAAAGATACCTCTGTAAATACATCAGTTCAATTTGGAATTAATAATGTAATTGCATATAAAACTGCTGATCCTTTAAATCATTTTCATGTAGTAGGTTTGCGTACTACTGACAATAATGAATGGTGGACTATTAAATATATTGATAAAAAAAGTAATGCAATAAAACTATTAACAAGTTCTAATTACACCTCAGACGGTAGGCATGAATATGGCTATTACGGTAGCGGTTATTCTGTTAGATGGGATCAAGACCGTAGCGGAGTGCCTATATACACTAGAAAAGCAGGTCTTATAGGAACTTGGAATACACATACTTCATATTCATCAGAAAATCAAAGTAATATGAATCAATCTCATGAAGCAATAATTAATACCAATGGTTTTGGAGGTGGAACTGCAACTAACGATAATGTAATTTCTGGTGGGTGGAACAGAACTGATATGTCTAGTCAAATAGCAAATAATCCAGTAACTTCTTTACATGGAGTATATGGTAATTATTATCATGGTATTAGAACGAATAGTAGTAGTTCAGATCCTTACTTAACATGGAAAGATCTTAGTTTTCATGTTTTTGGCGGTATTTATTTGAATACACCAAATACAAAGATTGATAATTGTTTCTTTGATTGTATGCGTGATATAGGTGGTCTGGGGGGAACAAATGCAAGAGCAATAGGTATAAGCTTAGTTCATGGAAGGCGTGAAGGTGGTTTTACTCTTTTAAGTACTTCAAGTCAAGATAATGCAGATACTGGAACAAAAGAAGAAAATTATATGTTAGCTTGGGGTGCTAATGGTGGTCAAAGTGAATGGACTTTCGGCAGAATAGGTGGTAGGGAATGGAGTGAAATTAGGAATGAAGCTTCTTATCCTATGAAATTTTATGGCGAATCAAATGGTAATGCAACTGCTTTAGACAACATAATTATTCATAAGTTAGTAACTGGAATGTGTGGAAGAACGTCAGAAGGGATAAGGTTTGAGTACGTAAATAATCTTAGAATTAAAAATTGGGAAGGAATATACAATTATCTACAGATACAAAATAATTCTGAAGTAATAATTGAAGATATGACTTATTTAAAAGGTAATAACGCAACCCATAGATATGGCACTCAGAGCGAAGGGCCATATTGTATTAATTGGAATAGTGACAAAATTCAATTATTAGGTGGCACAACAGATAAAAGAATTTATTTTTATAAAAATGCTAAATTAAATAATTTTACTTCTACGGATTCAAATGAACATTATATTTCTTCTGAAACTGGGGAAGTATTAAGTGCTAATCATAATGGGGTATCTGGTGCAGGTAGGTATATTAGAAATGGTTGGTATTTAGATAGAGAAACCAGCATAAGACATACAGCAAGTGGTGTTGCATGGAAACTTGTTAGAACTAGCAGTAGTTATAAACCAATATTTGAGTTAGCTAAAATAGCAGTAGCAGCTAGTGGCACAGTAACAGTAAAACTTTGGACATATAGAACGACTACTGGTACAGGCACATATGCAATATTACGAGTTGTGGGGGATTCCATTTTAGGTATAACTACAACTGAAATGAATACTACAAACGGCCCTGCAAACCAATGGTATGAAGCACAAGTACAAGTCACCCCTACTACTGCTGGCATTATGACAGTACAAGTAGAACTTGTAGATAGCTCTAATAGCGGTGTTATCTACTTTGATGACATGACCATTACTCAAACTTAAAACAATGGCAAAATACGTATTAGTACGCAAAACTCTCGATATGGGAGGAAAAGTAGAACACCATATGCAACTTGACGCAAACCAGAGTCTTGTTTTGCGTTATGACACATCACAGACGGAAGATGTATTAGATGCAGCCTGTGATGTTTACTTAGCAGAACGACAAGCTGAAGCAGATAAACAAGCAATTATAGATGAAGCAATTAGAAAAGCATTTATGACACCAGAGGAATTAGAAAACGTTGGCTAATGAGCTTTATATAAATGTTGGTGGCACTTGGAAGAGTGCAGATAGCTACTATGTAAATGTTGGTGGCACTTGGAGAACAGGTGCGGATATTGGGGCAAAAATAAATCAAACTTGGGAAGGAATGGTTGAAACTGCTATGTATCAAAGTGGTTTTCCTTCTTATTTAGATATAGCAACTTTAGATATTTCTGAATTTACGGTAAAACCAACGGTTCATGTAAATGCTAAATCTGGTATTGATAATAGTACTCTTGATTATGCCTATTGGAGTGTTCAACCATTGTGGACAAGAACAAGTACTTTTGTTTATTCCCCACCATCAGGGGGAGGAGGTACTCCAACAAATAATTTACCTGTTCTAGATGAAACATATGAACTTGATATTAATTTTGCAGAATTTACTTGCAAACCAACTGTTTTTGCTGCTGCAAAGAGTGGAATTGCTTTACAAACTTTAGATATTTCTGAATTTACAGTAAAACCTTTTATGGGTTCACTTAACTCATATGTTTATTCCCCACCATCAGGGGGAGGAGGTACTCCACCACCATCTGTTTTACCACTAGCATCAAATGTGGTGACTACAGATTATGCAGATTTTTATGTAAAACCTGATGTTAGGGTAGCTGCAAAAGCAGGTTTAGATAGTGGAACTTTAGATTTGGCAGTATTTACAGTTTTACCTGTTCATTTTGCACACGTTTAATTTATGGAAGTATTTAATCCGTTTTCTTATATTTTCGCAAATCAAGTAATTCCTGAAGATTTAAGTGAACTAAAAGAATGTAAAATATTTGCTTCGGGAAGAGAACAGCAATCAAAAGATGATGATTACCTTGCATATCATGTTTTAAAAAATTATAAGTATTCAGAACAAATTTTATTAAATTACTTTAATGCTTTTATAAAAGATAATTTTGATTATGATTGCGAATGGGAAATAGGAACTTCATGGATGACAAATTTAGATAAAGGACAAAGAGTACATCCACATCTTCATAGAAATTATTTATGGAGTGCTGTTTTTTATTTTGATGAATATACCCCACAAAGTTGCCCTTTACATTTTAGAAATCCTATTTATGAAACAATACCTTTAATGATGGGGGCAACAAAAAACAATAGTATGACAGGTGATATTTGTGTTGTGCCACAGCATAATTTATTAATATTATTTCCAAGTTGGATAATGCACTATTCAGATACAAACCAAGAAGCTAACCGCAAATCATTAGCATTTAATTTTAGACCTAAAGGCGGTATTGGACTTGCTGATTCAACCTTGTTTTTATAAGCTATAATATTAATACGTAGCATAATTAATACTTATGAACGAAGAAGAACTAACTAAAAAAATTGCAACTTTGCAAAAAGAAAAAGATTATTACTTAGATTTAGCAAAAAAAACTGAATCAACATTAGAACAAGCAAAAACACTTGCATTTTCATGCCAAGAAAAAATTGCGGTATTAAATGAATTTTTACCTAAAAAACAAGAAACTATTGAGAAAAACAATGCGTAAACTTATTGATGCAATTACTTTGGTTAGTGCTTTATTAACTTTAACCATGACAGGAGGGGTTTTATATTCCTACTTCTACATAACAAATCCTGTAAACCAAGAAAAAACAAAAAATTTAGTAAAAAAAGAAATAAAAAAAATGTTACCTGATCTTATGCCAAAAATGCCTAAAGTTACTGGTAATGCAATACCTTCTAAACCTTTTAGCATTTTAGGTAAGTAATATTTATGCCTAAAAATGTTCTGGTAGGACAAAAATTTAAAGTAGGAGATAAGGTTTATAGAAAAAATATATTTGGTACTACTTTAGAAATAGGAAAAAAAGTGGGAACAATTTATGGTGTATTTACAAAAAAGAATAGCAGGGGCAGTAGTTATTATTATTACAATGTGAATTGGGAAGATAGAAGAAGAACAGAAAACGCACAACATAGTTTACAACTAATTGAATAAATACTATGCAAGCGTATTGACATAGAGTTAACCCTATGCCATAGTGGAATAGTAAACATAAGCGAGGGCTTAACTACTATGACAAGATCAATCACAGTTCTTTCAAAAATTCTTGCACTTACAGCAAGTACTAATGAACATGAAGCTAAATTAGCTGAACAAAAGCTAGAACAGCAATTAGCAGCTAGAGGTATCACACTTGAGCAATTAGAACAGCAAATAGGTGATACTTCAGTATTAGATGAAGAAATTGAAGTTATTGCCTTTAGATGGGGTACACCTTACAAACGTATTGATCCAGCAGTTTCTATTATTGTTAGTGCTGTTGCTGATTTCTATAACGGTAAAATTGTTTTTACACCATTTAAATTTAAAAGGTCAGGAAATCAAAAGCATCAAAAAGAGTACATTACTGAAGGTGGTAAGTATAAAGGCCACAGACAAATAGAAATTTCAGCTAATAAAGCTAGACAAATAGAAATTGAAATTTATGCTGAATACCTTATACAAGCATTACAAGATGCATGGGCTAGGCATTGTCAAGAAGATCCATTTATGGTTGCTATGGAAGGTACAGCACATAGAAATAGTTTTAGGAAAGCTTGGGCTAGGGAGGTTAGAAGCAGGTTCAACAAAATGAAATCTGACGAACAAAAAAATGGTAGGCAACTTCAATTAGCTGACAAAACTATTAATGTTTCTGCACTTGCTGTAATTAATGCTAATAAAGCTGAATTAGCAAAAGTAGAAGAATTTTATTCTGACCGCTATCCAGTTTTAGGTTCTGGTGGATCTGGTTATAGTTCTGGTGGATCTGGTGCTGGTGCTGGTCGTGCTGCTGGTAATTCTGTAGGACTATCTAGGCAAGTTGCTGGTGGTAGTCAAAAACAGATAGCAGGGTACTAAATAATGCAAAATATATTAATGCTGTTTGCAGCATCAGGGGTATTTTATATATCCCTTTCATCTACTTTGCATGACCTTGTAATATACGATTGTCAACAAAATGTAGAAAACGCTTGTTCTTATTTGGAGTCTAAAAAATGAAACTTTATGAATTTATAGATCAAGCTATTCAACAACACATAGGTTTGACTAAATATAAAAATTTTTATTTTGATGAAACTTCTAGTGATGCATTGGTTGACATTGTAGAAGTAGTAAAAAATTCATCTATTGGAGAATTAGAACTAAAACAAGAAGGTGATGATGATGAATACTAAACAATTACTGGTTAACCTTATAACCAATTCAATGGATAGATTTAGTACAACGCATATAAATGTGGCTCATCTATCCTTACAGGCCAATCAAGCATTTCATAAGCTACTACAAACAGATTATTGGGATAATCTTGATATAAATAATTGGCTAAACAAAGATTCAAATATGTGGATCAAACACAATGGTATAAATTATAGAATTGATAGTGTTAAAGATGATTGTGGTGATTATATGTATTCTTTTAATAACCCACCAGAACATTGGGATGATTCAATAAGTTATTGGTTTTTTAAAGAAACTTCAAAAAAGGTATAGTTAGCTAGTCGGGGAGCTTGCAATAAAAAACCCTATGGGAAATACAGAGCAGCTAGTAGTGCTGACCAATCCCCCGACATTATATTTCAAATGTTAAGAAAATACTAATACTACGTAGAAGGGTTGACATATTATAGAGTTAACCCTATTATTAATAGTAAGAAGCGAGGGCTTCACTACTAACTTAAAATCATGTTCAAACTTTCAACAACACTTTCACAACACATTGAAGAAGAAATCTACACAAAAGTAGTTGCATCTGCTGAAGAAAAAGCAAACCGTTTTAACAAAAGATGGGCTACTAGAGAAGAAGAAGGTAAAACTTATGAAACTAAAAGTACAATGTGGGGTACAGATAAAATTAACTGGTACGGTCAAACAAAAGGTTTTTTAACTATTACTTTTGCACAAGTTACAGAATATGGTCGTACACATAATGATTACTACAGACCAATGAATTGCGTAGTTAACTTAGAAGCTTGCAGAACAAACGCACAACAGCAAAAAGATCATAGTGTAGCTTTATTAGAATCTAGAGTTAATGGTCATTTAGCTGTTACAGATACAATATTATTAAATACTTTAAAATTAGGTAGAGCTAACCTTATTGAAGGTTTTGTTTCAGGAGTAACTAAAAACAACGAAAATTTTAAAGTTTTTACTCAAATGATGTGGAACTATCGTTATGGCGAAAATTCAGCTAACGGTTATTTAACACAATACGTACAGTTCAGAAGTGATAGAAGGGGTGCTGTACAAGAAGGCAAGTCAATTACACAACAAGCTACTGAAGCAGAAAAGCAAGCTAAACGTGACGCAAAACAAGCAATTATTGACCAGAAGAATTTAGCAAAATGGGAAAAATTTCAAAAGCTACCTGTACAAATGGAAAAATGGGTAGACAAAGAAATTAAAGAATTAGCTTCAATTATTAGCGAAAAAGGTTTAGCTGAACTTCATGCACAAGCAAAAAGAATGGATTACAAATTTGATGAAGCTTGGAAAATTAAGTCTATTAGCAAAGAAATTGAAACACACAATTCATTGAGAAATGACCTTAGACATTGGCAGAATGACGAAACAGGTCTTAAGGCATTATTCGATAAAGGTATCGACACTAGAAACAAACTTAAGGAGATGTACGGAGTTTAATTACTCCTACATCCTTTTTTTA
>MDSV01113135.1_pt1 | contig 12634 bp, 12 predicted proteins | sample 810851 | NCBI WGS metagenome assembly MDSV01 (sample SAMN05326640, study PRJNA326480) | marine metagenome | isolation source: seawater | place: Atlantic Ocean: North East | collected 2012
AATTCTCCATTTTCTTGTATCTCTTTATTACTCAAAGATGTAACAGATGTACCTACTGTACTATATGACTGGTACATTTTACTTGGCGCTATAACTATTACGGGTATATCGTCAGCAACACTAATTTTACAAGATAATAAAAAATATGCTAAAATAAGGCTTAATTTTAAAATCATAAGACATTTCTTTCTTTTAGATTGGTAATAATATTTACCAATCTTTAATTATTTAATGCCTCTGTTAATTTAAAATTGTAGAACTAGACTTTCCCTGGCCTTCATTCAACAGCGGACTTTACTGGATGGCACTCCGACTTTACGGTTGCAGGTACAGCCTGTGAGTTTCACACAGATTCCCCATCATGATTCAGCATCCATACATTAATATTTAGTTTACTATTGTCAAGTTTAATTATAAAAAAATTTTTTTGAAAAATTCATGATAATACTCATTAATCTTTTGTCAGCACATTCAAAAAATTTTCCAACTTTTTTTGATTTTTTCCTTTTTAAAAATTCATATCCAGTAAAAAAAGAATTATCAATACCTTCTTTTTGAATTATCACTTCATTTAATTTTAAAATATAAATATAAAAAAAACATTTTGTTTGTGAATCAAAGTACAATTTTATAAATTTTATTTTCTTGAAATTTTTAATGTTAAGTTCTTCTAGCATCTCCCTTTTCAGACCCATAAGATGACTTTCTCCTATTTTTAATTCACCTCCAAAAAACCCCCATTTGCTTGGATAAATAATATTTTTCTTTTTGTCTCTTAATTGAAGTAATATTTGATTATTTTTTAAAATAAGGCAAATAACAACTTTCTTATTCATAAGTTAAAATTTAATATTTACTGTTCAATATTTGAACGTTATTATAGTATTATTAAAATATGGAATTATATAATAATATTTGGAATTTATTTGAAGAAAAATATCCTCTTCCAAGAAAATCCAGAGACATAATAGAAATGGAATTTGAAGAGTTTAGAGAAATCATAAATAGTGATAATGAAACAAAAGTAAATAAATTAATTGAAAATTTATACAATGGGGATTTTTATTTAATAAAACATGCCTTCAGTAAAAGATTTTTAGAAAGAATTAAAAAAGACTGCTTTAATTTTTTTTTAAATAAGCCTTCCGAATTTTATAAAATGTTAGAAGGGACTCCTGACTTTCAGAGAAAAATTGATTTAGAAACTGGCAAAAATTATAGTTTTCAGAGATGTTCACATTCTTTTTATTTCTATAGATGGAATAGAGATCCTATTAATTTATTTAATGAGATTGACAAAAAATGGAGATTAGTAAAAAAATTAATGGGTTTAGATTCGCATGCATATGAAAAAAATACACCTAAAAACGGTGTTGTGGACAGAGTGCAACTAGTAAAATATCCATCCTCAATTGGATATCTTGAACCCCATTCAGATCCATATAAATATCAGAAATTATTTATAAGTGGTTATATGAGTAAAAAAGATATTGACTTTAAAGGTTTAGGTTTTTACTTGATAGACGTAAATGATAAAATTGTTGAAATTGAAAATAGAATAGAATTAGGAGATCTAGGTTTGGGCTATGCAACAGTTCAACATGGTGTAGCCCCAGTAAATATGCATAAAAAACCAGACTGGAATGATATTGATGATGGAAGATGGTTTTTATCTATGTATAGCAATCAAAGTGACGAAGTTAAAGATAGACATACTGGTCATAGTTTAGAAAATAAGATAGAAATAAAAAATGAATGTGATTACCAAATTAGACCAATTAAGACATAAATTAAATGTTTGATAAAATTACAGAAAATAAAGTTCCATTTTACACTTTGTATCCTACTCAGTCGAATTGGGAAAAAACTGACGACAAAAAAAATTTTAATACTCATCTGGAAAAATTTGTTAGATCAAAATCCCAAGTGTCAATGTATTTACATTTCCCTTTTTGCCCTAAGCAATGTTACTTTTGCCATTGTTATACAGTAATTTCAAAAAACGATGATCATTATAAAAATATATCTTTAAGTATAATAAAGGAATTAGAATTATTATTTAAAAAAATTAGAGAATATGGAAATAGTCCTTTAAAAGTCACAGATATTCATTTTGGTGGTGGAACACCCACTGTAATGCCTTTAAAATATTTTAAAGAAATAAGTAAAATTATTAATGAGAATGTTGACCCAAGTTATTTAAAAGAAATTGCATTAGAGGTAGACCCTAGAAATGAAATGAATTCAAACAAACTTCTGGAGTATTTAAATTATGGAGTAAACAGGATCTCTATTGGTGTTCAAGATTTTGATGAAGGTGTTCAAAAGGCAGTGAATAGAGTAAATAGTTTTGATTTAATAAAAAAATTACTAAATGATAAAGTAAGGAGTAGTTTTAAAAGTATAAATTTTGACTTTATCTTTGGATTACCTAAACAAACGATTAAAACATTAGAGACCACTTTTAATAAAGTCATAGAATTAAAGCCCTCAAGAATAACCTTATTAAATATGGATCATCGACCTGATATTTATAAGCATCAAAAAGCTTATAATATTAACGATTTGCCCTCAGACGAAACAAAATTTGAAATGTATAACATGTGTTCAAAAATATTATTAGCCAATAAATACCATAAAATAGGAGTTAATCACTTTGCGTTAGGTGATGATGTTTTAAGTAAATATAAAGCTGAAAAAAAACTTTATAGAAATCCCAACGGATTTTCTCCTGGATGGGCATACGATATGTTATCTGTCGGGCCATCCTCAACCGGTAAACTTGGAGATTATTATTATCAAAATATATATTCAATAGATAAATATGTAGACAGTGTAAATAACGGAATTTTTCCAATAAGTAGAGAAAAAATTTTATCATCAGAAGATCTAAAGAGAAGAAAAGTAATAATGGATTTACTAAACTTTGAGGAGATTAATCTTGATGAGCTCAAAAAATTAAATATGTTTAATAATAATATTATTAACTCACTAAATAAATTTGATAAAATGAATTTCATAAACTTAAATTCAGAAAAGAAATTGTACAATGTTTCTGAATTGGGAAGTTATTTCATAAATCATATTTGTAATATTTTTGATGAATATAAGGAAGTTAAGTATCAATCTCAAAGAGAGTTTAAAGACGGTCTTCGTTCATTAGATAGAAATATAAATTTAAATAAAATCTGATAATGAAAGCTAATTTGAATGAAACTCCTAGTAATTTAAACTTACCAATACAAGATATAATAAATATAAAATCTAATAAAAGTAGAATTGATGAAGCTTTATTTAATATTTTTGGAGATAAAAAAATAAAAAAAATTTTATTAATTAATCCTCCAGATGCTAATAAAGAAACTTTTGATTTTGACAGAGCCCACAGAAAAAGAAATAGTGATTATCCACCATATGGATTGTTAATAGTTGCTAAGCATTTATTAAATAATGGATTTCAAGTTGAGATTCTTAATCTTCATCATGAAGTGAGCAAGAAATGTGTTGAAACAAATAATGAAAATGATTTTGACTTTGAAATATACTGGAAAAAAATTTTATGGGATAAAATAAAAAACTTCAAACCTGATTTAATAAGTATTACTTGTTTATTTTCAGTCACTCATAACTCTTACAAAGATGTTTGTTTTGAATTGAAAAATCAAAATAGTTTAAATTTACAAGAACTTGAACCAATACCTTTGGCGTCAGGTGGTGTGCATATTTCTCATGACCCTGAAAATATATTGAGGGAAATAACACCAATTGATATAGCTTTTTTAAATGAAGCAGAATTATCTTTCTTAAATTTATTAGAGTACCAAAATAAGAAAAATTCTGTTGAAAATCTCTCAATGACATATATCAGAGAAAATGAAGATAACTTTATCAAAATTGATGTTGATGGCAGACCTAAGCATTTAGATTTAGAAATTATACCAGCTTATAATTTAATAAAAGTCGAAGAATATTCTGAATATGGGACTATAGGGTCTTGGTCAGCATTTAGAGAAAATGTTAAAATTGGTACAGTACTTTCTAATCGAGGCTGCAGAGCACAGTGTACTTTTTGCAATGTAAGAATATTTAATGGAGTAGGTGTTAGACAAAGATCTCTGAAATCTGTGGAAGATGAATTGTATCTACTTAAAAATAAATATCAAATCGATCATATTTCATGGCTAGATGATGATCTATTGAAAGATGAAAAGAGAGCAATAGAACTTTTTAATATGATGGTAAATAAAAACCTTCAAAGTTCTTGGGATGCAACGAATGGTTTAATAGCTCATTCTATAACTAAACCAGGTGTGGTGGAAGCTATGAGCGAGTCGGGATGCATTGGTTGTTACATAGGTATTGAATCGGGAAACAGAGAAATTTTAAAAAAAATAAAAAAACCTGGCACAATCGAAACTTTCATAAAAGCAGCTGACAAACTAAATGATTACAAAAAAATCAATTCTAGAGGGTTTTTAATAGTAGGTTTTCCAGAAGAAAATATTTCTAAAATTTTTGATACAATCAACTTAGCTGAAAGAATGAATCTAGCTTGGTACAATGTAACAATACTACAACCATGGAAAAAGACTCCCATTCACGATTTGATGACAGAAAGTAATTTAGTTGGAAAGAAAGAGGGACAACTTAATTTTGAAGAAGAGAGAGAGAATGCACAGATGGATGATATGAAAAGTGGAGATTTTAAAGTAAATAAAAAAGATCCAACATATCATATTGGAGAATTTTCTCTACAAAGGAAAATAGAAAAGGCAGGAAAAATAGTAAAGCCATTCAAAAAAATAACTGATTTTTCTATGCATGATATTCCAAAACCTGATGAATTAGACGATATATGGTTTTATATGAATTATAGATTAAATTTTTATCAAATTTTTAAAGAGGAAAATAAATATAGATTACAACAACAGTTGATTTTTTTGAGTTATGTTCATCATAAAACAGCACCCGATAATGCAATTGTGATATATTTTTTTGCTTACTTGCAATTTAAGATTAAAGGGAAAATAAATAGTGAATTATTAAAAAAACTAAAGCTTATACTTTCAAATTCTGATTATTGGTCTGAGAGATTTGCAATATTAGGTTTGAATTATGAAGATTTCATTACAAAAAATTTTCCAAAAAGAAATGAATTTTTAGAGATGAAAAAGGTATAAATTAAAAATGCCACATTTAGATATTGGTTATTTTAAGAAAAAAACTAAAAGAAGGAATGTTAGTAAATCAAGAAATATAGAAAATAAATTTATAGCCTGGAAATTAGATAAAGAATACTATGATGGAAAAAGAATTAATGGATATGGTGGATTTTATTATGATGGAAGATGGAAGATATTACTAAAAAAGATAATTAGAATATATAAGTTAAATAAAAAATCAAAAGTTTTAGAAATTGGATGTAAAAAAGGTTTCTTATTATACGATTTAAGTTTGCTAATTCCAGGAATCAAATTGTATGGGATTGAAAATCACAAATATCCATTAACAAAAATAAAAAAATCTTTCAAAAAAAAAATTTATAATTTGCCATATTATGAACTAAAGGCATTCAAAAATAAAGAATTTGACTTAGTTATTGCTTTTAATTCAATTTATATGCAGAATTTGGGAGATATTATTAAAACTTTAAAAGAAATTAAGAGAGTTTCGTCTCATAGTTATATTTCACTAGCCTCTTATACAAATAGAGCTGACAGAGAAAAATTTTTAGATTGGACCCTTCTTGGGACAACCATATTAAAAAAAAAAGAATGGAAGACTATATTTGATCTTATTGGATATACAGGTGATTACTATTTTTCTGATGCTATCAAATTGGGGTTATAAGTATGAAAATTAAAATTTCAGATTTTATTTCAACATTTTTTGAAAAAAAAGGATTTAAACATATTTTTGGTATTACAGGTGGTGGAGCTATGCACTTAAATGATTCATTTGGAAAAAATGATAAATTTAAATTTATTTTTTTTCATCACGAACAATCTGCCAGTATGGCAGCAGAGGCTTATTATAGAATTCATAATTTACCGTGTTTGCTTCATACTACCTCGGGACCAGGGGCAACTAATGCGGTTACAGGTGTAACGGGTGCCTGGATTGACTCAATACCTATGTTTGTCGTATCTGGGCAAGTTCCAAAAAAAGATATGATAAATAATACAAAAACACGACAAATAGGAGTTCAAGAAATAAATATCATAGACATTGTAAAGCCCATTACAAAGTATTGTACAACTTTAAAAAAGGCTGAAGAAATTGAAATAGTTTTAAGTCAAGCATATAATAAAATGATATCAGACAAGCCAGGGCCAGTTTGGATTGATATTCCTTTAGATGTTCAATCAACCTATATAGAACAAAAAAAAATAAAAAAATTTACAAAAAAAATAAATAATAAAAAAAATAAAAGTGTTAATTATTATAAGATTTTAAAAGAATTAAATAATTCTAATAAACCATTATTATTAATTGGAAATGGAATTCATTTATCTAAATCAGTTAAAGAATTTATAGAACTTTTTAATTTACTTAAAGTACCAGTAGTCTCATCATGGAACTCATCAGATATAATATCAAGCAACAATGATTTATATGTTGGAAGAATGGGAATTTTTGGCGAAAGAGCTGCAAATCTAGCTGCAGAGAACTCGGACTTATTAATTGTATTAGGAACCAGACTCTCAATTCCTCAAACTGGCTACAATACAGAGCTTTTTTCACCGAATTCAAAAAAAATAATTATTGATATTGATAAAAATGAAATGAATGCAAAAAAATTTAAAAAGTTGTTATTTAAGATAAATATTAATTTAAATGAATTTCTTAAAACTTTTTTAAAAACTGCTAAAAAGCAAAATATTAAAAAATTTCAAGAGTGGAAAAGTTTATTAATAGATTGGAAAATAAAATACCCAGTTGTTAAAAATAAAACTAAATTTAACAAAAAATTTATTAATTCTTTTAATTTTATAGATACTTTGTCTAAAAACTTTGAGGGGAATGAAACAATCGTAACTGATATGGGAACAAGTTTTACCTGTACTATGCAATCTTTAAAAATTACTAGACCTATAAATCAAAGACTTTTTACATCTAGCGGTCTAGCTGCGATGGGATTTGGACTTCCAGGTATTATAGGTGCTTTTTTTGCGGATCAGTCAAAAAATCCAATATGTATTTCTGGTGAAGGGGGCTTGATGTTTAATATGCAAGAACTACAAACGGTTAAAAATTATAATATACCTTTAAAATTATTTATTATTGAAAACAGAGGATATTTGACAATGAAACTTATGCAAAAAAAAAATTTTAGCAGAATTGTAGGTGCTGATCCAAAGTCTGGGGTAACTTTTCCTTCTTTCGAGAAGTTAGCAAAAACTTTTAATTTTGATTATTTAAAAATTAAGAATGCAAATATGGAAAAAAATATCCAATATGTTTTAAAATCAAAAAAACCAATAATAGCTGAGGTAAATATTCATCCTTATCAAGAGTTAATACCCAGGATTCAAAATAGATTAAATAGAGATGGCTCTTTTAATGTTCCAAAATTTGACGATTTATATCCTCATTTATCTTTAGAAAAGCTTAATCTAGAAAGATTAAGGGCTAAAAATATAAAATGAAAACAATTATTATAAATGGAGCAACTAGCGGTTTGGGTAGAGCCTTAGCATATAAATTTGATAAAAAACATCATAAGCTAATTTTTATAGGAAAAAATAAAAACAAACTGAATAGCCTCAATTCTGGAACTATTCAAAAACATAAATCATTTTCTGGAAATCTATTAAATAAAAATCGTCTCAAATCTTTAAAAATTAAATTAAATAAAGAAAAAAAAATTGATGTAATTATTCATTGTATGGGTGGAGGGTTAGGACTCAAAAATAATTTAATATCAAAAAAGGATTTTTTAAAGTTATTTGACACAAATTTATTTGTCCAATCAGAAATTAATAATCTTTTAATTACAAAATCAATCAAAGAAAAAAGAGAATTAAAAATAATTCATATTAGCAGTATAGCATCTATTGAAGATGTTGCCTCTATAGGATATAGTACAGCTAAAGCTGCTTTAAATGTTTATTCAAATATGCTTTCTAAAAAATTTATTTCAAAAAAAATTGATGTTAAGAATTTGATTTTAGGAGCATTTGAAACTGAAGATAATAGTTTTTCAAGATTACGTAAAAAAAATTTAGACTCCTATAATGAATTCAAAAATAACAGAATGCCTTTAAAAAGATTTAATAAAATTGAAGAAATTTTTCCAGTAATAGAATTTATAATAAATCATAGTTCTAATATTATCTCAGGTGATCTTATTATAGATAATAGAGAAAAAAAAACATTTAGGAATTGATGAAATTTACAGCTGCTGTACTTAACAAAAAAAAAAATATAAAAATATTAAACTTAAAAGCGCCACCATTAAAAATTGGACAAGTCCTAGTTAAGATTAAATATGCATCAATATGTTACACACAAGTTCAAGAAATTGAAGGATCACGAGGCCAAGATATTTTTTTACCACATTGTTTGGGGCATGAGGCGACAGCTGAGGTAATAGAAATAGATAAAAAAGTAACTAAGGTAAAACAAGGAGATAAGGTTTGTTTAACATGGGTATTTTCAAGGGGTATTAATGCAGGCGGAAGTATTTATTTAAATAATAAAAAAAAAGTAAACGCAGGTCCTGTAAATGCTTTTTCAAATTATGCCATTGTGAGTGAAAATAAACTTCAAAAGCTTAAAAAAAATTCAGATTTAAAAAAAAGCGTGCTTTTGGGCTGTGCAGTCCCAACAGCATTTAATTGCATTTTATTGAATACCAAAAATGCAAAAAATAAAAAAATTCTAGTTTTAGGATGTGGTGGGATAGGATTGTTAACAGTGTATGCAGCAAAATTAAGAGGCTTTAAAGAAATTTCAGTTGTTGATAATTTTAAAAAAAAAACAGATGTTGCAAAAAAATTAGGAGCTACAAATATCATATCTATAAAAGGCTTAAAGAAATTTAATGATAAATTTGACTATGTAATTGAGTGTACAGGCAATAAAAATATCTTAAATGAAAGCATAAGGTACGCAAAAAAATTTGGTGGAAAAGTTTTTGTAATTGGAAATTATAGTCATAAATCAAAAGTAAACATTGACCCATGGCAATTTCTCTTTGGAAAAAGTATGTTAGGGTCATGGAAAAAGAAATTTATTTATGACAATCATTTCAAAAGTTTTGAAAAATCCATGAAAAATTTTAACAAGAATATTTTCTTTGGAAAAAAAGTCTATCCTCTAAAAGATATAAATCTTGCTATTAAAGATTTTAAAGAAGGTAAAGTTATTAGGCCTTTGATTAAAATGTAAACTTAATTGATTTTTTCTAATAGACCTTTCATCCAATTTCCCACGTACTTATAATGAGGTGATGTAATAATATTTTCGTCAATAACACAAGGTTGATCAACAAATATTCCTCCAGCATTCTCTATATCATCTTTCCAAGCATAGTATCCTGAAATTTTTTTATTTTTAACAATTTTTGCTGATATTAAAAGCATTGCTGCGCTACATGTTGCTGCAATATATTTTTTTTTTTTGTTAAATTCATTGATTATTTTTATTACGTCTTTTTTTAGTCTTAATATCTCCATTGATTTTATGCCACCTGGCAAAATTATAGTTTCAAATTCATCAACTACTATTTTATCTAAACTAATTAACTTATCTTCCTCTTTTGGTGGGATTTTAGTTCCAAAATACCCTAGAACTTGTTTAGTATCTCCATTGTATGTAACTACCTAAAAACCTGCTTCTTTAAGTCTGTAAAATGGGTAGATGAATTCATGATCCTGAACTAATTTTGATGTTATGATTAAAGCCTTTTTAGACATAAATTCTATTTTTTAAATTACTTGTTTTTTTAGTATTTTTAAACACTTTTAAAACTGTAATACTATTTTTAATTTTAAATTTTTTTGATAGCTTCTCTAAGGTTTTAGTTTTAACAATTTCACCATAATTTATTACTTTTTTATTATCACTTGATACTATACTTCCATCTAATATTGCTGAAATAGATTTATCATTTTTTTTAAATAACTTATTGTAGTTTGTGTGATTTTCAATATTAACAATTAGATTATTTATACTATAAGTATTTAATGAATTTCTTTTTGGTTTTTTAAACTTAATAAATTCTTTATTAATCTTTGAAGTTAAATTTAAATCTTCATACGGTTTTAATTGTCTTCCATAATTATCAGAAAATCTTACTAAGTCCCTAGTATTAAAAGGTGTTTCAATTTCAAGAGCAATTAGTGGCTTTTTTGATATACATTTCAAGGAATGAAATAAACCCGGTCTTAAAACTAAAATGGATTGAGATTTATAATTTTTACTATTTTTTTTATAAATGCCAATTTGAACCTTAGCTTCACCAGTTAATATAATAAAACCAGTCTTTTTATTTGGATGGCAATGAAGAGATGTTTGTTTTTGACTTAAAATCTTAAGAATAGTAATTGCTAACTTTTTTTTATTTTTGAAAATAATATATTCATACCCCCATGGTTTAATAACCATTCTGTTAGAGTATGAATAATTTAAATTCATTGTAATTAAAAGTTAATTTATTCATAAATATAGCAGATTTTCTTGAAAATAACTCATTTTTATATATGTTGTTCAATTATTGAACAATTAAATATATAATTCAATTATCAAAAAAATAAATAATTAGTTGACAAATTAATATTAACAATTTTATGAAAAAAAAAGTGTTTATTTTAGGGTTGTCTAGCTTTTCAGGAGCAAGTTGCGCCTTATATTTGTTAAATAAAAATTTCAGTGTGTTTGGCTCCTACAATTCTTCCAATAAAATAAATAAAATTCTATACAAAGACTCAAAAATAAAAATTTTTAAAATTAATTTACTGAAACACAGTAATAAGCTTTTAAAAATAATTAATAAAATTAAACCAGATATAATAATTGATTATGCCTCAATATGTATGGTGAATGAAAGTTGGAAAAAACCAGAATACTATTATGACATAAATGTTAAATCACGTTTAAAAATTATACAAAATTTCAAAAAAATGAGTTTTATAAAAAAATATATTTATATTTCAACGCCCGAAGTATTTGGAAATCAAAAAGTTAAATTGACAGAAAACTTAAAAAAATATTTACCATCAACGCCTTATGCTACTAGTAAGCTTACTGCAGAATTAAACTTTTTAAATGCTTGCAAAGTACAAAAGTTTCCTCTAATCATTTCTAGATTTTCAAATTTCTATGGTCCTGGGCAAGAACTTTACAGACTTATTCCGAAAATAATAATGTGCATTAAAAAAAATATTAAATTCCCTCTTCAAGGAAATGGTAAATCAAAAAGAAATTTTATTTTTACTAACGATTTTTGTGAGGGAGTATTAAAGATGATTGAAAAAGGGAAAATAATGGAAATTTATCACTTTTCTGGTGACGAATTTGTATCTATTAAATATGTGATTAAACTTATATGTAAATATTTAAATGTAAATTATAATTCTTTAATAAAAAGAGTAGAAGATAGAATAAGTAAAGATGAGATCTATATGTTAGATAGTAAATATACCAGAAAAAAACTTAATTGGAGACCAAATTACGATCTTCAGAAAGGTATTTCTGAGACAATATTATTTTATGAAAAAAATTATAATTACCTTAAATACAAACAATTAAATTACAAAACAAATGAGAATTAATAACAAAATAAATTTTTTACCAAAACAATATAAGAATAATAAAAAATTTAACATAAATCATAGTTATCTCGTAGAGCAATTCTCTGATTATAAAAAAATTTTTTCTAAAATAGAAAAAATAGTTAAGTACGGAGATTATACTCTTGGAAATGAAGTATTAAATTTTGAAAAAAATCTTTCTAAAAGGATGGGTGCCAAACATACAATTAGCGTTGGAAATGGCACGGATGCACTTTATCTTGTATTAAAAGCTTTAGGAATTGGAAAAGGTGATGAAGTAATTACAACCCCTTATACTTTTATTGCCACTGTAGGAGCGATAGTTACTGCAGGTGCAAAACCTGTTTTTGTAGATATAAAAGATGATTATAATATTGATGAAACAAAAATAGTCTCAAAGATTAATAAAAGAACAAAAGCTATAATGCCGGTCCACTGGGCGGGTAGACCGTGTGAGCTAAAAAAAATTAAAAATATTGCCAAAAAATATAAACTAAAAATTGTACAAGATAGTTGTCACGCAATTGACTCAAGATATCATGGTAAGCATATTGTATCTTTTGGAGATGCCTGTACATTTAGTTTGCACCCACTAAAAAACTTTAATGTTTGGGGTGATGGGGGCTTTATACTAACAAATAATAAAACTTTAGCCAAAAAGCTTTATTTATTAAGAAATCATGGATTATTAAATAGAAATACTTGTCAGAAATTTGGATACAATTCTAGACTAGATACAATCCAAGCATGTGTAGCAAATTTTAAACTCAAAAATAAACTTGATAATATTACAAAACAAAGAATTAAAAATGCATATTTATTTGACAAATATTTAAATAATATTGAAGAAGTAACTA
>MDSV01164590.1_pt1 | contig 12633 bp, 10 predicted proteins | sample 810851 | NCBI WGS metagenome assembly MDSV01 (sample SAMN05326640, study PRJNA326480) | marine metagenome | isolation source: seawater | place: Atlantic Ocean: North East | collected 2012
ACTACAGGCTGGTCAGCACAACCGCGGTCGCCGCCGGCCAGCAGATTACCGCGCGGCTTGGTGACCGTGATGTGGAATTTATCCTTGGTATGCGCAGCGCCCATTGGGCGCAGAACGCCATGGCGGTTCTGGCAATCATTGATGCACTGGGACTGGATGCAGCAGAATCCGCACAGAATTTACATAATTTCAATGATTTGCCGGGTCGTGGTGCCATGTCCACCGGCAGATTTGCCAAGCTGGGCATCACCCTGATTGATGACAGCTACAATGCCGGGCCGCGTTCGATGCAAGCCGCGCTTGCCAGCCTGCATTCCGCAGCACCGCAAATTCTGGTGCTGTCTGACATGCTGGAACTGGGTGATGCCAGCGCTGCTGCCCATACTGCACTGGCCCCACCCATTCTGGCACTGCGCCCCCGTGTTGTGATCACCATCGGCGACGAGATGGCACGCATGGCATCAAATCTGCCCTGCCTTGCCGCCAGCCACCATCATGCTGACACACCTGCAGCGGCGATCAGCATTTTGCACAAACTGGTCTGCGACGGGGACACCATTTTCATCAAGGGATCGCTTGGTTCGGGCGCATGGCGTGTGGCCCGCGCCGTGCTTGACGCCTTTAGCGAAGCCGGTCCTGAAACAGCGGGGGATACAATTAGTGCTACCTGATCTTCTTGTTCCGCTGGCGGGTGAATACCAGTTCTTCAACCTGTTCCGCTACATTACCTTCCGCACGGGCGGGGCCACCATCACGGCGTTGCTGATCAGCCTGTTGTGCGGGCCGGCTATGATCCGCTGGCTGAAAGGGCATCAGGCAGAGGGTCAGCCGATCCGCGCTGACGGGCCGGAATCCCACCTTGTGACAAAAATTGGCACACCGACCATGGGCGGGCTGCTGATCCTTGGTGCCTTTGCCCTGTCAACGCTGCTGTGGATGCCGTTGTCGAACCCTTATCTGTGGCCGGTCCTCAGTGTCGCGCTGGCCTTTGGTGCTGTTGGCTCGGTTGATGACTGGATGAAGCTGCGCCGCCGTTCGCATCACGGCATGTCAGGCCGCATGAAGCTGGCTCTGCAGCTGCTGGTGGCCTTTGCGGTGACCATTGTGTTTGTGGAACTGTCACCAGCGCAACTGCGTTACGGCGTTGCTGTCCCGTTCCTGAAAGATACGCTGGTCCCGCTCGGTTTGATGTATGTCCCCTTTGCGATGCTGGTCATTGTAGGGGCATCGAATGCGGTAAACCTGACCGACGGTCTGGACGGGTTGGCCATTGTACCGGTGATGATTGTCGCCGCCTGTTTCGGGCTGATTGCCTATCTTGCGGGCAATGTGAACTTCTCCAGCTATCTGCAGATCAATTATGTGCCCGGCACTGGTGATCTGGCGGTGATGTGTGGCGCGTTGCTTGGTGCCGGCCTTGGTTTCCTGTGGTTCAACGCTCCGCCCGCCCGGGTGTTTATGGGTGATACCGGATCGCTGGCACTTGGCGGTGCTCTTGGTGCGATGTCTGTGGCCACCCGCCATGAACTGGTGCTGGCCATAACCGGCGGCCTGTTCGTTGTCGAGACGCTGTCAGTCATTCTGCAGGTTGCCTCTTTCAAACTGACGGGCAAGCGCATCTTCCTGATGGCCCCGCTGCATCATCATTTCGAACGCAAGGGCTGGGCTGAGTCGACCATCGTGATCCGTTTCTGGATCATCGCGGTGGTACTTGCACTTGCCGGTCTTTCCTCTCTGAAACTGCGCTGAGGTCTGCTGTATCATGATGCTTCCACAATCCATGTCAGGACAGACGGTCGGGATCCTTGGTCTCGGCGTGTCAGGCATGGCGGCCGCGCGCGCGCTGGCCGGCGTGGGTGTGCATCTGTGGCTGCATGATGACAGCTGGTCAGAGACCGGCGCTCCAGCGGAAATTGATGTGCCAACCGCCGCACAGATCGCCGCCTGGCAGGATTGGCCCTGGGCCAGCCTCGATGCCATGGTGATCAGCCCCGGTATTCCGCATCATCTGCCTGCCCCGCATGGCGCTGCGGCGCGCGCAGCCGAGGCCGGCATTCCGGTCATCAGCGAAGTTGAGATTGCGTTGCGGGCGCGCCCGTCGGCACGCCTGATCGTGATCACCGGTACGAACGGCAAATCGACCACCACCGCACTGTTGGGGCATTGTCTTGCCAATGCTGGCATTCCGGTGGCCGTCGGCGGCAATATCGGCGATGCTGCCTGCAATCTGGATGATCCCGGTCCGGACGGGGTGATTGCCCTCGAGATGTCATCCTATCAGCTTGAAACAACACCGTCGCTGACCCCCGATATCGCTGTTCTGTTGAACATCACACCTGATCATCTTGACAGGCATGGCGGCTTGGACGGCTATGTGGCTGCAAAGGCCCGCGCAGTGACCGCACTGCCCGCGCACGGGCTTGCTGTCATTGGCAGCGGCGATAAACATGTCGTGAAACTGGCCGATGATCTGCGTGACGGGGCCGCCGCGCTTTCGGTTATCAGCCCCGAGATGGCACCGGCTGCGGTGCGTGACTGCGCCGCCCTTGCCGGTGATCACAATGCTGAAAATGCGGCTGCCGTTGCTGCCTGCCTGCAACATCTTGGATGCAGTGATGACGCGATTGCGGTCGGCGTTTCCAGCTTTGCCGGGCTGCCGCATCGCTTGCAACCTGTCGCAAATACCAGCCACCTGCAGTTCGTCAATGACAGCAAGGCAACAAACGGTGTGGCGGCGGCGCGCGCGCTGGCAGCCTTTGACAATATTTACTGGATCGCTGGCGGTCAGGCCAAAGATGATGGTCTGGGGGCCGCACTGGATGCCACAGATAAGGTGCGCCGCGCCTATCTGATCGGCGCTTCGGCACCGGCCTTTGCCGCCGCGCTTGACGGGCGCTGTGATGTAACAATGTGCGGCGATCTGAACACGGCCACCCATACCGCCTTTGCCGATGCCAGCGCTGATACAGGGTCTGCCAGCGTTGATAGCGCCACCATTCTGTTGTCACCGGCGGCAGCGTCATTTGATCAGTTTGCCAATTTTGCAGCACGCGGCAATGCCTTTGCCGAACTGGCGCGCCGTCTGGCAACACCTGCCGCCGCCCCAAAAGTCAGTCCGAAGGTCAGGGGTGGTGCGCATGCTTGACCGAACTGACAGATCGCTGGTTGGCGTGTGGTGGTGGACAGTTGACCGCTGGTTGCTGGCCAGCACCATCCTGTTGATGGTGATCGGTGCATTGCTGGTAATGGCGGCGGGTCCTGCTGTTGCCGCGAACATCCAGCTTGCCTCGCAGCATTTCGGTGTGCGTCAGGCAATCTATCTGCTGCCAGCCATTGGCGCGATGCTGTTTTTCTCGCTTCTTGAGCCGCGCCCGATCCGTGTGCTGGCGCTTTTGGGGCTGACCGGCACGATCATCCTGATGGTAATGGCCATACTTGTTGGCAGCGAGATCAAGGGCGCAACCCGCTGGATCACCATTGCCGGCATAAATCTTCAGCCCTCGGAATTTGCCAAGCCGTTCTTTGCCATTGTGTCGGCATGGTTGCTGACCTTGTGGCGCGAAGGACAGGATTTCCCCGGCTGGATCTATTCCGCTGTGCTGATGGCAATTATCGTCGGCATTCTGGTGCTGCAGCCTGATATCGGCATGACCTTCCTGATGGTTTTCACCTGGGGTTTCCAGATGTTTCTGGCCGGGCTGCCATTGTTGCTGGTGATCGGTGTTGTTGCGCTGGCCCCGCTGGGCCTGTGGCTTGCCTATATCAGTCTTGATCATGTTGAAAAGCGAATTGACCAGTTCTTCAATGGCGGGGCGTGGCAGGTTGAGCAGGCGCGCGATGCCTTTGCCCATGGCGGGCTGCTGGGTGTCGGCCCCGGGGACGGCACGGTCAAGCTGCATCTGCCTGATGCGCATTCCGATTTCATCTTTGCTGTCGCTGCCGAAGAATATGGGGCGCTTGCCTGTCTCAGCCTGTGCGGGCTTTACGGCTTTATCGTGCTGCGCGGTTTTGCTCGCACCATGTCGGACGAAGGCCTGTTTGCATTAATTGCCGGATCAAGCCTGCTGGCACAGTTCGGTGTGCAGGCCGCAATCCACATGGCCTCTTCGGCCGATCTGATCCCGACCAAGGGCATGACCCTGCCGCTGATCAGCTATGGCGGATCATCGCTTGTTGCCAGCGGCGTTACCATGGGGCTGATCCTGGCGCTGACACGCCGCCGCAAGCCTGTGGCCCTGCCCGGCCAGCGGCGTCATACACCGGCCAGCAGCAGCGCTGCGAGCCGCCCGCACCCCCTGACAAATGAGGGCATGTGATGGTTGCGGCACACACAAACCAGATTACCGAAAGGCCCCAGATTGCCCAAAGGCCCCAGATTGCCCAAAGGCCACTGATAGCCCAAAGGCCACTGATAGCATTGGCCGCCGGCGGCACTGGCGGACATGTATTCCCGGCACTGGCTGTTGCCGAAGCGCTGCAACGCGGCGGCTTTGACACGCTGATGCTGACCGACCGTCGCGGGGCCCGGCTGATGCCGCCCGCCGGCCATATCACGCTTCCGGCAGGATCACCCTTTCAGACTGGCCTGTTGCGCCGGATGCGGGCAGTTGGCGCGCTGGCAGCCGGTACATTTGCGGCGCTGGCGATTATGATCCGGCGCAGGCCCCGTGTGATGATCGGTTTTGGCGGTTATCCGGCCTTTGCTCCGTTACTGGCGGCCCGCCTGCTTGGCACCCCGTCATTGCTGCATGAGCAGAACGCCTTTCTGGGCCGCGCCAACCGGCTGCTAGCACGCTGGACCGGCAACCTTGCGATCAGCTGGGATGGCACAATCAATGTGCCACCGGCGGTGACCACACGCACCCTTGGTATGCCGGTACGCGCCACCTTCTTTGACAGCCCTGCCCTCGCTGAAAAGGCCCTCATCGATAAGACTGATAACTGCCTCACCCTTACGGTGATTGGCGGATCGCTTGGCGCCGGTATCTTTGCAGACCTTGTCCCCGATGCCATCAGCCGCCTTGATGCGCCGCTGCGCCGCCGCCTGACAGTGACCCAGCAGTGCCGGGCAGAACAGCAGACAACCCTTCTTGCCCGCTATGCCGGCATGGATATCAGCGCCGATATCCGTCCGTTCTTTGATGACATGCCTGTCATTCTGGCCAACAGCCATCTGGTGATCAGCCGTGCTGGTGCATCATCCGTGGCCGAACTTGCCGCTGCGGGCCGGCCCGCCCTTCTGGTGCCCTTTGCCGGTGCGATGGATGATCATCAGACCAAAAACGCCAAGCAGCTTGAATCTGTTGGTGGCGGGCAGTGCCTTGCCGAAGCGGAACTGACAGCAGAAAAGCTGGCCGCGCATCTTTCCGCCATGCTGCAGGATCCGGCACGCCTGGCCGCTATGGGCAAGGCAGCGCGCAATCTTGCCGCCGCCAGCGCCGCCGCAGACATCGCCGACTGGGCCGTTGAATTGGGGGGCGTGGGCGCATGAGCGAACTTCCCCTTTCCATCGGCACCCTGCATTTCACCGGTATCGGCGGCATCGGCATGAGCGGCATCGCCGAGATTCTGTTTGAGCTTGGCTATCAGGTACAGGGCAGCGATGTTGCTGAAAATGCCAATGTGCGGCGTCTGCGCGACAAGGGTATTCCGGTGACCTGCGGACAGAAGGCCGAAAATATAGATGATGCCTCGATTGTGGTTATTTCGACCGCGATCAAGCCGGACAATCCGGAATTGCTGGCCGCGCGCGAACGCTTTCTGCCGATCGTGCACCGCGCCGAAATGCTGGGTGAACTGATGCGGCTGCGCTGGTCGGTTGCCGTTGCCGGTACACATGGCAAGACAACCACCACATCATTGATTGCAACGCTGCTGGATTCCGCCCGTATCGATCCGACCGTGATCAATGGCGGCATCATCACCGGCTGGGGCAGCAATGCCCGCCTTGGCAAGGGACAGTGGATGGTTGTCGAGGCAGACGAAAGTGACGGGTCATTTTCCAAGCTGAACCCCACTGTTGCCGTCGTTACAAACATTGATCCCGAACATCTCGACCATCACGGCACCTATGAGGCGCTGGAGGCGGCCTTCTTCAATTTCGTCGCTGCCATCCCGTTTTACGGCTTTGCGACATTGTGTATCGACCATCCCTCGGTGCAGCGCCTGATGGCTGGCATCAAGGACCGGCGAATCATCACCTATGGTCTGTCGGCAAATGCTGATGTGCGTGCTGTGAATATGCGGCACGAAGGGTCGGCCATGCTGTTTGATGTGATCCTGTCCGAGCGCACCGCCGGCAACACTGGCATCATATCTGATCTGCGCTTCCCGATGCTTGGCGAACACAATGTCCAGAACTGCCTGGCGGCCATTGCTGTGGCGATGGAAATGGGCATGACGCCAGACGAAATCACCACCGCGCTTGCCAGATTTGGCGGGGTGGGCCGCCGCTTCGAAACCAAAGGTGTCAGCGGCGGCGTGACAGTGATTGATGATTACGGCCACCACCCTGTCGAAATTCGCGCTGCCTTGCAGGCTGGCCGGATGCTGTGCGGCACCAACAAGCTTGTCGCCGTGGTTCAGCCGCACCGGTACAGCCGCCTTGCCGATCTGTTCGATGATTTCTGCGCCTGCTTCAATGATGCGGATGAAGTGCTGGTTGCCGATGTTTATGCCGCTGGTGAGGCCCCGATTGACGGGATCGACAAGAATGCGCTGGTGACCGGTCTGCGTGACCGCGGGCATCGTGGGCCGGCACCGCTGGAATCGCGTGAAGATCTGGCACGGGAAATTCTGCAGCGCACGGAGAATGGCGATCTTGTGATGTGCCTCGGTGCTGGTGATATCACCAGCTGGGCGGCTGCGCTTGCCAACGAAATGGACATATTGCGCGGAGGGGCATCATGACGCTGGTCAACCGTCTTCCCGCTGTTCGCGGCACCTATGCCGATGCTGTCGATATGTCGCGCCACACATGGTTTGGTGTTGGCGGGCCAGCTGACGTGGTGTTCTGCCCGCGCGATGCCGATGATCTGGCGCAGTTCCTTGCCGGATGCCCGGCCGACATTCCCCTGCTGCCAGTTGGTGCGGGCTCGAACCTTCTGGTGCGTGATGGCGGCGTTGCCGGTGTTGTCATCCGGCTGAATGAATTCATGACCTCGGTATCGCATGACGGTACCACCGTGACCGCTGATGCAGGCGCGAGCGACGCGGATGTTGCGCGCTATGCCGCGCGGGAAGGTCTTGCCGGCCTTGAATTCCTGATCGGTATTCCGGGCACCATTGGCGGCGGCCTGCGGATGAACGCCGGTGCTTACGGCAGTGAATTCCGTGACGTCACACTGCGCGCCTGCGGTCTCGACCGGCAGGGCAACGCTGTCAGTGCCACACCAGATAAAATGGGCATGGCCTATCGGCACAGTGATGCGCCGGCAGACTGGATTTTCACCCATGCCACGCTTTCCGCTGTCAGCGGCGCGCCCGATGCCATCAAGGCCAGGATGAAAGAGATCATCGCCAGCCGCGGTGATGCGCAGCCGCGCGGTGTGCGCACCGGCGGCAGCACCTTCGCCAATCCGCCCGGTGGCAAAGCCTGGCAGGAAATCGATGCTGCCGGGTGCCGCGGCATGGTCATTGGCGGCGCACAGGTATCCGAAAAACACTGCAACTTCCTGATCAATACCGGTACTGCCAACGCCCATGATCTGGAAACATTGGGCGAAGCGGTGCGTGGCCGCGTTCAGGAACATGGGGGCCCGTCCCTGCGCTGGGAAATCCGTCGTGTCGGCCGCCTTGCAGATGGCCGCCGCATCATCGCCGCGCAACCAGAGACAACTCAACCAGAGGGGAATGGCACATGACTGGCGAGCGCGTGGCCGTCCTGATGGGGGGCTGGACATCCGAAGCACCGGTCAGCCGGGTCACCGCCAGCTTTTGTGGACAGGCGGCGCGCAACGCCGGCTGGGATGCTGTCGAGATCGAGGTTGAACGAAATATTGCCGCCGTGCTGGCCGACATGAAGCCGGCCCGCGTCTTCAATGCACTGCATGGTCAGGTCGGCGAGGATGGCAACATCCAGGGGCTGCTGAACATCATGAACATCCCCTACACGCATAGCGGCGTGCTGGCGTCGGCAATGGCGATGGACAAGCTGCGTGCGAAAAATGCACTGGCAGAGGTCGGCATCAATGTCCCGCCAACGCTGCCTCTGGTCGAAGACAGCCATGTCTATCCGGCAGATTACAACGGCGCGCATGTGATCAAGCCACGCGCCGACGGGTCCAGCATCGGCGTGGTGATTGTGCAGGAAGGCAACAATGCGGCCCCGGCGCGCAGCCACTGGAAGCTGGAAACCGAATTGATTGCTGAACCCTATATCCCCGGCCTTGAACTGACCGTGGCGGTTCTTGATGGCACAGCACTGTGCGTGACCGAAATCCGCCCAAAGATCGATTTCTATGATTTCGATGCAAAATATGCGGCTGGCGGGTCTGAGCATATTCTGCCGGCCGACATCCCGCAGGACGTCACCCTGACCGCCTGCGACTGGGCCGAGCGCGCCTACCGCCATCTTGGCTGCCGCGGTGTGATTCGCGCCGATTATCGTTGGGACAAGGACAAAAACGCGCTGTTCATGCTGGAAATCAACACCCAGCCCGGCATGACCGCCACCTCGCTCGTGCCTGAACAGGCCCGCTTTGTCGGCCTGTCCGGCGAAGAGCTGGTGAACCACCTTCTGGAGACTGCGCAATGCGACGACTGATGCGATTCATCCGCGCACGCAGCGACAACGCATCGGCAGCTGATAGCAGCCAGACGCAGCGCCGCCTTCCTGGCTGGCGGGCAATTGCCGCCACGGTGATGGTGGTCCTTCTGGCCGGCGGCGGTATCGGCGTTTATCTCGAACGCGGCCACCTCGCCGACATTCTTGTCGCCACCTCGGCAGATGCCGGCCTGAAGCTGGAACATATCGAGGTCTATGGCCGCACGCACACGCCGAAAGATGTATTGCTTGCCGCCAGCGAACTGACCCTTGGCGAACCGATGCTGAGCATCTCGCTTCCTGACCTGCATGCCCGTCTGTCCACCATCGGCTGGATTGAGGATATCGCTATCGAGCGCGAGATGCCGTCAACCATCCGCTTGTTGCTGACCGAACGCCTTCCGATGGCGTTGCTGCAGACTGTCGATGGCCACCGGGTCATCGATGCCAGCGGCACCATCATCACCGGCGCTGACCCGTCGGCCTTCAGCCATCTGACCGTGGTGGCTGGCAAACAGGCTGCCGGCAAGGTGGCCCCAATCCTGAATATCTTGCGCACCGAGCCTGAGCTTTATGCCGAGGTCTGGGCCGTCACCTTCCAGTCAGAACGGCGGTGGGATGTGCATCTGCGCAGCGGCATTCGTGTGCGCCTGCCGGAAGGCGATCCGCGCACCGCCTGGTCACGGCTTGCCATGATCGACCATTCCAAGCGCATTACCGATCGTGATCTTGCTGTGATCGACATGCGCGTGCCCGACCAGATGATCGTCGAACCGAACATTCCGGTTCGCGGAAAGGGGAGCAAGACATGAAGTTGCGCCGCGCCCGTCACAGCCGCCGGCCATTCGGCATTCTCGATATCGGCAGTTCAAAAATTTGCTGCATGATCGGCGAGCATGACAAGAATGGCGGGGTTCGCCTTCTCGGACAGGGAACGCATGCCTCGGGCGGCATTCGTGCCGGAGAGGTCACGGCACTTGCCGCTCTCAGCGATGCTATCGGCAATGCTGTGCAGACGGCCGAGCGCGCCGCCGGCGTTTCGATGAATGCCGTCAGTGTAGTGCTGGCTGGTGGCAGCCCGCGCTCCAGCTTCCGCACGCAGGCCATCACCATGTCTGACAGCACTGTCAGCCGACGCGATGTGCGCCGCCTTCTCGACCGGTCCGGTGCGCAGGAAATTGATAGCGCGCTGCAGCTCATGCAGCTTCATCCGCTGCATTACAGCCTTGATGACATCCGCGGCATTTCCGATCCGGTTGGCATGCGCGGACGTGAACTGACCGTTGATTTCCTGACTGTCGTGGCAAACCGTACCCATCTTGCCAACATCATCGAGGCACTGGCCCAGAACCATCTTGGTGTGGAACGGTTTATCCATGCCGGGTACGCAGCAGGGCTGGCCTGTCTTGGCAATGAAGAACGCGAAGTTGGCAGCACCGTCATCGACCTGGGTGGCGGCACCTCTTCAGCAGCGATCTTCATGGATGGCAAGCTGATCTATATCGACACTGTGCCGGTTGGCGGCCAGCATGTATCGACCGATATCGCCCGTATTCTGTCAACACCGCTGGCCACAGCCGAACGGTTGAAGGCAGTTCATGGTGCCATCACCCCGATCGATACCATGGCGGCAGCCCCCTCGCCGGTGCGCGAAGCCCTGAAAATGGGTCATTCGGACAATATCATGCTGCCCGGCGTCGGCGATCACATCGAGGTCGATGGCAAGATGATCGACCGCAGCCTGCTCAGCGCCGTCATCCGCCCACGCGTTGAGGAAATCATCGAACTTCTGACCGACAGGATGCGGACCGTGCGCATGGATTACGCCGCCGGCAACCGCTTTGTCCTGACCGGCGGTGGCAGCCAGATGACCGGCATTGCCGATTTTTGCGCCCAGGTCGCAGGCAAGAGCGTCGGTATCGGCGAGCCAGCCAGTATCGGCAATTTGCCAACCGAAGAGACCAGCCGGTCCAGCGCTGCTGCTATCGGCGCCCTTATTCACGTCAGCCGTCTGACCGAGGACGACCCGGCCGAACGTCAGACAAGGACCCTGCCCCATGGCCCGATCGAACGATTGGGCGCGTGGTTCCGGGACAATATCTGAGAAAGGAGCATCCAAAATGCAGCCTTGTACATTGACGCATCCGCTTGCCGCTCCATCGGCCGGCCTTGACGTCAGACACATCAATTTCGCTCGCGGGGCCGTCGGGCCATTCCAGCGCCCGCACCCAACTGCTGCCGCGCCCTTGAGCGTTTCGGTACCGGCAGCCCCATGGTCAACCATCACAAAAGGGAGACTCGCATGACCATCAACCTCTCCGTTCCGCAAACCATGCAGGAACTGCGCCCACGTATCACCGTAGTCGGTGTTGGCGGGGCTGGCGGCAATGCCGTCAACAACATGATCAATGCTGATCTGGATGGCGTCGACTTTCTGGTCGCCAACACAGACGGTCAGGCACTGGCGCATTCACTCGCCGGTCGCAAGATTCAGCTTGGTACAGCCATAACCCAGGGTCTTGGTGCCGGATCGCAACCGGATGTCGGACGCGCCGCTGCCGAGGAAAGCATGGAAGCCGTGATGGGCGAACTTGCTGATTGCAACATGGTGTTCATTACCGCCGGTATGGGTGGCGGCACTGGCACCGGGGCTGCCCCGGTTATTGCCCGTGCAGCCCGCGAACGCGGCATCCTGACTGTCGGTGTTGTCACCAAGCCCTTTGACTTTGAGGGGCAGCGCCGGATGGCGCAGGCCGAAGCCGGTATCGAAGAGATGCAGGCCTATGTTGACACGCTGATCGTCATTCCGAACCAGAACCTGTTCCGGCTGGCGAATGAGCGGACCACCTTTGCTGATGCGTTCCACATCGCCGATACCGTGTTGCACCAGGGTGTTGCCGGTGTCACGGATCTGATGATCAAGCCCGGCCAGATCAATCTCGACTTCGCCGACATTCGTGCGGTAATGAGCGAGATGGGCAAGGCCATGATGGGCACTGGCGAGGCATCGGGCGAAAGCCGGGCCACGCAGGCTGCTGAAGCAGCGATCAATAACCCGCTGCTGGACGACATCACCATGCAGGGTGCGCGCGCCGTATTGATCAACGTCACCGGCGGTCTTGATATGACCCTGTTCGAGGTTGATGAAGCCGCCAACCGGGTCCGCCGCGAGGTTGACAGCGAGGCCGTGATCATCTTCGGGTCCACCTTTGATGAAAAGCTGGAAGGTGTGATGCGGGTGTCCATTGTTGCCACCGGCATTGAAGCCGTTGCAGGCGCGGGTGCACGCCCGATGCCGTCACCGGCAACCTTGTCATCATCCGGCAACGTGTCGCGTACATCGACCATCATCTCGCCTGCCGCTGCTTCACCCGTTGGCACATCAGCTACAGATGCTGCCAAGCCATCGGTTGTTACTGCCGACACAAACGTGACTGCAAAGCCGACAGAAAGCGCCAGTGATAATGGCGCGGATAATAATGCTGATGGGGACAGCGACAGCGATGATATTGCATCGAGTGCATCCAGAACGCTGCCAACAATGCCGGCCATGCCGTCTGCTCCCACTGCGTCAGCTGATGACAGGGTCGAGACAAAAGCAGATGCCGACATGACGACTGCATCAGCGCCCGAGCCGATCCGCAGTGCTGGCAGCATCGATGGCAATGCGCCCTACGAGCCGGGGTTTGTTGCCACGAAGAAGACCTCGCGCCTGGCCTTCCTGTCGACCGGCAAGCCGGCACCACGTACACCTGCTCCGGCAGACGCGGCTATGCCGATATTCTCGGACAAGCCGACAGCTGCACCTGACGGGTCTGCAAACAGTAGCGATGCCACTACAGATGCCACTAAAGATGCCACTAAAGATG
>MDSV01012698.1_pt1 | contig 12632 bp, 8 predicted proteins | sample 810851 | NCBI WGS metagenome assembly MDSV01 (sample SAMN05326640, study PRJNA326480) | marine metagenome | isolation source: seawater | place: Atlantic Ocean: North East | collected 2012
CCGCCATTCGGCCCCCTTGTGGTGCGCGTCGCGCATGGCCTTGCACGTGAGCCGCAGCACAAAGGGCGTGTCCACGAGCTCATGCAGGCGCGCTTGCGGCAGGTCGCTGGTCGACCAAAACCATTCGCACGCGCCCGCCATTTTGTGCGCGCGCCTCACACACGACCGCCACCGCACGCCGCAAGCGGGCGCTCGCAGCGGCCAGCGCGCGCGATTGCGCACCGCGACCCCGAGCGCGCGCGCTAACCCTGAAACTCGCGAGCGCGGCCTTTGCACCGCGTGTGCGACGCTCCCGATGGCGCTCGTTGCGCACGACGGTCCTGCGCTCGTCCAGAGCGGTCCCGCCAAGGGAAAGCCCTACATTTTGTCCTTTGGCAAGACGCAGTATTTGGTGCCGTCTTCGGCCATCAAGTCGCCGGCGAAAAAGTCCAACCCGGTTCCCAACGGCAAGGCGCTGGGCCAGATCCTGGCGACCAAGGCGCCCGAGAAGTGGCTCGAGTATTGCTCTCCCGAGTGCCTGTGCCACATACAGGCCGACGACAGCACGTGCGTGTACACGACCTTTACGGTGGAGGGCCACGAAGAGGAGTCGCGCTTCCTGCGCTTCATCAGCGGCACCATTGCCGACCGCAACTTTCCCCTTTGGAAGGAGCGCGTTGAGAAGAAGATTACTGATGGCGACATTGTGCTGAACAACGACCGCCAGCGCGCGCGTCTCGACGTGCTCAACTGGAGCAAGGCCAAGGACTGCCCCAACCGCGCGCAGCTCAACCCGGAGCTGAACAAGTGGACGGCGCTCGACAAGGAGGAGAGCGTCAAGTCGTGCCGCATTGAGCCAGAGGCCAAGAAGCGGCAGCTCAAGGCGCACGGCACGGGGGGCTCGCTGCAGGGCGCCATTGGAAAGCACTCGCAGAGCGCCAGGTCGGTGCAGCACCAGCTGCTGACCGACGACGTGGTTGACTGGGAGCTGGTCTACCGCATGGGTCCGAAGGGCACCTACAATGTCCACGAGGTGGGCAACGTGCTGCGTATCGTGCAGTACAAGCACGAGGACGGTGTTGTGGACGCGGTTGGTGACAGCACCGCCGAGCCTGCGGCCCCCGTCGGGGAGCCAACCACCAATGGCCGCCACGCTGGCGACGAGGAGGAAGACGACAACGACATGTAGGTAGGCCGGGGAGTGCGCGTGTAGTGTGTCTGAACGCGGTTGGGTCCATGTATAAAAAAAGAGCGGTGCAATTTGACGGCTTGCGGTGTGCTCAAAACAGCGCGCCGTCGCGCGCAGCAATGCCGCCGCCCACGTACCGCCAGCAGCTGTGGCGGTCGGTGCCGCTCGGCCGCGCCGCGCGCGTGGGCCTCTTCCAGGTGGTGGCGTCCGTTGTGCTCTTTGCGCAAGCGGAGCCGGGCTCCTTGCTCCGGGTGGCGATCGTCTTTGGCGGCTGCGTCAGCCTCGCGACCCTGCCGCTCGCCCGGCTCTGCGCGGCACACTCGCGCAACCACCCGCGCGTCTACTGGTGGGCGGGGCGTGTGTGGACCGCGTCCCTGCCGCTCTTCTTCACGCTCACCGTCGCCGACGCGTACGACGGCACCGGCGCCGCCTTCGCCGAGCGGGCGACCGCGCCCTTTGTGATGGCGGCCGTCGTCGGCCTCTCGTTCGCCATCGGCGCGCAGGGCGCGCTCCTCGGCGTGCCGGCCGACGCGCTCGGCAACATGGCGGCGGTCATGCTCGGCATGGCCGCGCTCAAGCTGCGCGTGGCGTACACGCCCGCCTACCTGCTGCTACACGTGGGGCTCTTCGGTGGGATCACGATCGGGTACGCGTGCGTCTCCAAGTACGCCGACGTGCACGAGGCGCTGCGCGACGCGGCCGAGGACGTCGTGGTCGGCGCGGCCGCGCGCGAGCCCTTTGTGGTCACCGACGCAGTGATGCACATCCGCGCCGTCAACCAACGCCTGCTCGACGTGCTCGGCTACGAGGAGGAGGAGCTCGTAGGCCGGCCCGTGATGGAGCTGCTGTACGAGGCCAGCTCCTGGGGCGGCGACCACGCGTGGATTCGGCGCACGCTCTTCGAGGCGGCCGCGCGCAAGGAGAACACCAATGGCCACGTGTGGTCGCTACGCTCCAAGGACGGCCACACGCACCCCGTGCGCATCACGCTGGGCGAGACGCGCTGCCCCGTGAGCGCGATGCGGATGTTCACGGCCCAGTTCACGTGCATGCGCATGGAGCAGCGCAACCAACAGCTCAAGGCCGAGAAGGAGCGGCTGCAGTGGGACCTGGTGAGCTCGGGGTGCCACGAGTGCGAGAACCAGGATTCACGCGAGGCGCTCGGCGCGCGCGTGGCCGAGGGCGCGCCGCACCGCACCTTGGGCGCGATGCAGGACCAGGCCAAGACCGACGACGCCGTCTCGTGCGCCCTTTCCTTTGACCACGTCGACTCGAGCGTCGCCTCGCCCAGCGTGCCAGGGCACACGCTCATCGCGCCCGCGCGGCCCAAGACACCGAGCTCAATTGCCTCCCTCAAGTCGTCCGTCATGGACACGGTCAGCGAGGCGGCCAAGAAGAGCCCCACGCGCGCGCCGCCGCCGTCCAAGGAGTCGCGCCTGCCGCGACCCAAGAAGGTGTGCTCCGAGCCGTCGACCAGCGCCAAGCCCAAGGCCGGCAACTCCAAGAAGTCGACAAAGCGCGCCGTGCCCGCCATCGAGCGCGACCCGCGCGAATGCTCGTGATTTTTTGATGCGAATGCGCGCGTGCGCGGGTGGCCCAGTCCCCGCGCGCGCTACCATGGATTGAAGCTCGGCTCAGCCATGCCATCGCACACTCCGTTTTTTTGCACAGTTTTGAACTCGCCACGAATGTGGCCGATTGTTTTGTGGGGTTGTTGTGTTGCGTCTGTACTGATAATACACATCGGGGTTGTTGCCTAGTAGACGGCAGGAAGAGGGGAGGAGAAGCGCGACGCGCGTCGCCTCCCCGGTGGGTTCCTCCCCCGACCCAATGGCGTTGCCCAACCTCTCGACGCTGTCCTTGGACGCCGTCGATACCCAAACAAAGGAGGAGAGCGTCTTCGAACTCGACGAGGAGATCGACACGGGAGATCCGTTTGCCCTGCACCACGACGCCTGGACTGGACCTCCGATGCGCAGAAGAAGCCTCGGTAGGGGGCGACAGGCTGTCGATCCGTACGCGCGCCCGCACAACCTCCCGGACGATGACGAGCCAAACGCGACAATCCCCAACAACTACATCGGAAACGAGCAATACTTTGAGGATTTCAGGCGCAGGGACCTGGAGTGGGGCTTTCTCTTTCGCCAGCAAAAGTATCCCTTTGACAAGTCGGGCGAGCGGAACAGCACCAACCTCTTGGAACGCATTCAGCTCAAGGAGCGCTTTGAGCGCAGGGATGGGTTGGGAAAGACGTGCCTACGCACAAAGTACAAGGGCGATGACGCCGCGGTCATGGCGTTCACCACCAGGACGGCAATGAGCAATCTCCGAAAGGCCATCGAGGACTGGCACAGCCTTTGCTACGTGGTCAACCGGCGCGACGATCTGCTGGGCGTCATGGCCTTGGGCCAGCTCAAGCGATTCAAGGACGACGCCACGGGCATCGTTACGGTCGACAACCACCAGATGAAGCTTCCGTCTGAGTGGATCAATGGCATGCGCACACTGATCCGGCAAAAGGGCATCCACCGCCAGCTGAGGGACCGCGCGCCCGGGGAGGGCAACTACACTCCCAAGGAACGGTACCTGGAAGTGAAGAAGCGACACCTCAACTTTTACATCGAGTGGGTGTGCACGGCGAGTGACGAGGGTGTGTTCAACCTGCCCCCAGAGCTGGCCATCAGGGGGGTGGGCAGGACGCTTCTGAATGGACTCATCGAGTTCATCCGAGAGGTCTACGTCAAGCCGTGCGCACGCGCAATGGTCGTTGAGCAGTGGTCGCTTCCCGACCTCGAAATGACGCCCGGTGCGGATTACAACAGCATGCAGCCGGTATCCGACCAGCGCTGGGAAGCACAGAGCGTCAACCAATCGCTGCCATGGGCCGAGGCCGCGATCGCGTATTGGGTCTTCTTTGACTTTATCGCGCTCGATTCGGCCAAGGATGCCTGGAAAAGGATGGGCTTTTGCCAGACCGAAGGCATGTTTCAGCCGTGGAATGAGGTGCTGCAAATGGGCGACTGGCACGACTATTACACGGGACCGTCCATGTACCTGCCAATGGTCGGATTCGATGACACGTATCGGTGCCAGGACGGGTACGTGCCGCCGCAGCCGCCTCAGCAGGCGTGAGAAGAAACGCCCCGAGTGTGTGGATTGTGTGTGTGTGTGTGGGAGTGTGGTTGGGATGTGTGGTTTGGGGGGTGTGTGTGTGTGTTTTACTCGATTCGTAAAAAACATATCTTGCGTCGTGTCGGCCCTAGGTGCACAAGGCCACACGCCTCGTAGCCAGCAATGGCGGCCATGGAGGTGGAGCCGCTGCCACCGATGCACCTGCTCGGTGGTGACCGGGGACTCAAGCGACAGGTGTCGCGCAACGCGGAACAGAGCGATGGCAAACGGACCTTTTTTGGTCAGCAAAACTACGAGAACATCGTGTACGACATCGTGCACACGTTTTCGCCGTTGATGTCAAGGTGCCACGACTTTGAAGAGGTGACGCTGTCAAAGCAATTCCATGGCCGCAACTCGGAAGGGGAGAGTGACCAGGCCATGCAGGCCGTGTTCATTGGCTACCCCTTTAATCCCGCGGGCCAGTGGGTTGACCGAAGTGATCTAGGCCAAGACGACGGATACGACGGCGATCGCGAGCAGCCGGCAACGTACCCCAATCCTGGGAAGCGCATGTACCGCGTCACGTTTCGACTCTTTGACCGGTACGGCTTTGTTCCAATGCGTCACCTCCTGAAGCAACACAGAATTCCGGCAAGCGTGGACGTAGAGTGCGGCATGGAGGGACAGCAACTGTACGAGAAGATCATCGACATTGCGGTGCAGTGGATGGACTTCATTTCGGACCAGTTCAAGCTGGCCAGGGTGGCGCGCAATTCCAGGCCGCTTGGATCGGGCCGCCTCGCCGTGGTTGCGGAGCTTTGAGACGGTGTATGTGTGTGTCTCTGTGTCTGTGATATCGAGTTTTTGGAGTTTGCGCTAACAATGTGTGCACCCGCACGGGGTTTTCTCCACCAACTGTAGCGGTGCCAGGAGGCGTGCATGAGCGCCCCGGCACCATGCGTAATAGAAGAAGGGTTGCCTGAATGCTTCATCTGCACCGAGAGCGCACCAGCGCCGCGCCGATCGGCGTGCAAGTGCACCGATCGGCACGTGCACGACGATTGCCTCGCCAAGATGCTCGAGACGACACGTCACGCCCGGTGCCCCGTGTGCGCGGCGCCGTACACCAACATCCAGTCGCGGATTTTGGTGGTGGGTGTGGAGCCATGCAGCAAGGGCGGCGCGGTGCTCGGGGCCGTAATGATCTCCATAGTCCTACTCGGGTGCGCAATCAACACCGTGTTGGTCTGCTGCTGCGGCCAGCGCGAATTGTCGGCCAGGGAGGACTTTGTAGTCTACTTTGCCTCCATCTTGATGACGTCCGTGGGCTGTGCGTTGGTCGCCTACATTGGACGCGAATGCCTGATGGAGGGCCCAAGAGCACTCTGGAAATCGATGCTCGTCCGAAGGCGCAAGGTGTGTGTTGGTGTGAACGAGGTGGCGCTTGTCGCGACTCCACTCGCATGACTCGGTGAGTGTTTTGAATGAATAAAAGGACAATACAATTTTAACGACTGGCCCGGAGGGCGACAAACAGTGCCAGCCCTCCCTTGCACACCGAGTCTAGGATCCCATACCCCAAGTCTTTCAACACGCTCAGCAGCGGATCGGTCTGGTCCGAAGGCATCGGCTGCGCGCTCTTTCCGGGTTTCAGGTCGCGGGACCAGCAGTTGAGCCAGACCACCTGCAGCAGCGAGATGATCGGGTAGCCCACCTGGATGATGGACAGGGCCCACAGCACGTAGGCGTCCTCCATGGCGTGGTCGTTGGTCTTTTCGTGCGGTGGTCCCACGTGAAAGAGCAAATCCAGCGTGGTGAGCACCCAGATGGCCGTGGCGCCGAGGTAGGCGATGACGCCCAGAGAGACGCTGCACCAGCGACGCGAGACGCGTCGCTTGTTTTCGGGTGCGCGGAGGTCGTTCAAGAAGAAGCGCGCAATGGACCCCAAGAAGATGATGAATGTCTGCAAAAAGGCGGCGACGTGCGTCGCAAAAATGCGATTGTCGGTGTGCGGCTCGGCCTGGTTGGCAATGGCGTGCTCGGCGAGTTTCATCAGGACCAAGGTGACCGTCCAGTCTGAATGGCGAAGGGAATCCACAGCAATCTCCTGCGCATAGAGCTTGGAGCTGTTCTGGTAGGCCTGCGCGTCGTAGCCGCCCGGTGCATTGTTGCGTCCAAGTCCCACCATCCACGCCGAGAGCGGCTTGACGTTCAAGGCCTGCAGACGTATTCGCCAAATAAACGCATAATGGAGCACCGCCACCGCATTGATGGCCGCCGCCAAGCCGCACGTCTTGATCACGAGCGGATCGGAACTGCCGGCAGCGACCAAGGCGGCAAAGACGCCCGTGCCCAGGAGTTTGAAGAGCACAACTCTCATCACAGAGGCCCGCAGCGGCACGGGGCAACTGCCGATGGCCTGAAACTGCAGCTTGGAGTCGACCTGTGCCACCGTCGAGAAATCGCCATTGATCAGCGCGCCCAGCTCGTCGCTCTCGTCCTTTGCCGTCACGGCCGCAGCGGCCGCACCGATCCAAGGAACCGGGAGGGGCAGCGTGCGAAACGTGAATTGTCTTGGTGACATGGACGTTGTTTTTAGATGACGCTACAACTCACAGGAACACGCGACGGCCTAATTGCGAGACACCCCGTTGGCGCACACGCCAAACGGGGGAGAGAAACACACGCACACACGCACACACGTTCACTCGTCCATCTCGGACCCGGCCTCGCCCTCGGACCCGGCCTCGGCCTCGCCCTCGGACCCGGCCTCGCCCTCGGCCTCGCCCTCGGCCTCGGCCTCGCCCTCGGCCTCGCCCTCGGCCTCATCCTCGGCCTCGCCCTCGTCCTCGGCCTCGTCCTCGGCCTCGACGGACTGCTTCTTGGCGTCCTCGATCCGCTCATCCTCCTCGCGACGGCGCTTGCGGCAAAACTTGTCAAACGACTCCTTCATCGACTCGGCGTCCCAGCCCTTGGGCTTGCCCACGACCTGCTCGAACCAGAGACCCGCCGACTGCTCATTGAAGACCATGGCCTCGCGGGTCGCCTGGCCCTGCGCCTTGGCCTGCTCGTACTTCATGGCCCTCTTGTACGCCCTGGGGTACTCCGCGATGATCTTCTTGTTCGCGGCCAGCGTCTCCTTGCGCCGGGCCTTGGCCTTGGCCGTCTTCTCGTCGCACTCGCGCTTCTCATCGTCGTTCAAGTCCTCGTACAGCTTGCCCTTGTACTTCTTGGGTCCGCCCCGCCTGGCCGGGGCCCGCTGGTTGTTGTTGGCCCCGGCGTCCTGGTTGGGGACGTCGTCGTAGTCTTGCCCGAGCTTGGCGAGCTCCGCCTCGGCCTCCTCGACCGCCTTGGCGGCGTCGACGTAGGCGGCCTCGGCCGCCTTGAACTCCGCAAGCGTCGAATCGACCAGCGCCTGTCCATCGGCGATGGCCTCCTCGGTCGGGGGTTCTCCAAACCAAACCACGGCACACTGTGGGTAGTTCTCGCGCAGCAGAGCGACGTTCTTGCCATTGGACTCGTAAAACGCAAGCGCCGCATCGTCGTCCTCGTCAATCTCCAAGTCCGGCTGGGGCGGGTTGGTCTTGTCCCAGCCCGTCTCCAAGTTGTTGAGGTTCTTCTTGGCATTCTTGTGTGCCTTCTTCGCCGCGGTAACTCCATCGGTGGCCTTGGTCAGCTCGGCCTTGCGATCCTCGAGCAGGGCACGCTTGACCTCCGCGCCGCCGCGGTTGGGTGCGTTGTTGGCGTTGCTCAGCGCCTCCTCGCGAAGCTGGTCGAGGGCATCGACCTCATTGTACGAGTTGGCGTTGTGGGTCTCGAGGGCTGTGATGCGCGAGCCGTGGACCTCGGCCCGTGGCAGGGTCGAAATATCGACGTCGTCGGGGGCCTCGGCGGCGCTGGCACGGCAAACGCCGCCGCGGCCGACGTGCGCACCGACGGCCATGCAACCGCCACACACAATCTGTGTGGACTCACAGTCGAGCTGGTTGGTCGACTGGTTGACGCTGGAGCTGGAGCCGACGTGGATCGTGTCGTCCCGGGCGAAGCGGTAGCGCTTCTCGGTCTTGCCGTTGACGGTGACATCGACCGTCGTGGTGCACTCGAGGTCCTTGAAGGTCACATTGTCTTCGTCGCCCACGACGTGCTCGACGAGATGGACGCACTTGGGGTTGCTGCAGCAGAGAATCACCGAGGAACGTCCCGAAAACTCCATCCACTTGTCGACGACGGTGCACGCGCTGAGTGCGAACTTCTTATCGGCCATTGGGTCCGTTGAGGTTGGATCTGGGGACTTGAGTTTGCAAAAGGGAGGGGCACAGGCACAGTGGTGTGCTGGGCTCCTTTCTGCAAGCCACCACACACACAAGCCGCAAGACGTCACAATGCAAGCACTTGGTGAGAGGGGTGTTACCACGGACACTCGAGGTCCCCTGGTCCCGGGGGGGTGGGACGCGTGGTCAGGGGGGGGTACGTAACCAGCAAACGGCGCCACGGACGCCAAACTTGGTGCTTGCCTTTTACGTCTGCGCGTCTTGCGGCTTCTGTCTGGGGCTCTGGTAGCAAACCAGCCCCAGTGCACACATGAAGCGCCAGAATGGCAGCCACAGCCCTTCGGGGACCCAACGTCGCAAAATCTCGCGACCTCCACCCGCGCCCCCGTCGGACGACGAGTCCAATGAAGACCATGGCGCTGGCATCCTTTCCGGAGGCAAGAAGTCCAAGGCGTCCACATCCTCGTCAGTAGCGTCCTCGCCACGTCCCCGATCCGCACGGGCGTCGCTCCTCATCTGCGGCAAGACGTCCACTGGAACCACGCACGCGCCCCTGACCCTCGGCAAGACGGCCAACTCCGAGACGGCGCGCTACCTCAAGGCCGAAATGGACAAGATGCGGGCCTCGTTGGAGTTTACTGCCAAGCAAGACGCCGATGCCTTCGAGGGCAGGATCGAGCTTCCCCAATGGCGCGACGCCGATGGCACACGCACCGCAACCTCGCACAAGTCCATCGAGGATCTGCTGAACACCGATGCCCGCTTCATCCCCTACGCGCTCTTTGCCGAGATGCAGCACCACGATAGCCAGCTGGCGACGCTGGGCGGCGTGCCGACGGATGGACGCGTCACCAACCCCTTTGTACGGTCCTCGAACAAGGAGCTTTGCACGTTCAATCATGTCTACGACAACATGGAGGAGGTCCTTCGTCCCGTCATTCGCGAGACGGACGACTTCCCGCTGCGCCCCGAGCAACGCCTCGCCATTGGCACCTACCTCCAGCGTTACCCGATGGAGATGCACGCACGCGTTCGCCGACTCAACGATTCCGTCACGCTCGCTTCCCAAGTCGGCATGGCGCCCCTTACCCGGCCAAACATCTCGCTGATCAACTTTGCCACCGGCAACGGCAAGACGGTCATGGGCATCACCATGGCCATGACCGAGATCTGCGATCCCACGCTGTGGAAGGGACTGCAGGAGCGGTGGCGTCCCTCGCTGTGGGCCAACTCGTCCGTCGAGGGTCTTGGCCTCACTCGGTGCAACTGCCTCAGCACCCAAGAGCTCGCGCGCGTCGTCATCGCCTTTGTGCCGACGCCACTCATGGATCAGTGGAGGCACACCGCTGGGCTCGTCAACGACGCCATGCGCGTCGAGAACCATTATGGGTTTGAGATCTGGGAGGGACTTGGCGTGCTGCAGCGCAGCGGCGGCGAGGGCGGGCAGGAGACGGTGCGGCGCACGCTGCGCGAGGCCCACCGCCGATCGCGCGAGACTAACGAGGCCATCCTGTGGATTGTGCCCGCCAAGACCGACTCGGCCTACCAGACCGTTCGTGACGATCCCCGACTCGCCTTTGCGACAAAGCTCGTCGACGAGGGCACCAGCACCACAGACCCGCGATCGTACGCCCCAGAGTCGCCGCCGATCACCAACATCTTCCTCCAGGCGACCGTCGATCGGCTGTCCAAGGCCACGGCCAACCAGATGCGTCACCCGATCCGGGTGGCCCTCAGCAACCAGACCTACGAACCAACCAACACCGAACACGCCGCCATCTTCCACATGCTGTCGCTCCCCGACTGGCTGCGCTTCATGGTCGGCAAGGGCATGGCCGACGTCATGCCCTGTGGCCTCAAGCGCATCGGTCTCAAGATTCGCGTCCAGTCACTGTCGGGCCGCCTGCTCAAGTCGGATCTCACGATCACCGGCATCGACGCGCTCCTCAAGACCGTCCTCACCAATGTCGGTGGCGACAATCACCTCGACGTGAATGAGCGGGACGTGCTGCGCGAAAAGTGCCAGCGCATCCTCGGCACCAGCGCTTCCCCCGAGGCCCCGAACGCTGCCGAGACGGGCGGCGGGACCATCTACGAGCGTCTGCGCGCGGCAGAGGAGGGCGTCAACAAGCAGATGACCGATCTGCCGCAAAAGCCGCCACCTCAAAACCCTCCGGTGCGCCTGACGCACGAGGAGGAGCGATACTGGCACGGCATCGACGACAAGCGTCGTGCCTACAACGCGACGATGCGCATGTTTGGTGCCCTGGCCGACTCGATGTCCCCCGACCAACCGGCCGAGTGCCCGATTACCCTCGACGACATCCCGCCGGAGCACGCGGCCATCTTCCCGTGCTGCACGAATCTCTTTGACGGGCGGCACCGCCACCGCCTGGGCAAGAATTGTCCAATGTGCAACCAGCCGCTGATGGACGGCATCCTCAGCGCGCAGCAGGCGGCCACCGCCATTGGCGGCGAGGCACCTCCTGTCCCCAAGGAACCCGTCAAGGATGCCGCTCTTGAGGAGGACATCGTCGACGACGAGCCCAAGCTGATCAAGGCGCTCGAGGCGCTTTCCTCCGACGACAAGGCCTTTTCCGGGTCCATCAAGGCCGTCGTGGAGGCAGTTCGCACGTTTTTGCGCTACAAGCCTAGGGGCGCACGCATCCTGCTGGCCTTTGCCTGCGAGGGCAATGAGAACCAGGGCACCCGCCAAACTCGGGCCACCCTGAACGCCAATCTCCCGGACATGCTCGACAGCATCGAGGCCATCACCGCCAAGGCCACCGGCATGATCAAGGCGTTTACTACCGAGGACGACTCAAACCGCATCCTGCTCATCAACACCAACGATCGTTCGCTCAGCCTCGAGGGCCTGGACCTGTGGACGGCACAGCTGATCATCCTCGACAAGATGGGCAACAACACGCTCGCGCCGGCGACGGTGGTCCAGGCCATTGGACGCATCATGCGGCCCCAGTTCAAGCCGTACATTCCCACGGGCGCCGGTGTCACCGGCGCCTCCTCTTCCACCGACGCGCTGCTCCCCCGCGGCGCCAAGAAGCAAAAGTGCGCGGCCAAGGTCGGCTACCCGGCCAAGTGGCTCGTTCTTCTCGAGCGCTCCGAGGCGACGGCCGTCGAGGGCGTGGACCAAGACCAACCCGACGATCCAATGTCGGACAGCGATGACGAGGGCGACGAGCCGCCCCAGTTCCAAGCGGACGCGCAGCCCGGGATCGACGTCGACGACGACGGCTGGCAGCAGTTGCCCGTGGACGCCGACGGCAACGTCGACGTGGGCGAGGCGGAGTGGGAGGACGTCGACTTTGCGGCGCTTCAAGACGTCGATCCTGATGAAGCTCGCGCGCTGCTGGACGCCGGCAATTAGAAACTCGTAAACGTGTGCACTTTTGGACCATGAAGGTGTGTGCGTGTCTGTGTGTGGGTGTAGTGTCTCGTTTTACAAAAGGAATTCACAACGACTCCGCATGTCCCTCCGCCGCGCTGTCATCCGACAGCAGCGACTTGCGCTCGAGCTTCTTGGCCGCCTTGGGAGCCGCCGGGTAGGCGCTCGCGTCGACGGCGACGGCCACCACCGGCACGGGCGCGGGTGCCGAAATGACATCCTCGATTTCTTCCTCCATTTGCATCGCCTGAAGTTCCTCGAGCAACTCGTCTTCGTCGTAGTTGTCTGCCTGCAGTCCCCCAAAGGCCTGCGAGACGTCCTCGGCAAAGTCCTTGAGCTCGACCGCCGAGTCCACCGCGTCCTCGGTCTTGGACAGCAGCCCGGCCGTCTTCTTCTTAGCCACGGCCACCGAGGCCGACAGCGCCGTGGCCACCTCCTTTTGCAGCGCCGACTCGGCGAGCACGTCGATCTGGCGCTCGAGGGCGGCGTGCGTCGCCACGGCGTTTGAAAACTGCGCCTCGGCGTGCTTTGCCTTTTTGAGCATTGCCAGCGCCTCGGCCTTTTTGCCCGTGCCCATTAGGCTCTTGGCCTTGGCGCGCGCGGCGGCCGCGCGCTCGCCCAGCGCCTCGGCGTGTTGTTCCATTGACTTGGCCGCCGTGCTCAGCCGGTCGGA
>MDSV01113646.1_pt1 | contig 12630 bp, 13 predicted proteins | sample 810851 | NCBI WGS metagenome assembly MDSV01 (sample SAMN05326640, study PRJNA326480) | marine metagenome | isolation source: seawater | place: Atlantic Ocean: North East | collected 2012
AAAGGTCACACATTAGTAGTTCCTAAATTACAAATCGATTATATTTATGATTTACCAGAAGATATTTTTAGCAAGCTATTTATTTTTTCTAAAAAAGTAGCACAAATGCTTAAAAATTCTTTTAGATGTAATAGAATAGGCATTTCTATAGTTGGCTTAGAAGTACCTCACGCTCATATACATTTAGTTCCTATTAATAAGATTGAGGATATGAATTTTGAAAGACCAAGAGTTAACTACTCCAAAGATGATTTTGAATTAATTTTAAAGAAAATACAAGAATCTAACTATATCTTGTAGGGTTGTTTTTTATAAAATCTTTCCAACTACTGTAAGAACTTTTTGTTTTTTGATCATTTTGAAAATAATGACAGACTGCAACCGCAATTCCGTCAGATGCATCTAACTCTGAAGGTAGAGTACGTAATTTTAAAATATTGAGAAGCATAGCTGCTACTTGTTCTTTACTAGAAGCACCATTTCCTGTTATTGATTGTTTTATTTTTCTTGGTGAGTATTCTTCAATAGGTAAACCTTTAACTAGAGACGCTGCCATTGCAACTCCTTGAGCTCTCCCTAATTTAAGCATAGATTGTACATTTTTACCAAAAAAAGGAGCTTCCACAGCCACTTCATCAGGATAGTATTCTTCAATTAAATGTGTGATGCTCTCAAATATTTTTTTTAGCTTCAACTGATGGTTTTCCAATTTATTCATTCTTACAACGCCAGTACTAATCAAGGTTATACTCTTTCCAGTTATACCAATCAACCCATAACCCAATACGTTGGTACCGGGGTCAATTCCTAAAATGATTTTGTCAAATTCTTTCAAAAAAAATAGCTCTATAAAAATATTTAAACTTTTTTCTAAAAGTACTTTATTTCTTTCATTACCAGTTTTTATTTGTGCAATTATTTACATCATAACCAACCTAAATAATAATCAAAATAATTTTGAAATATTATCATCCAGCTTTTCTAAAAAGCTGATACCATTTTTAATCCTAGTTTTTATTTTTCAATTTTTAAATTGGATTTTAGAAGCAGTTAAATTAAAAATTTTGTTAAAATCAGAAAAAAAGTTGCCTTTTTTAATGATTGTAAAGGCAGTGTATGTGGGTAATTTAACTTCATTAATAACCCCTAAAAGATTAGGAAATTTCATTGGCCGCTCATGGATTTTGAAAAAGCATTCAAAATATATTATTATAAGTACTATTTCTGGAAATTTTGTGCAACTCTTTACTACTTTATTGATGGCTTTTTTTTCTTTTTTTTACTTGAGTATTTATAATGTAAAAAGTTTTAATTTTTTCAATCCTTTTATTAAAGAAATTACGTTTTTTTATGGCTTGGGTTCTATAATATTTTGTTTTTTAATTTTCAATAACCAATGGCATTCAATTTTCAAGAAAATTACTTTTCTAAAATGCATGAATCAACCAGTAGGTTATTTAGGAAATATTTCTTTAAAAAAACGATTATATGTCGTTTTAGTTTCTGTTTTAAGATATACTGTTTTTATATTTCAATATTATATTTTATTTAATGGATTGATGATGTCTTATGATTTTTTTGAGACTATAATTTTAATTAGTTTATTATTTGGAATGGTCTCTTTTCTTCCTTCTTTGGCACCTGGAAACCTAGGGACTAGAGAAGCAGTTTCTATTTTACTATTAGGAGGAACAATAGTCAGTGTACAATTTTCAAGCGTATCCTTTTTAGTTTGGTTATTTAATGTAGCTATTTCGGGACTTATTGGTGGTTTAATTATTTTATCTAAACAAGTTAGGACATGGAAATATTAGTACTAATTGTTATATTATATATGCTATTTATATTAATTGCTTTATTTGGTTTTTCATTGATCAAGAAGCAAAAACCTCTTAATCATCCATCTAAAAATCTTGATCCTTCTTTAAGTTTAATTATTCCATTTAGAAATGAAGAGAATAGAGTTTTTAAATTATTAAAATCAATTGATAATCAAAAGGACTTATCATTAATTAGCAAAATTATTTTTGTAGATGATCATTCAACAGATGAGTCAAGTGATTTTATAAAAAAATGGATTTCCAAAAAACCTTTCAATTGTGAACTTAAAAAGTTACAATCCTACTTTGGTAAAAAAAGAGCAATAGATTTGGCGATTCATTCTTCAGAAACAGATTACATTATGATTTTAGATGCAGATGTTTCTTTTAATCCCTGGTTTTTTAAAAAATTACGAGATATTTTTCATGATAATGAGGACTTATTTATTATTCCAGTCATTGAAAATACTGGAGTCTTTTATTCAAAAACCATCTCTTTTGTAATTGCGATATTAACCATTGGAATGGCTAGTTTAAAACTTCCGATTTTAGCTAATGGAGCAGCATTAATTATGAAAAAAAATAGTTATCTAAAAACAAATCCATTTGCTAATAATTTTCATATAAGCTCAGGAGATGACATGTTTCTCTTAAAATGTTTTAATGAAAATAGTATGGGTATTAAGTCTGTTTTTGATTCTGAATTAATAGTTTATACTGAGGGCTCTGATGACTTCAAAAGCACGATATTACGATCTTTAAGATGGTCAGGAAAAATGAATTCGTCAGGTTTTGCTTTGACCAAAATATTGGGAGCTTTAGTCCTAATCTGTAATTTATTGATTTGGCCATTGAGCATTTATGGGTTCATATTTTCAATACCGGAAGTTCTATTACTAGTAGGGATTAAATTTCTTACAGATTTCATTGCTTTGGTATTTGCATGCTTCAAATTCAAAAATTTCTCATTATTAAAGTATTCTTTATTTACATTTCTATTTTACCCTTTAATTATGAAAGTAATTATATTTTTAAGTTTAATTAAATACCGATTTAAATGGAAAGATAGGGATGTAATTAAAAGCTAACTTTAATTAATTTTAGTTTTTATAATTTCTGTAAAAGAACTTTCATTAATAACACCAGATTGTTTCCATAATATCTCACTATTTTTAAATAGAATAAATGTGGGAATTCCTTTAACTTGAAATTTATTAGAAACTTGCTGATTGTTGTCTATATTAATTTTGATTATTTTTAATTGATCTCCAAATTTTTTTTTGATATTTTTTAAAATAGGATTCATTATTTTACAAGGAGCACACCAATCAGCATGAAAATCTACTAATACTGGAACCTCTCCTTTAATTAATTCTTGAAAAGTTCCCATAATTAATTATTTACTAATTCACTTTTTATTTCCAAAGTGGTGTTTTTAGAAATGGCAGTAAACCCCCCTTTAACGTCTATAATATTATGAAACCCTTTTCTTTTGAGAAGAGAGCATGCAATCATAGACCTATATCCTCCTTGACAATGGATAAATAGTTTTTTATTGGAATTGTATTGTTTGTGATTTTTTGAAAATTCACCAAGAGGTAGAAATATACTACCCATTAAATGATTTTTTTCATATTCATTATTGTTTCTAACATCAATAATAATATCTTCACTAACTAATTCCTTCTCAAAATCATCTGCACTTATTGATTGTATACTTTCAACTTTATTTCCTTTTTTAATCCAACCTTCCATACCTTCTTCTAAAAACCCAAGGGTGTTGTCTATTCCGACTCTTGATAATCTTGTAACTGCTTCCTCAGCTCTTTGAGGAGCTACTACTAAAAGAATATTTAAATCTAAGTTTTCAATAATTGACCCTGCCCAAGGTGCAAAACCTCCATCAATTCCAATAAATATTGCTCCAGGAATATGAGCTTTAGCAAAATCTTGGGGTTTTCGGCAATCAATTACAATAGCATTCTGACTTAACTTTTTGAAATCATTGACAGTTAATGAATTAAATCCCGACTTCATAATATCTTCAAAAGATTTATTAATAGATTGATTCATTTTAACATTTACTGGAAAATAACTTGGTGGGGTTGATAGTCCGTTGGTAACTTCTTTAACAAAATCACTTTTGTCAAGTTCAGGATTTAATGCATAGTTGACTTTTTTTTGATTCCCTAGTGTGTCATAAGTTTCTTTACTCATGTTTTTTCCACATGCTGAACCTGCTCCGTGTGCAGGATAGATTATAGTTTCGTCTCTTAGAGGATATATTTTTTCGTGAATAGAACTATATAATAGTTCCGCTAAATCCTTTTGACTTAAGTGACTTTTTACAGCTAAATCTGGCCTTCCAACATCTCCAATAAAAAGAGTATCTCCTGTAAATAGACAATATTCCTCTTGATTTTGATTATATAAAAGATAACATGTTGACTCTAATGTATGCCCAGGAGTATGAATAGTTTTTATTTTGACATCTCCAAGAACAAAAATTTCTTCATCTTTGGCTAAATAAAATTTAAATTCAGCTGTTGCATTTGGTCCAAAAATAATTTTTGCACCAGTTTTATCCGCTAAATCGACATGCCCTGAGACAAAGTCTGCATGAAAATGAGTAATAAATATATATTTTAAGGTAACATTTTCCGATGCTATTTTATCCAAATATATTCCTGTTTCTCTTAATGGATCAACGATGGCTCCTTCATTACCAGATTTTATAAAATATGTTGCTTCGGAAAGACAACCTGTATAAATTTGTTCTACTTTCATTGGGTAAAATTAATTATACTCTTTTGATATACCCAATAGATTTTAACTTAATTAACATCTTTAGTATTAAATTTGTATTATGATTTCTGAATTTTTTTTATTTATTTCTTGGAATATCGATCCGGCTCTCTATGATGGAGTGATTACCTTAAGATACTACAGTTTGTTTTTTGCTATTTCTTTTTTAGTAGGATTTAACATCGTAAAAAAACTGTTCATTAATGAAAACGCACCTGTAGAGTGGATGGATAAGTTACTAATGTATAGTGTTGTAGGAACTATATTAGGAGCAAGATTAGGTCACGTTATTTTTTATGACCCCTACTATTATTTAGAAAATATATCAGAAATTTTTATGGTATGGAAAGGGGGATTGGCAAGTCACGGAGCAGCAATAGCTTTAATTATTGCGATGTGGATTTTTTCAAAAAAAGTAACTAAAAAACATACTTTATGGTCTTTAGATAAATTGGTTATTGCAGTAGCTTTAGCAGCTGGATTTATTAGGATTGGTAATTTAATGAATTCTGAAATTGTTGGTGTTAGAACAAATAATGAGCTAAGTTTATTTTATGAATATAAAGCCAAATCACAAATAGCTAGTTTTTTTAACATAGATCAAAAAAAAATTAAATTTACTTCTTCCAATATTGATACTTTGATCAACGGTATTTATTATCCTGAAAGTAAGGTAAGTATTCCTTTAGGAAATAAAAAAATGAATCCCTACTACAGTGAGGCTTTCTCAAATGCATTTCAATATGATAACCTAGAATCGGATGCAGACTTTTTTTCTTCCACTAATAAAAATGATTTTACTTTAACTCCATTAAATGAGATGGTACTTCCCATATATCTCATTCCTCGCATTCCAACTCAACTTTATGAGGCTATTTCTTATTGGTTAATTTTTTGTTTTCTGTTTTGGGGTTATTGGAAAAAAGAATGGTATTTATATCAAGGTAGGTTATTTGGAATTTTCTTAACCTTGCTATTTGCTTCAAGGTTTTTTGTTGAATTTTTTAAAGAACACCAAGCATTGTCCAATAATTCTTTTTTAACAATGGGACAGTATTTAAGTCTTCCACTAATTGCAGTTGGATTAATATTTTGGATAAAATCAACTAAAATTGATACAAACTAGTAATTTATCTATCAAATACGGCGAACGTAAAATCAATTTTCCAGATTTAAATTTAAAGTCCGGAGATAGCTTGTTAATATTAGGTAAAAGTGGTTCTGGAAAAACTTCTATGTTAAATCTGCTTGGCGGATTAGCTTCCCCCAGTAGTGGATCAGTTGCTGTTAATTCCAAAATTATAAGTTCTTTACCGAAAAATCAGTTAGATCAATTTAGAGGTTCTAATATTGGATTTGTTTTTCAAACTCCTCATTTTATAAAATCTTTAACGGTACAAGATAATTTACTTTTGACGCAGTATTTAGTAAATAAGACTAATTATAATCATTTCGCAAGATTGCTCAAAAAAGTGGGCTTATTTACAAGGGTAAATGATAAAATCTACCAACTAAGCGAAGGAGAAAAACAAAGAATTTCTATTGTTCGAGCATTAATCAATCAACCCAAAGTAATTTTGGCTGACGAACCTACTTCTGCTCTAGATGACGAATCTTGTAATGACGTTATTAGTTTATTAAAGGAACTTTCCAAAGAAAATAATGCAGTATTGATCATTGTAACCCACGATAGAAGATTAAAAAATAAATTTACTCAATTTATTGACTTAGATGTTACTTAAATTAGCTTGGAAAAATATTATTTTTAGGCCTCTATCATCTGGATTATCTGTTTTGTTGTTAGCTTCCTCCGTGATGATAATGGTATTAGCATTACTTACTTTAAACCAGTTAAAAAATAAATTTAATGACAATGCTAATAAAGTTGATTTAGTCATTGGAGCTAAGGGAAGTCGCCTTCAGCTGGTTTTATGTAATATTTTTCATATAGATAACCCAACCGGAAATATCAATTTTAAGGATGTTGATTTCATAAACTCCCATCCATTTATTAAATCCGCTGTTCCAATTTCTTTGGGTGATAATTATAAATCTTACAGGATTGTTGGAACAAACCATGGTTTTATAGAAAATTTATATCCATCAAAAATAGAAAAGGGTCGTTTTTTTGAAGAGCCTTATGATGTATTAGCTGGAGCTAAAGTAGTTCAAAAGTTAGGGTTAAAAGTTGGGGATAGCTTTTATGGAAGTCATGGAGTTGATGCTTCCATTCACCAACATACTAATGCGAAATATCGAATTGTTGGGGTTTTAAATTCAACCGGAGAAATCATAGACAATTTATTGCTTACCTCCCTGGAAACTGTTTGGGAAGCTCATAATGACGATCATCAAAAAGGGAGTTTTGACTTAAAATATAAAGACTCTCACGATCATGAAGACCATCATCATCACAAAAATGACAAGCAAATAACAGCTTTGCTTGTTAATTACAAATCAACAAGAGCAAAGTTTACAGTTCCTGGATTAGTAAATCAAAGAAAACAATTAATGGCTGCTGAACCTGCCATTGAAATAAAAAGATTATTGGACTTAATCCAACCCGCTATAGAAGTAGTTGTTGTTTTAGCTTGGTTTATATTTGGATTGGCTTTTTTTAGTATGTTAATAACGATGATTAATTCTTTGAAAGATAGAAAGTATGAGATTGCTATGATGAGAGTTTCCGGAGCAACATCAAAATTGGTACTTTTTTCCATATTGTTAGAGGGGTTTTTAATTTCTGTAATTGGCGCTTTATTAGGACTATTTTTAGGGCATGTATTGATGGCTATGATGGGACAATATTTAACAATTAGATATCATTATGAATTTACTGGGTTAATTTTTAATTTTTCAGAACTATGGTTAGTATTAGGAACTATTTTGATAGGAGTTTTATCATCTTTTAATCCTGCAATTGTTTCATACAAAATGGATATTTCTAGTACCCTTAAAAATCAAATATGAAATATAAATTAACAATATCATTAATTTCAATTTTTTTTAATTTTCAATTGTTGGCTCAAAATATAATTAACTGGGAGCTTCTAAAAAATGTACAATTTGATGAAATTTGGTCTGAAGAGTTTCAAGCTTATTATATGGTGCCAAAATTTTCTAACTCTGTTAAAGCTTTTGATAATAAAGAAGTACAAATAAGAGGATTTATTATTCCGGTAGATATTGTTCAAGATTACTATGTTTTATCGGCTAATCCCTATAGTTCTTGTTTTTTCTGTGGTCAGGCTGGACCGGAGTCGGTAATGGAAGTGCAAATGGTTAAAAAATATGAAGGTCTAAGAATGGATCAAGTAATCACATTTAAGGGGAAATTAAAATTGAATGTAGATGATATTTATCAGCTAAATTATGTACTTGAAGACGCAGAAATTGTAGAATAATTAAATTAATTTTTTGATTTCATTCCAAATGATTTTAGTAGCTCCTTTTTGATTATTTATAATTTCAATAACTTTTTTTTGCTTTGCCCTTAAAGTATTTTTATTATTTAAAAGTTCATAAATAACAGTTTTTAAATCTAAAGAATCATTTATTTTATATCCTACATTTTCCTCATAAAGAAATTTTGCTTCAGGATATTTCTCAATTTTAGGGCCAAATAAAATTACATTTCCTTTTGCGCCAGCTTCTAAAATATTATGAAGTTGACCACTAAATCCTCCACCAATAAAAGCAATTTCAGAAAAGCTATATAAATCTGCCAACAAACCTATTTGATCAATAATTAGTACTCTAGGAATAGGCTTGTTGTAGTCTATTTCTGAAAACAAGGAACAACTAACATTAAATTTAGATTGTAGGGTTTTTAATTTTTTTTCATCAATTTCGTGGGGAGCGATAATCCATTTGATATCTTCCATTTCATCTACTATTTCTGCTACTAACTCTTCCTCTTTTTTCCAAGAAGATCCTAATACTATACAATTATGATCAATTTTTAAATCCTGTATTTTGAATAGGTTGGATTCTTGTAATACCTGATCATATCTAGTGTCACCACTATAAAGCACATTTTTAAAACCTTTAGATTTTAACAGGTTTTCAGAATCCTTATCTATTGTAAATATCCTAGATATAGACTTTAAAATTTTTATTGCCTTTTTAGCCTTAAATTTAAAATACCATTGTTGTTCTCTAAATTTTGATGATATAATTATTGAAGAGATTTCTTTTTTATGACACTCATTTATCAAGTTTAACCAGAGATCATATTTAACGAAAATCAATATTTTTGGATTTATAAAATCAATTATTTGCTTACTATTTTTTTTAAAATCTAATGGTAGGTAGCATTTAAAAAAGAATTTATTTTTGTAATTAAAATTTTCATAGCCTGAAGGACTAAAAAATGACATTACTAACTGATTATTGGGGGTTTTAAATATTTGTTCTATTAATGGCATGGCCATAATCGCTTCGCCATGTGAAGCGGCATGAATCCAAAAAGTTTTTTTTTTAGTATCTAGACCAGAAAGATTTTGTTTCCATTTTTTTCTTCCAATGTTTCCTCTTTTAGATTTTTCATTACCTAAAATTTCAGTGAGTTTTAGATACATACTTAAAGCTAAAACACCAATTTTATATATCAAAGATGCCATTTAGTTGTAGTAAAATTCATCGGGTTCTTTTCTAAGTATTGGGAATATCCATCCTGCTCTGATGCCCATATAAATATCTATTCTCTTATCTCTGTAGGGACCCATTAAATCAATTTGATAATCCCTCATTCCTCTGTTAAATCCCTCAATAAATTCTATTCCTATATTGAAATTCACTAACTTATTTGAACTCATATATTGATATCCAAAATATTGTTTTAATAAAAATCCAAAGGTAAGTCTGTCATAGTATTTCAAATATTTTTTTGTTAATTGTGGAACTAAGTTATCCTGATTTTCTATTCTTATTTTATAATACATTATTCCAATTCCACTTTTAATAATAAGACCTGAATTTACGTTTGGTTTTGCTGTATTAATTATTTTTCCTAAATCTAAACTGAGTAGACCTCCTCTGTGGTAAAGTACATATAAGTTTTCAGCCCCATTTTGATTTATAATCCATCCTTGAGAATTCATTAAATGGTTAATAACAGAAGTATTTTTAACATTCTGACTATGAATGAAATTATAATTTACACCTAAAATTTGATTTTTAGAGTTTCTCCAACCAATAGAAAATCCAATATTAGAATTTAACCCAAAGTCATCCCTAAAGTCACCATTTGCTGATTGAAGTGCTAAACTAAATTCAATCAAAGGGCATGGTAGAATGGAATCTTTATATTGCTGCCCCCAGCTGGTATTTATGGAAAAGATTATTAAAAAGGAAATAATTCTATTCAAAATAAAAGTAAAAATAAATAATCAAATGTAGAAATTGTCATAAATGTAAGATATACTTATATTCGTTCCTCATATTATATCCTATATGTTAGAAAATAATTTAAATATACAAATGGTTGACTTAAAAAGTCAATATTTAAGGATTAAAGATGAGGTAGATAGTGCTATATATAATGTTATTAACTCCACCCAATTTATAAATGGTAGCCATGTAAAAGAGTTTCAATCAGAACTTGCTTCTTATATGGGAGTTAAGCATGTGATTACATGTGGAAATGGGACAGATGCACTTCAAATTTCCATGATGGCCTTAGGACTTGAACCTGGTGATGAGGTCATTACTCCATCGTTTACCTATATTGCGACTACAGAAGTTATTGCATTGTTGGGTCTCAAACCAGTTTTTGTTGATTGTGATTTAGATAATTTTAATATTTCTGTAAAAGAAATTGAAAAAGCGATTACTAGCAAAACTAAAGCTATTGTACCAGTCCATCTCTTTGGCCAATCATGTAATATGAAGGCGATTAAAGAAATTGCTGATAACCATAATCTTTTTATTATTGAAGACAATGCTCAAGCAATTGGATGTACTTATTATGGTTTTTCTGAGAATAAAAAAACAGGAACAATCGGAGATATAGGATGTACTAGTTTTTTCCCATCAAAAAATTTAGGATGTTATGGTGACGGAGGAGCTATTATGACTAATAATGACGAACTTGGTAAAAAAATTAGAATGATTGCTAACCATGGGCAAAGTAAAAGATATTATCACGATGTAATTGGTTGTAATTCGAGATTAGATAATATTCAAGCAGCAGTATTAAGAATTAAACTTAGAGAATTGGATAATTATATTTTAAATAGAATAAATGCAGCTGATTATTATGATCAACATTTTAGTAAATTCCATCAATTACAAATACCCATAAGAGATAGTGAATGTCAACATGTTTTTCATCAATATACATTAAAATTAGACGATTCAGTAAACAGAACTCAACTTATAGATTATTTGGACTCCAAAAATATTCCTGCCATGGTTTATTATCCAGTACCTGCTCACCAACAAAAAATGTTTTCTACTATTTCTGCTATTTACCATAATATGGAAAATACGGATTGGTTATCCAAAAGAGTAATTTCATTGCCTATGCATACAGAGCTTTCTAATAATCAGCAAGATTATATAATTGAAAATATTTCAAACTTTTTAAATAATAAATAATAAATAATAAATAATAAATAATGAATATAGCAGTCATTGGGACGGGGTATGTAGGTTTAGTAACAGGAACATGTTTAGCTGAAACTGGAAATAAAGTTATATGTGTGGATATTGATGAAAAAAAAGTTCATCAACTTCAAAACGGAATAGTTCCTATCTATGAACCTCATTTGAATAACTTCTTTCAAAGAAACATATCCCAAAATAGATTATTTTTTACTACATCCTTAGAAAAAGGAATTGAAGATGCCCAATTAATATTTTTAGCATTACCGACTCCACCTGGTCAAGATGGTTCAGCAGATCTAAGTCAAATCTTAAATGTTGCTAACCAATTAGGTAAATTAATTGTAGATTATAAAGTAATTATTGATAAAAGTACTGTTCCTGTAGGAACTGCTGAAAAAGTACATAATGCTATATCCAAAAATTCTAAAGTAGATTTTGATGTAGTTTCAAATCCTGAATTCTTAAGAGAAGGTTATGCTGTTGAAGACTTTATGAAACCAGACAGAGTAGTCATTGGCACAAGCAGTGATAAGGCAAAAAATTTAATGGAGGAATTATATAAACCATTTGTTAGACAAGGGAATCCAATCTTGTTTATGGACGAAAAATCTGCAGAGTTAACAAAATATGCAGCTAATTCATTTTTAGCTACTAAAATTACCTTTATGAACGAAATCGCTAATTATTGTGAAATAATTGGTGCTGATGTCGATCAAGTTAGAAAAGGAATAGGGACTGATTCTAGAATAGGTAAAAGATTTTTATTTCCTGGTATTGGTTATGGTGGAAGTTGTTTTCCAAAAGACGTTAAAGCATTGAAGAAATCCGGGATGGATGAACGTTACGAATTTCAGATTATAGATGCCGTAATGCGTGTAAATGAACTTCAAAAAACAATAATAGTAAGTAAAATTACTTCCTTTTTTGGAAATAACTTGTCTGGAAAAACATTTGCATTGTGGGGATTAGCATTTAAGCCTGAGACTGATGATATAAGAGAAGCTCCTTCATTAGAAATTATTGCTGAATTAAAATCTTTGGGAGCAAATATTACAGCCTATGATCCTGAAGCAATGAATAATGTTAAAGGCATTCTAGGAAATACTATTCAATATGCAAACACCAGTTTAGACGCAATTGTTGGAGTAGATGCTCTGATCATTGCTACTGAATGGGCGGCTTTTAGAAATCCAGATTTTGATAAACTGCTATCTTCTATGAAATCGCCAATAATTTTTGATGGAAGAAATCTATTTTCTATTGAATACATGGAGACGAAAAATTTTTACTACCAAAGTATAGGTAGAAAATTAGTTAATAATTTATCCTAATGAAAAAAGTTTTAGTTACCGGTGCTGCAGGATTTTTAGGGTCACATATTTGTGAGCGTTTTTTA